>WNFX01004936.1_pt1 | contig 12979 bp, 12 predicted proteins | sample 5400111 | NCBI WGS metagenome assembly WNFX01 (sample SAMN13153363, study PRJNA577476) | soil metagenome | isolation source: 40 cm soil or saprolite under grassland replicate 1 | place: USA:California | collected 2016-06-15
CTTCGCTTCCCGCGGCCAGGCGGTCGCAAGCTCTTCCCCAGCCATCGGCTGCGGGGTTGGCACCGGAGCGGGGGCGTATCCGCGCCGGTCCAGCTTTTTCTCGCCGGCTCCTTGATGGCCGTCCTTCTTCGCCACCGCTCGAACGAAGTCGGCTAGTACCACCTACCGCGGACGAAACCGCCGAAGAACAGCAGACCCACGAGGGCGATGATCAGCCCGATCCAGAGACTCCAAACGAAGATCACGATGATCCCGACGATGGTGATGACCCCGCCGAGCGTGATCCCACCCCCGGGCCCGTAGCGACGCTCCGGTCTAGCCATGCCTGCCCTCCCTTAGCCCGCCAGTAGTTAACCAAGGACGAATCGAACCGAGGTCCATTATCCGCTTCCCTTTGCCTTGGGTGCGGAAATTCATCCTGAGCGCGTTGCGACGGCGTCCGTCAACAACGATGTTCGACATTGGATGGCCGAACTCATCGGCCGGTGGGCGATCCTCCCGACGTGGTTGTTGTTGTCGTGCTCGGCAACACCTCGTCCGGCGGACATCTATCGCTGATCGCGGCACTGTTCGGGCTAGCCGGTAGTGGAGTCGGGCGGTGGCGGCGATGCCGCGCTGCTAATGCGGTCGCCACTCTTGCATGGACAGACAACTCCCGGCTTCCCGAGGAGGAATCACAGTGAACATCACGACGATCGGCAGGGGAACCATCGGCGGTGGGCTCGCTCGAATCTGGGAGCACGCCGGGCACAACGTCACTCTTCTTGGTCACGACGGCGGTGACGCGTCCGGCGCGGACGCCGTTCTCGTCGCGGTGCCGTCCGGCTCGATCTCGGACGCGCTCGACGGCGTGACAAGTCTCGAAGGCAAGATCGCAATCGACGCGACCAACGCATTCACCGGGCGCGACGAGCAGTACGAGTCGCTCGCTCACGAGGTCAAGGCACACATCAAAGGCCCCGTCGCGAAGGCCTTCAATGCGAACGTCGGGGTGCTCTTCGATCAGATCAGTGGACAGCGCGTCCGGCCCGGCTGCCTGTATGCGGCTGACGACGAGGCGCGCGACGTCACGCAGCAGCTGATTCGCGACGCCGGCTACGAGCCCGAGAACATCGGTGGGCTGGAGAACGCGCGGGCGCTCGAGGACTTCGTTCCCGGCGTGTTCATGAAGCTCGCGCCGGCCTTCTACCGGTTCGCGGCTCCAGGCGAGCTCTAGCTCGTCCTGGGTGACCGGGACTTCATGAGCAGCCACACCTCGACGACTGCGCCGGATCCAAGACGCTGGCAGGCGCTCGCAGTACTCGGCGTCGCGTACCTGATGGTTGTCCTCGACGTGTCGATCGTTAACGTCGCGCTGCCGTCGATCCAGAAGAGCCTCCACTTCTCGTCTTCGAGCCTCGAGTGGATCGTCAGCGGATATGCACTCACGTTCGGCGGCTTTCTGCTGCTTGGCGGGCGCTCGGGTGACCTGCTCGGCCGGCGCCGCGTCTTCATGGCCGGGCTTGTCCTCTTCTCCGTCTTCTCGCTCCTCTCCGGCCTTGCAGGCTCACCGGCCACGCTGATCGCGACGCGCGCGCTTCAAGGCGCCGCCGGCGCGGTTCTGTCGCCGTCTGTCTTCTCGATCGTGTCGGTCACGTTCGAGGAGGGATCGGAGCGCAACAAGGCGCTCGGAGTCCTCGGAGCGATCGCCGGTTCCGGAGCCGCGATCGGCCTTCTGCTCGGCGGAGTGCTGACAGAGTTCGCGGGCTGGGAGTGGATCTTCTTCGTCAACGTTCCAATCGGCCTCGGCGTGTTGCTGGTCGTTCCGAGGGTCGTGCGCGAAAGTCGCGCGCCCGAGCTGGCGCGGCACTTCGACGTCGCCGGTGCGGTGACCGTGACCGGGGGGCTGATCCTCTTGGTCTACGCGCTCACGCGGGCACCCACCGTTGGTTGGACCTCCGCCGAGACGATTGCCTCGTTCGCCGGCTTCGCCGTGCTGATGGCAGCTGCCATCGTCATCGAGCAGCGCTCGAGCTCGCCGCTCGTCGACCTGAGGATCTTCCGGCGGCGAACGCTGACCGCCGCAAACGTGATCGGCCTGCTGCTCGGGACGATCCTCTTCGGGACGTTTTTCCTGCTCTCGCTGTACCAGCAAGACGTGCTCGGCTTCTCGCCGCTCAGGACCGGCATCGGCAATCTCGCGATCGCGCTTTCCGTCATCGCCGCATCGACGATCTCCCAGGCGCTCGTCACGAAGGTAGGAGTGAAGCCGGTGCTGATGGCCGGCCTCGCGTTTCTCGGTGGGGGCCTCGGCTACTTCACGCAGCTCCCGGTCAACGGCTCGTACTTCTGGGACCTCTTTCCCGGCTTTCTGTTGATCGGCGTCGGCCTCGGGTTCTCGTTCGTCCCTGTATCCATTGCTGCACTGAGCGGCGTAACGAGCAGGGACGCCGGCCTGGCGTCGGGACTGATCACCACGAGCCAGCAGATCGGCGGCGGGATCGGGCTCGCGATTCTGACGACGGTGTCGACGACGCGGACGAACAACCTGCTTGCGAGCGGCGTTGCGAGACCAGCCGCGCTCACTGACGGCTTCAAGCTGGCCTTCTGGGTCGGCGTCGGTTTCGCCGTCATCGCCTTTGGCGCGGCATTCGTCGCGCTCAAGCGCGAGGACTTAAAGCCTCAGGCTGAACCCGTCGAGTCGCCCCGGGAGGAAGCGGCCGACGAGCAGGTCGCTGCCTGAGACTGTGTGTATCCGGTGGCGAATGTCACGAATCAGCTGTTCGCTGCGGACACTTCGGATTCCGGCTAGCGGTAATGCAGGCGAGCGGCATTGGTGCCATGCTCCGGGAGTGAGCGGCTGCCTGATCGTCGACGACAACCAGTCGTTCCTCGAGGCGGCGGGCACCCTCCTCGAGCGAGAGGGCCTACGCGTCGCGGGGGTCGCCTCGACGGGCGCCGACGCGCTGCGTCAGGTCGAGGCGCTACGTCCCGACGTCGTCCTCGTCGACATCTTCCTCGGCGAGGAAAGCGGGCTGGAGCTCACGAAGCGCCTGGTCGAAGGCGGCGTCGTCCACGAAGCGCCGGTGATCTTGATCTCGACGCACTCGGAAGCCGACCTCGAGGATCTGATCACCGCCAGCCCGGCGGCCGGATTCCTCCCGAAGGCAGAGCTCTCGGCGAATGCGATTCGCCGGATCGTCAACGGCGGCCCGGCCGCAGAGTGACGTGTTAGCGGGCGTCGAGGTAGGTGATCACGGCAAGGACGCGCCGCTGGTCGTCCTCGGTGGCCGGCAGGCGCAGCTTCATGAGGAGGCTGTGGACGTGCTTCTCGACGGTTCCCTCCGTGATCCAGAGCTGATGCGCGATACCGGCGTTGGAGCGACCCTCAGCCATGAGGGACAGCACCTCGCGCTCCCGAGGCGAGAGCACGTCCAGCGGGTCCTCCGCGCGACGGGCGGTGACGAGCTCCTGGACGAGCGCGGGATCGACCACCGCCGCCCCTTTGACGATGCGCCACAGCGTCTCGATGAAGTCGTCCACGTCCGTGACCCGCGTCTTCAGCAGGTAGCCGACGCGGTGGCCCCCGGAGAGCAGCTCGGTTGCGCGCTCGACCTGGACATGCGCGCTCAGCACTACGATCGCCGTGTCCGGGAATTCCTCGCGGATGGACGATGCGGCATCGAGACCTTCCGTCGTGTGCGTGGGCGGCATCCGGATGTCGACGATCACGAGCTCTGGACCGAGCTCGCGGACGAGCTCGATCAGCTCGCGCCCGTTCCCGGTCTGGCCGACGATTTCGAAGCCCGAGCTCTCGAGAAGGCCTGCCAGACCCTCGCGGAGAAGGACGTCATCGTCCGCCAGCACCACCGGCGTCGGGCTTTCGCTCACACCGTCGATTATGGAGCCCTTTGACGCGATGGGCACGTCCGCCCGGCTCGCGGAGCCCCACGCGAAGGACCGTCTCGAGCCGAAACGGCTGGCTGAGGAACAGGCGGCGCTGAGGCGCGTAGCGACCCTCGTCGCGCGCGGGGCGTCGTCGACAGAGGTGTTCGCGGCCGTCGCCCGGGAGGTCGCCGAGGTCTTACAGCTTGCGAATGCCGCGGTCTGTCGCTACGACGACGAGGGCAGGATGATGACGGTCATCGCGGTTTGGGGTGACCATCCGGATGCCTTCAGCCCGGGCTCACGCTGGCCACTCGACGGGCCGTCGATGTCCGCCGAGGTTCTTCGCACAGGCCGTCCGGTGAGGGTCGAGGACTACGCGGATCTCCCGGGCTCCCTCGCCGGCGCAGCCCGCGAGGGCGGGTTCAACAGGGTCGCCGGTGCCCCGATCATCGTCGACGACCGGGTTTGGGGGGTGATCGCGACCTCCTCCTCGGACGCGCCGCTTCCGGACGACCTCGAGGATCCTCTCGCCGAGTTCACCGAGCTCGTGGCGACCGCGATCGCGAACAGCCAGGCGCACGACAACCTGACGCTTCTCGCTGACGAGCAGGCAGCACTGCGGCGAGTGGCGACGCTGGTTGCAGCGGGGGCGCCGCCGGCGGATTTGTTCGAAGCGGTCTGCGCCGAGGTCGCTCAGCTGGTCGGCGCCGAGGCCGCCGCTCTCTCTCGGTTCGAGCCCGACGGGATGGTCATGGCGCTCGGAGGCTGGGCAAGTACCGGCTCCGACTATGTGGGGAGGCGCTACGCCCCTGAAGGCACCGTTTCCGGACTGATCCTCGAGACACGCGGGCCCCGGCGGATCGACTACGAGGGGGAACCCGGCTCAGCCGCTGCCGCCGCCCGCGAGCTGGGCTGGCGCTCGTCGGTGGGGGCGCCGATCACGGTCGAGGGCGAGCTCTGGGGTGCCCTGGTGGTCGTGACGACGCGCGACAGAACCCTGCCTCCCGACACCGAGCGGCGACTGGTGAAGTTCACGGACCTCGTGGCGACCGCGATAGCAAATGCCGCAAGCCGCGAGGAGCTGACCGTGCTCGCCGAGGAGCAGGCGGCGCTCCGGCGGGTCGCGACGCTCGTGGCCGAGGGCGCACGGCCGGACGAGGTCTTTGCGGCCGTCGGGGACGAGGTCGCGCGAACGCTCGGCGTCCCCATCGCCGCGATGCTGCGATTCGACCCGGACGGGATCGTGACCGTGCTCACATCCACCGGCGCGGAACTCGGTCCGGCCGCGGGCACGCGCAGGCGGATCGATGGGTCGAGTCTCTCCGCCGAGGTGCTCAGAACGAGGCGCGCAGTCAGGGTCGACGATTGGACGGAGGTTCCCGGCGAGGCTGGCGAGTTCGCCGGCGAGAAGGGCATGGGCTCGACCGTCGGCGTGCCGATCGTCGTCGAGGGGGCGTTGTGGGGGGTGATGAACGCCGGCTCAACCGAGCCGCTACCCCAAGAAACCGAGGCCCGGCTCGCGAAGTTCACGCAGCTCTTGGGCACAGCGATCGCGAACGCCGAGAGCCGCGGCGAGCTCGAAGCCTCGCGCGCGCGGATCGTCGCCACCGCCGATGCGACCCGGCGGCGGATCGAGCGCGATCTGCACGACGGCGCTCAGCAGCAGCTCCTCTCGCTCGCGCTCGAGATTCGCGCCGCGCAGGCGGCGACGCCGCCGGAGCTCCGCGAGCATCGCGCCGAACTGGCCCACGTCGCCCAAGGTCTGACGAACGTGCTCGACGATTTACGTGAGATCGCCCTCGGGATCCACCCGGCGATCCTGGCCGAGGGCGGGCTGGGGCCGGCGCTGAAGACGCTGGCGCACCGCTCGCCGATCCCCGTCGAGCTCGACGTGCGAGTCGAAAGACGCCTACCCGGACCCGTCGAGGTGACGGCCTACTATGTCGTCTCCGAGGCCTTGACGAACGCGGCCAAGCACGCGGAGGCCTCGATCGTTCATGTCGACGCCGATGTTCTAGACGGCATCCTCCGTGTCGCCGTGCTCGACGACGGCGTCGGCGGTGCCGATCCGGTCCGCGGGTCCGGACTGCTCGGCCTCAAGGACCGCGCTGAGGCGATCGGCGGCAGGATCTCGCTCGACAGCTCGCACGGTGCGGGGACGTCGCTGCGAGTCGAGCTACCGCTCGGCGACCTCGACGGATCGTGAGCCGCCTGAGACGGTGGGTGGGCGCCTCGTCGAGGTCAGACCCGACGACGTCCGAGACCCGAGCCGACGGTGGCGGCCTGGCGGTGCGCATGGCTGTCGCGAGCTTGGTCCTCGCGTTGCTCGTGGGAGCGGCTTTCGCCGTCCTGTTGATCGCAATCTCGGATCTCCGCACCTCGGGCCGGCTGGTGGCGCGCTCGCGGAGCACGAACGCGGCCGCGGACAGGCTCGAGGAGCTCGTGATCGACCTCGAGACAGGCGTCCGTGGCTACGTGATCGCACGGCAGGAGCGCTTCCTCAAGCCCTGGAAGGCCGCTCGAGCAGCGTTCCCCACGAGGGCCAAGACTCTGGAGCGACTCGCCGAGGAGCCGGGGCAGAAGCAACGCGTCCGGAGCATCGATCGGGATGTCGCTGCGTACATCAGCGAGTACTCGGTCCCGCTCGTCGAGGCCGTGCGCCGGAACAGCCCTGCCGCCCGGAGCATCGCGACGACCGAAGAAGGCAGGCAGCGCATCGACGCGCTACGGACGGAGTTCGACCGCTTCAAGTCGACCGAGCGCGACCTCTTGAGCAGCCGACAGCGAAGGGACGACAGGAATGCGGGTCGGGCGGTGGCGGGAGCGACGGTGGGGCTCGCCGGCTCGATCGTCTTGATCCTCGGCTTCGGCGGTTACCTGGTGCGCGCGATCGTATGGCCGCTGCGCCGGGCCTCTAGGCTGTCCCGGCAAATCGCCGCAGGCAGCCTCGGGACGCGGATGCAGGAAGGAAGCGTCGGCGAGATCGGTGCCCTCGAACGCTCGTTCAACACCATGGCGGCCTCGCTCGAGCACGACCGGGAGGAGCGCAGGCGGCTCACGGACGAGCAGGCAGGCCTGCGGCGGGTAGCGACGCTCGTCGCGCAAGGAGGGCCGCCCGATCAGATGTTCTCGGCCGTCACGCGAGAGGTCGGCTTGCTGTCGGGTGCCGATCTCGCACGGATGGAGCGCTACGAGGCGGACGGCACGGTGATCGGAGTCGCACAGTGGAGCAAGCACGACGAGCAACTGGCCGTCGGCAGGCGCTTCTCGCTCGAGGGAGTGAGCATCGCCGCGCAAGTGGTGGAGACGCGCGGTCCCGTGCGGGTGGACAGCTTCGCCGAGGCCGCGGGCCCGATCGCGGATGAGGCCCGTCAACTGGGGATTCGCTCGTCGGTCGGATGTCCGATCGTCGTCGAGGGGCAGCTTTGGGGAGTGATCGCAGCCTCGTCGAGGACCGACGTGCCGTTCCCTGCCGAAACCGAGTCGCAGATGGCCGAGTTCACCGAGCTCGTCGCGACTGCGATCGCCAACGCGGAGAGCCAAGCCGAGCTCCGGGCATCGCGAGCACGAATCGTCGCGGCCTCGGATCTGACGCGCCGGCGAATCGAGCGTGATCTCCACGACGGAGTACAGCAGCGCCTCGTCTCTCTCGCGCTCGGCCTGCGCGCCGCGACCTCCGAGATGCCTTCAGGGCTCGACGAGGTCGAGAAGGAGCTCACGAACGTGGCTTCCGGCCTCGGCGGCGTGCTGGACGACCTGCGTGAGGTCTCTCGTGGCATTCACCCGGCAATCCTGGGCCAAGGTGGGATCGGGCCCGCGCTGCGAACGCTTGCGCAGCGCTCGAAGGTCCCCGTCGAGCTCGACGTGCGAGTCGAGGGACGACTGCCGGAGCCCGTCGAGGTGGCGGCGTACTACGTCGTCTCGGAGGCACTGACGAACGCGGCGAAGCACGCGCGAGCGTCGAACGTGTCGGTCGCCGTGGAGGTGCACGGCAGCGTGCTTCGCGTCGTCGTCCGCGACGACGGCGACGGCGGAGCGGATCCGAACCGGGGCTCCGGGTTGCTCGGCCTGAAGGACCGCGCCGAGGCGATCGGCGGCAGGATCTCGGTCGTCAGCCCGCATGGAGCAGGGACGACGCTGACCGCTGAGCTACCGCTGGACGCCGAGACAGGCTGAGCGACATCGCAAGCTCAGGCGGCCTAGCGCGCCGCCGTCACGGTCAAGAACGGAAAGATCGTCGAGCTCGACTTCCTCGCCGACCCCCAACGGATCGGCCAGCTCGACCTCACTGTGCTCCGCGATTAGCACACTAGATTGCCCGCCCCCAGGAGGCGCGCATTCCTCGCGAGACCCGCTGCGACCCTGAAACTCACCGCAACTCTGTCTCTCCACAAAAACGGAGATGAAAGACCGATTGAAGCTAGCGGTAATGCGCGCCGGCGGGCTTGGTGCGAGGCTGGGGAGCGATGTCAACAGAGAGAGCTGCGCGGTCGTTGACCAGGGAGACCGGCGGGAGTACCCTGGAAAGCTCCGCCGCCGTCTCAGAATCGAGAGCCCATGCTGAGCCGGACTACCCGAAGCTCCGCGATCGAACATTTTGATTCGTGGCGGCGTCTCGCTCCGAATCGAGGTGACATGCATGGAAGCCTCTGACAAATCTCTACAGATTCCGCCGAACGCTCTCGGCGACAATCGTCACATTTGCGCCTTCTTCAACGGGATGGACGAGCATTACCGCGTCCTCAACTCGTTCATCAAAGAGGGCTTCGAGCAAGGTGATCGGGCGTTCCACCTCGTCGACCCAGAGCGACGGGAAGAGCATCTCAGGCGGCTCGCCGACACAGGCATCGACGTGGAGGAGGCCATTGAGTCCGGCCAGCTCGAGGTTCATCCGTGGCAGGACGGTCCGCTCCACGGAGCTCGATTCGACCAGGACGAGTGGCTCGAGGGCTTCGAGCACGTTCTCCAGTCCGGGCCTGCAGCCGGGTACACCCAGACGAGATTCCTGGCTCAGATGGAATGGGCACTCGTCGACTTGCCGGGTGTCGATGACCTGATCGAGTTCGAGACTCGGGTCAACTACGTCGTTCCCAAATACGACGACGCAGTCATTTGCGCCTACGACATGTCGAGGTTCGATGCGAGCACGGTGATCTACGCGCTGCGAACGCATCCGGTCGTGATCATCGGCGGCCTGGTTCAGGAAAATCCGTTCTACGTGGATCCTGACCAGTTGCTCGTCGAGCTACGCGAGCGGCGGTCGCCCCACGTGGGCGCCGGCAGCTTGCATTAGTGCGCGTCGACACGGACGACGAACTCCAGTTGCAGGCGGTCCTGAGGGATCTCGTCGCGCTTTCCGCGATTCCGGCCATGTGGATCGGACGGGAGCCGGCTGCCGTGGCAACCGGTCTTGCCGATGCGCTCGTCGCAATGCTGGACCTCGACTTTGCTTTCGTGCGCCTGAGCGACCCTGGGGGTGCCGGAGCAGTCGATGTCACGCGGGGCAGCGCCTGGGAGGAATTTCCGGAGTGGCTCGAACGCCACCTCGCCGCCAGCGTTCCGTTCCCAGGCAAGGAGATCATTCCCGACGTCGGCAACGGCTCCGCGTCGGTCCATGGCGTTGCCATCCCAGTCGGCTTCAAGGGTGAGGACGGTGTGGTGGTCGTCGCCGCCTGCGAACGCCCCGATTTTCCGAGCGCAGTCGACCAACTACTGCTCTCCCTTGCAGCAAATCATGCTGCGACCGCGTTTCAGAACGCACGCCTCATCGACGCGCGGAGAAACGCAGAAGAAGAAGTTCGCCGGGCCAGAGACGACCTCGAGGTGAAGGTGACCGAGCGGACAGCCGAACTCGAACGGAGCCGGGCGGAGCTCGCCGCTTCGCGTGCTCGGATCGTCACGGCAGCAGACGAGACGCGCCGCAGAATCGAACGCGATCTGCACGACGGCGTGCAGCAGCAGCTCATCGCAGCCCGGATGGAGCTCAGCGGGATCGAGGCGGCGATGCCGCCGGCCGACGAGCGCAGAGACCAGCTGGCGCACGCGGCGAGGGATCTGGCAGGCGCCCTGGAGGACCTCGTGGAGATCTCACGCGGCATCCATCCCGGAGCTCTGGCGGAGGGCGGCCTCGGCCCCGCCCTCAAGACGCTCGCCCGGCGATCACCTGTCCCCGTCGAGGTCGTGCTCCGGAACGAGACCCGGCTGCCCGCGCCGGTAGAGGTGGCGGCTTATTACGTAGTCTCGGAAGCGCTCACGAATGCCGCGAAGCACGCAGATGCATCCACGGCGCACGTCGCCGTGGAGGCACGCGCCGGCGTCCTCGACCTTTCGATCCACGATGACGGCCGGGGCGGAGCCGACGCGAGTCGCGGCTCCGGGCTCATTGGCCTGTTGGACCGCGTTGATGCGCTCGGGGGCACGCTCGACATCGAGAGCCCGATTCGAGGAGGAACGACCCTGCGGGTCAGACTTCCAATCCGAGACGGCTAGTCGTCGCGCGTCTCGGCCGAAGAAAGCGAGGCTTCGGGCAGGGCTGGTTCGAACAGCTCGATTGGGTTGCCGGAAGGGTCGTCGAGCAGGATCTGTTTGCCGCCGACTCCGGTGACGATGTCGTTGCGGAAGTGGACGCCTGCTTTGCGAAGCTCCTCGACCATGGCGGCAAGGTCGGAGACTTCCAGCGAGAACCGGTTCCAGCCGCCGGGCTCGGGCATGGTGCCGTCGGGCATCGCCTGTCCTCCGCCGCCTGCGCCGCTGGGCGCGCTCAGCAGGAGGCGGAGGTCGCCACGGGAGAGCATCGCGAAGGTGGGGGCCGGATGCAGCTCTTCGTGGAAACCGAGGTGTCGGGTGTAGAAGACGATCGCCGCGTCGACGTCTTGGACGATGTAACGGACGCTCACTGTGCCCATTGCGCGCTCCTTCGCGTTGTGTTCTCGGTATTCAGAATGCCCGCAACCCCAGGCATACCGCTCCCACGTGTGAGACGCCCGCCTTCGTCGCGTTCGGTGTTCTGCTTTCGACCGGGGAGCTGGTGCGGCTGAGGACGCGCCTGGCTGGCTTTTCGGGGGTGTCGATCTAGGCGTTTACGGACCAGATCAGAAGGTCGAGAATTCGCACCTCCGTGAGCCGGTGATCGCGGCTCGCGAGTTCTCGCCGGATCTCCCGCAGGGCCGAGCGGTTGCGATCCAGGTCTTGCTTGTAGCCGCGCACGAGCGCGGTGGCGTGCTCTCCGAACGACCCCGACGAGCGCGCCGCGGAATCGTCTCTCGTCAGGTATGCCTGGACGACGCTGTCGAGCATCGGGATCAGCGCGGGCCGCTTCGGGTGCAGCGCCTTCGTCATCTTCGAGAAGCCGACCCCGCGGATGTCCGCGAATGCGTCGAAGAGTTGCGTCAGCGGAAGCCACGGAATCGCGCTCGCCGTGTCGGCTAACGACGCAGCGGGGTGGATCTCGCGCAGAGCGCGTTCAATCTTGCCCCGGCGTTCGAGGATCGCGGCGATCTCTGCCGCCGAGATGCGGGCGCCGCCCCGGTTCGCCTGCCTGAGGTCGCTCTCGTCGAATGAGGCGGGCCTTGAGGAGTCCCGGGCCTCGTAGCTGGAATACGCCGCGAGGAAATCGAGCGCCAGCTCGAGTGGATTCTCGACCTCGACACCACCACGAAGAATGATCGTGCTCATATGTGCGGCCTGCGGCGCAGCGGCTCATCCGCAAAGATGACTTGCACCGGAAGGGAGAGCATGGTGGCCGATCACGAGGTCGTGAGTCGCGAGGAGTGGGCAGCCCTCCGCGAAAAGCTGCTCGCCCGCGAGAAGGAGCACACCCGCCTGGGCGACGAGCTGGCGCGGCAGCGGCGCGAGCTGCCCTGGGTCCGAGTCGAGAAGGAGTACCGCTTCGACACCGACGACGGCACGCATACGCTCGCGGAGCTGTTCGACGGCCGCAGCCAGCTGCTCGTCTACCACTTCATGTTCGGCCCGAGCTACGAGGCGGGTTGCCCGACCTGCTCCTCGATGGCCGACACCATCGACGGCGCACTCCCACACCTGCACGCGCGCGACGTGACGATGACGTACGTCTCGCAAGCGCCGCTCGAGAAGCTGCAGGCGTACAAGCGGCGGATGGGCTGGCAGATGCCCTGGGTCTCGTCGGCGGACAGCGACTTCAACTTCGACCTCGGCTACTCACGCACAGAGGAGCAGACGCGCGAAGCGTTCGCGCCGATGCTCGAGGCGGGCCCGCCGCCGGTCCTCGACCACAACGCAAGGTCGACCGGCACCGATGTCACGGGCTACCTCAGCCAGGGACCGGGCTTCAGCGTCTTCGTCCTCGACAACGGCACCGCCTACCAGACCTACGGGACGACGGCCCGGGGCCTCGAGTTCCTGATGGGCTACTACGGGATCCTCGACCGCGCCCCTAAGGGACGGGACGAAGGCGGCGAATCCCAGATCTGGATCCGCCGGCACGACGAGTACTAGGTACGGCCTAGATGAGTCAGCTCGCAGCCATTGCGGCGGCGCTCGCGCCTGCGGAGCAGAAATATCTCTCGCAGGCGCGGCAGATGCAGGCACTCTCCTTCGCCGTGCACATCCCTCTCGTCTGCTTCGGGATCGCGTTCCCGGCGATGGTGCTCTTTGTCGAGTCGCGGTATCTGCGGACGGGTGACGAGCTCTACCGGACGCTGGCGCGGCGCTGGTCGCGGATCCTGGCGGCGCTGTTCGCGGCCGGCGTCGTCACCGGCACGATCCTCAGCTTCGAGCTGGGCCTGCTGTGGCCGAACTTCACCGGCACCTTCGGCAGCGTGTTCGGGCTCGGCTTCGCGATCGAGGGCTTCTCGTTCTTCATGGAGGCGATCTTCATCGGGATCTACGTCTACGGGTGGAACCGCCTCTCGCCGCGCGCGCATTTCGCGAGCGGCATCCCGATCGCGATCGCCGGCTTCACCGGGTCGTTGACGGTGATCTCCGTCAACGGATGGATGAACCACCCCACCCACTTCCGCTTCAGCGACGGCCGCGTCTTCGACGTGAATCCGTGGGGCGCGCTGTTCGGCAACAGCTACTTCTGGCACGAGCTCACGCACATGTACCTGGCCGGCTACATGGTCACCGGCTT
>WNFX01010768.1_pt1 | contig 12976 bp, 10 predicted proteins | sample 5400111 | NCBI WGS metagenome assembly WNFX01 (sample SAMN13153363, study PRJNA577476) | soil metagenome | isolation source: 40 cm soil or saprolite under grassland replicate 1 | place: USA:California | collected 2016-06-15
CGGCAAGTCGCCTTAACCTCTACGGCCTCCATCATCGTCGGTTTGGCGGCATGGCAGGCTCACCGTCCTGACCTCATCCGTTCTCCCAAACGCGTCTTAGCTCATCTCTGGGAGGATTCTGAGGTATGAAATGCCCTCTAGATAGAGAAAAAATTTTAAATTAGTAGCAGGAGTGGCTTCTATAAAGTAAGTTGTATCTATTGCCCAACACGGTTCTGCTGAGTAATAAATATTGCCTATTGACCCTTTACGAGCGATTATAAGAGATGATGTTGAGGTTAACGCTTCGTTATGGAAGCCTACAAGACCACTTGATCCGTAAACTGGAACCTTGCCATTCTTATCTCTTTTAGTTTCTACTAATCCTTTACCATACTGAATTGGTAGTACGTCTTCGAGTTTCGTTTCTGTCCATCCTCGTGGTAATTCATTCTCCTCACTCACGCTACAAGCCTTTCATTCATTTCCTGCATAATCGTAGTCAATTCATCGCCGAAGACACCACGAGCGCCAATCCATCCTCCTCCTTGCAGGAAGGGATCAGTGCTGAAATCCTGCTCCTCGATGCTCAGGTCAGTGGCGATGCGGTCGCGCATCAATTCCAGCCAGCGGAGCTGTTCTGCTGTAAAGGGCTGGATGCGCCAGCGTTGCTGCTCTGTGAGCCAGTCATTAAAGCGACGGTTAACGACATCCCGGTACGGTTCCAGCAGCGCGGCATCATTGGTCTCGCGTTCCATAGTATACCGCACCAGGGCAATAATGTCAGTTAGCGCTCTTTTAGGGCCACGATCACGAACGTGGGAGGCATCCAGTTTCTGGTATGCTCGCCATATTTCGTCGGTCGTGAGTCCTATATTCGGGGCTTTGATAGCATCAACAAGCCGCTCGACCATCTGCATCAAGGAGATCCCACGCGGGCGTTTGAAGGCCAGTTCAAAGGCCAGAATGCGATCTTTGTTCTGCTCCATATAGGCGTGGAAACTGGTGATGACCTGGCGTGCTCGCTCTTCGGTCTCCATCTCCCAACCTACCTGTTGTGGCCTATCGAGACTGATGTCGTCTATGACCTGTTCGTAGCGTTCGTGGATACGGATCAGGAGCGCTCGCAGCGTTTGATCGCGGAAAGGCTGTGTTGCCTCCTGGGTCAGTTCCAGCCTGGCCTCCTCGATCACCAATGTGTCGGGATTCTCCTGGCCTGTATTGTCCTTCGCCCGCAAGGCCCAGGCGTCATAATCAGTCGCGTCTACCAGTCGTTCAGCCAGGGTCGAAAGATCACCCTCTGTTAATTGCCTGATCTGTACCGTTTCATCTGGCATCACGCGTTTCACCAGGCGTCCCAGGCGACCAGCAAGCGAGCTGAGCAGTGCAACATCAGAGTTCCCATTGGCTATCAGTTCCAGCAACCTCTCAAATCTGATGGACGCGTTTCGTTCCAGTGGGGGATTATCAGACTTCAAACGCCGGGTCACACCTACCGCATCGACCAGCACAAAATGCGTCTTCGTGCGAGCATCGGGCGTCACCGCCTGGAACTCGTCATCAGGGATAGTACGACAGCCGCGCCCTTTCATCTGCTCAAAGAAACTACGACTTCTTATTGAGCGCATGAAGAGTAATGCCTCCAGTGGCTTCACGTCTGTACCCGTCGAGATCATATCCACCGTCACAGCAATGCGCGGCAAGTAACTATTGCGGAACTGACGAATCAGCTCGTCTGGTTTCACTCCGGTCACGCGATACGTAATCTTCTTCGCGAAATTGTTATCTTTCCCAAAGACATCGCGCACCATCGTTACGATATCTTCAGCATGACTATCATCTTTCGCAAAGATCAGCGTCTTCGGTACCTCTTTACGGCCAGGGAATAGCGTCGTAAACAGCTCATTGCGGTACACACTCAACACTGTACGGATCTGATCGACTGCCACCACTTCATGATCAAGCTGAGTACCATCATATTCCAGATCATCCTGCAATGTCTCGTAACGTTTACTACGCGTCTTACGATCGCGCATCTTCACCACATTGCCTCTCTCAATCACACTTCCATTCTCTGTAATCTCCGTCCCGATGCGGAAAATATCATAATCTACATTCACTCCATCGGCCACTGCCCGTTCTGTGAGGTACTCCATCACAAGGTTGCGCTCAAAGAACGCAAACGAGCGCGCGTCGGGCGTCGCTGTCAGCCCCACCAGGAACGCATCAAAGTACTCAAGCACAGGTCGCCATTCCTGGTAAATACTGCGGTGACACTCATCGATAAAGATCACATCAAAATGCTCAATGGGAATCCTGGGACTATAGCGCACCTCTTTCGGCGGCTTCTCTCCGTTTTCCTCTTCTTGCTCAAACAAAGACGTATCATCCGACAGCCCTTCAGGCTCCGGCTGACCTGTTAGCATCGAATAGAGACGCTGGATCGTCGTAATACACACATCCGCTACCGGATCAAGTTGATTATCAACCAGGAGCTGCACATTATAGAGATCAGTAAACTTGCGCCCATCATCGGGCGTTATAAACTGCTGAAACTCATTCAATGCCTGCTTCCCCAGATTCGAACGATCAACCAGAAACAGAATACGCTGCGCCTTCCCATACTTAATAAGACGATAGATGCTGCTCACGGCCATATACGTCTTTCCGCTTCCGGTTGCCATCTGAATCAACGCTCGCGGGCGATTCTCGGCCATTGAACGCTCCAGATTAGTAATTGCCTCAAACTGGCAATCACGTAAACCAATTCGTGATAGAACTGGCAATCTCAGCAAACAAGAGCGCAACAGATCATTATCCTGCACAGGCGTGCCCATCGGTGCTTTCTTCAACCATGTAATTAGCGTCTGCGGGCGATGGAAATGAAAGATCATACGCGAGCGTACAACTGGTTCCAGGCTACTCGTAAAAGCAATCTCATTATTTGTTGCCTCGTAACTAAAAGGCAGAGGGGAGCGTACAAAGCGTACTCTGGACGATGCCAGTGGTTGACCCACCTGATAAAGTACACTCTGCTCATGCACACCTGTCAGTGTAATACCTTCCTTCTTCGCCTCGATCACACCTATCGCCTCACCGCCAATCACCAGCAGATAATCCACCTTACCAGTCGATAACGGAAACTCGCGAACAACAATACCTATCCCAGCGTGCACATCTAGATCCGCATAATCCTGCACAATCCATCCAGCCTGTATCAGCTTCTCATCAACGATCGAGCGAGCGTCCTTTTCAAGTGGCATTATCAAAAGCTCCTTATATCGAGTATTCATGTTCATGAATGCGTAAGTGGATAAAAGCGATGATGGTCATAGCTAATAGTAAGTATAGTGCTACACAGGCATTATAGTGGGGGAGGGATCATGTTGCAAGTAAATAGTAATTGTTTCTGTGAGGTGTCCATTACTGATTTTCGAGAGGTGATCTCAGAATGCCTGCCAGACGTGAATCGTACCATCTTTGCAACCTGATGCTACGCGTGTACGATCAGGCGACCATGTGACAGAGGATACCTCGTCCTTGTGACCTTCATATACGTAGATACGTTTCCCTGTGTCTGTCTCCCAGATATGAACGGTTGTATCATTACTGGCACTTGCAACATATCTGCCATCAGGCGACAAGGCAATATCGCGTATATCTGCTTGATGACCAATATACTTATGCAAGAGGGTACCCTCTACGACATCCCATACTAATGCCTGCTTTGGGGAAGCGCATATGAGCTTTGTATTATCAGGTGTCCAACAGACGCAATAGTAGGTCCAGGCCGCTTCGCTTTTGTATGTTTGCATATGATCTTTTGTAAGTCTATCGTAGACACGTGTCTCTCCATGCAACCCACAGGCAATACGTGTGCCATCAGGTGACCAGGCTACTCCCCCAATAGAAGAGGTATCCAGCCAGCCAGAGCTTACGTCAATTTTTGCTATCTGTTGACCACTCCACGGATTCCATAAATGGACTGCTTTATCATTTAAGCCCCCAAGATTGGTAGAAGCAATAAATCGTCCATCAGGTGACCATGCCATACTTGCTATTGTGGTGAGTAGAGGAGAGTGACCTTGATAAGTAGCAATGATCTGATCATTGTGAGGGTTCCAGACCATGGGTGCTCTCTTGCCTGCAAACGCTATAATGCTACCCTCAGGTGACCAGACAATACTCCAGACCTCCGATAGAAGTCTATCTGAAAGAGTTGAGTCCTTATGCCTCATGTAGGTATAAAAAGTATTTCCTGTGCTTGCATCCCATACTCTGACGGTGCTATCACCACCGCCAGAAGCGATGTACTGTCCGTCAGGTGACCATGCGACACTGATGACGTAATTGCTATGTTCATCATAAACGAGGTAGAGAGTTCCTTGCGGTCTATTATAAACAACCAAGCCATCTGCCACAGCCTGCTCACGATCATACTTCATAACCAGATTCTTATCAAAGAAGGCAAGCGTACGTGAATTGGGAGTCGCTGTAAGCCCAATAAGAAATGCGTCAAAGTATTCCAACAAAGGACGCCATTGCTGATAAATACTTCGATGGCACTCATCAATAATAACGAAATCAAAAAATTCTATAGGGATCTCCGGTTTGTACTGCACTTCTTTCGGTGATGTGTTATCGTCAAAATCTTCCCTATCAACGGTTGATGCCTCACTATCTAGGTCATCAATATAGGGCTGGCTGGTGAGAATCGAATAAAGCCGCTGAATAGTAACGATACAAACACTTGCTGTAGGATCGATATCGTTACTTATAGGTAGTTGCACATTATATAGATCAGTAAACCTACGTCCATCATCGGGCATTACAAACTGCTGGAACGCATCCATTGCTTGCTCTGCAATAAATACACGATCTACCAGATAAAGAATACGATGTGCGCCGCCAAACTTGAGCAATCGATAAATGCTGCTCACAGCCATATACGTCTTGCCGCTCCATATTGCCATTTGAATAAGTGCGCGCGGACGATTTTCCGCAAGGGAGCGTTCTAAATTAGTGATGGCTTGAAGCTGATGTTTACGTAAATTCGTTTGTTGCAATGGTGGCATGCGCCGTAAACGAGAACGGAGCAAATCATTCATCGTAGCAGGCATATCAGGAGGGGCTTGCTTAAGCCATGTTCTCAGTGTTTCAGGGCGATGAAATGTAAAAACTGCTCGACTGCGAGGTTCCGGCTCAAGGTAGTTCGTAAAGCGGGTCTCATAGCCAGAGGTTTCGTAGACAAAAGGTAGAGCGCGATTTGTAATGTTTATTTTTAAGCCGAGCACTTGATCCTGTATTTGAGATGGTAATATAGCTTCTTCAACTCCAGCAATTGACTCACCTACTGGCCTGACACGAACCATACCGATCAGTTTTCCATCTATCACGAGAACGTAATCTTTGGAAAATGTATGAATTGCTAGATTTTGTGGAGTATCTGTCTCCAGATTTTCGTAAGACAGCACATTCCAACCTGTCAGTTGCAACTGTGTCTCAATCAGCATGGCACTATCTCTAACAGCAGATTCCGTGCTAGCCTCATAGTGATCTACTCCATAATGGGCTGCACCATATTCAGCAACAGGCTCTTCCTCTTTACCCTTCTGTTCATGATTGAGTGAATCCTTCCCCTTGCGCGCAATTATAATCTCATGAGCAGGATCAGCTATTACTTCTCGCTTGACTTCACATTCTAATGGAAGAGAAGCGATGGGTATACCCCAACCATTTACAAACGTAATGCTTATTTCTCCTTGCGCTATCTCTTCCTGCGCAGCCGTCAGTAGATATTCAGCGGGTCCGTAAGTGCCGCCAAAACGATGCAAAATAATAGATGGTTCGCGCTTACCGAGTGGCTCATAGCTGAAGAACGGTAATGTATCAAGAACGAAGGAGATAGTATACTCTTCCTCTGCATAAGGCCAGGGCGTATCGGGCGATTCCAGTTGCACATCGATAGTCATCAGGTATGACTTGCCTACTTCTGCCTCACGTGGATAGCTGATGATCGGCTTGAGCTTAAGTGAGTGGAGGCTATTCTGTTCGCTAATATTCATGCCTCCTCCTCTAGTTGGTAAGCTGCGTCCAAGTGTAGGCGTGCTAATGGATTGCCATAGTATACGTACATGAAGGTATCTATTACATTATACAATGGTATTCTTTTTTGCTCTCTGGAAAGAGGACGTGATCTCTTGAGTGATTCCACTGCTTCGGCGCGCACAACGCGTAGTATCTCCGCTACCTGGATGCCTTCTGGTTGCATTGCCGCTTCCAGGATACGTCTGCCAATAATAGATGCTGTTTGTATATCGACCTCTGTAAGCGTGCCTATATAGCCACTGGCACAATGGGTCAGAAAGCCCTCAACAAAGTTACTGGGATCTACATCGCTGTTTTTGAGAATGCGCGCCGTTTCACAAGCGTTCATAAAGACAGTCAGGCCTGGCTTGAGATTCCAATATATTGTTTCGAGGTTGATTGATCTGAGTTCGTCTGATGGTCGTTGTCGCGCTCCAGCAAAAAGTTGCATTCCGAACTGTCCATGGCACCCCACGTAGATAAGTCCTATCTGGTCCAGGGGTCTGGTTAAGCGCTGCTCTAAATCTTCTAATGTCTCACAGAAGTGCTCGATGGTTAGTTTTTGCAGGATTTCCTGCTCTGCAGCTATACCTTTGCTTCCTAGATCTTTATCAAGATAGGCAATAGTAGGGCCACTGTGTATAATATCTTCTACTTTCAACTTACGACGATAGGTAAAGCGTCGAGAAGGCAGCCAGCGCACTACTTTGACGATGGCTCCCAGATATTCTCCACTATCTATCTCGAACATTTCCCAAGGTATTTCTAACTTCGTATTATCGACGATTATAACACAAAGTTGTTCCCCATATTTTTTGTATAAAGCGCCTAGCCATCGCGTAAGAGATTCTGAAATTGTACTAGAAAATAGCCTGAGTTTATTGATAATAGCTTCCGGGTTACTCCCATCCCGCTGTTGCAGCTCTGCTACACTAACGATTGAACTCGGTCGTGCGGTTTCATCCAATTGTTCTCCCCAATAACTCCAACCGCGCAATTTGAAGGCATTCTGCGATAAAGTTGATAGGTGAGAATCCGGTTCTACCAGCAGGATGATCGCCTGTTTTGGTAGTCCTGCATCAATCTGACTTACTTCTAAAATTTGCGGATCTTCAGGAGTATAAGAGCCCTTAACAGCTATCTCATGCTTACCTAGCGTTTCAGGATATTTCTGATAAGGTAGCGTGTAGTTCAATCCGAATGTGAGCTTGCAACTTGGAGAATCTTCTGGTATCTCGATGGTAAACTCTCTCTCGAAATTCACCGCCTCTTCGTGCTGCAAAGAGAATGAACTATCTTTGCTATCGAGTTGCAATATTAACTTAGCATCGGTGGTATTTGCCTCGTAATAGAAGCGGAGATTAATACCATCTGGCATTGGGATGCCTTCAGGATGCAATGTAGAACGCCTGGGACTGCCGGTTATCAACAGTGTATAGGTTTTTCCTGCATGCATTCGCTCTACAAGACCTTGCTCGTCACGCAGTCTCACATCAAAGAAAATAGGCGTGATCTTAGGGAAAAGGCTCTTCGGTTGCCTGGTAATTGTTGCTTTTTTCGGGGATTGGCGCGTGGTAGCTCTCTGAGTCAGTTTAGGCGCCTTCTCGGGCTCGGTCACCGTATACCCTCCAATCCATCAAAGCGCCGAGGAATGTTTTCAACTATTGCTTCCAATGCTTGTGCTAATAGCTCTGGCAATTGAGCGTAATACCTTGGTTGTGGATTGAGTACGATTTTCTCTACTCGTTTCACTTCCCGGATCATTTGCGCTACGCGCACCGCATCGTCGATCCCTTCTCTGGTGACAATAGCCCTGGTTTTCTTCTTATGACTGGCTTCTAGTGGGACGTTTCCCCGACCATCACTAATTATCACAAAGGTTACTTGTTGTACTGCACTGCGTCCTTGCTGCAAAGCACGATGTAATATCTCTAATGCCAGCTCCAGGCCATGGGCTAATGGAGTGGTTTTTCCTCTTTGTGCCTCCAGTGCTATCTCGATTTTAGGCACAAGGATGTTTCTGCCACTGACCGTCTCTGCTCGCCACGGGTCTGATACCAACTTGCGGTCTGTGGTAGAATTCTGAAAAGAGGAAACCAAGATCGGAAGGAAAGAGCGATGGCAAGGATAACAAGAGCAGCGCCACATTTATCAGTAGAAGAAGTAAAAGAGAGGATGAATAACGAGGCCTGTTCGACGCCGAAAATAGGCCCTCTATCCGAGCGGGCAGTAGAGAAGCGAGGGTGAGGAACCTTAAGCGAAGACGCTTCTCGCTCTATTGGGGCCTCGTCTTCGGGATAAGGGTTGGTAGTAAGTTTAGGAACGGTCAGTGGATCTGGAGTGAAGGCTTCCTGGGTTTTTGCCATAAGCGTATCAGAAGACTCTTGCTGAACTGCCTGTGCCGGTTGAGTTAAAGATGTTGGTTGCACTGGCAGTTCTTGTTCAACAGGCATTGGCTTCGGTGCAGGTTCTATGGAGGGTTGTTTATCCTCTTCTAAATTCTCGATTTTTACAAGACCCAGTATCGCTGCTGCTTCATCAACATGCTCGCTAGTCACCTGTGGATCACCATTCAGTCTGGCTAGAGCTTGCGCGAAACGTGCCAGGGTCAGTTCACGACGAGGATAGTAGGATTCTATAGGGATATAATCCATCACTCGTGAGAACGCCACAGCGGGAAAGTCAGCCTGTCGTTGTGCTGCATCTGTGATGCGCTGTAGGAGTTCTATGGGGAGTTGTGTTGAGCGCGTGAATTGATCATGAATAAATGTGCGAAGGTTGTCAATTTTTCTCTGACGAGTATATTTTGCTATTGGTTGCCACGAGAGCCGTACGGCGAAGCGGTCGAGTAAGTGTGGAGAGATAGCGCCAATCTCTTTTCTGGAGCAACTTGCTAACCAGCATTGCTGAAGTTGCCATTGATCGTGTTCGCCGTTGCGCTCAAGATAAGCAATATCTGCGCCAATCAACATAGTGCAGGTGCGTGCCATTGCCAGGCTGAGTCGTGCCAGATCTGCAATAGTCAACACCTGCATTTTGTCTGCATTGCGTTCTCTGGAGAACAGTTTGAAAATTTGCTTTACAGCAGCGCTATGCTCCTCGGAATCAGGAAGGGGTAAGCTACCCCATACATCATCGTCCTGCTCTATCGCAATATTTCCCTGTTCTACCTGTTGTCCTGTAGCAGCTTTAAGCATCTGTGCCAGGATCTCAGCTATATCTTGCAAAACTGGATATGGTGCATCAAATACCAGAATGCTGCGTAATGCAGGATTGAGGGCTGCACAGGCCAGACTTGTTATGAATGGATCTTCAGTCTTAAATTCAAACATGCTCCAATAACTCTGCCACACGTTGCTCTTGTTCTTCGCTCCAAGGGGCACTATTCTGCTGGATGGCGTCAGGTTGTCTGTGGCGCAGTACCAATTCTGCCACTGCCCTGAGATGTTCTATCTTCGTCTTCAACTTACCATACCTCACAGCGTAAGCGCAGGAAGCCAGGGCCAGCAGATAATCACTGCGATGGCCTTCAACCTGGAAGCCTTCTGCCAGCATGACGCAGGCATCGGCGACATCTGCGGTTAACTCAACATCCTTGAAGTAGAGCCTGGCCTGCTCTATCTCTGTTTTGAGTTGCTTCGTAGCCTCTCGCCCTGCCTTGAGAAAGTCATCTGTTATACCCTGTTTCTCCAACTGTACAGCTCTATCGAAACGCAATACAGTATCCATAATAGCTCGCCGTCGCTCTCGGCTGGTTTCAGCCTCAATTCCAGCCATCAAACCAAAACGGTCGAGTAGCTGTGGTCGCAAGCCTCCCTCTTCTGGATTCATTGTTCCCACCAGTGTTGTCTGAACATCTAATTGCTCATTACGTCCTTCGCGCTGTATGACTAGCTTACCAGTTGAAGTCACGTCCAGGATAATATTGACGATATGATCATCAAGCAGATTCACTTCATCGATATAGAGCAACCTCCCATTCGCGTCCTCAAGCAACCCTGGCTGTTTTTCTGCCTTTCCCTGCATTAACTTGTTGATCTGCCAGCCACCCACAACACGATCTTCAGTCGCATTAATAGGAATCGTCACAGGCAGAGCATTATACATCATACTTGCAAATGCCCTGACTGTAGTAGATTTCGCTGTCCCACGCTGGCCACTGATTAATACACCCCCAATACGAGGAGCAATATATGCCAGTTCCAGGGCTAGCTTCAATTTTTCCTGACCAACAATATAAGTGTAGGGCAGAATGGACCTGAGCAAATCGTTAGTGTTTTCCATCGGTGGAATCCTTTTGCTCCCACTTCAAAGTAACCTGAAACTGGGCCTCTGTACTCGCTTTTGCGATCATCGCACCTACTTCGGTATCGATTTTCACTGCGAACTGGACTTCAAATCCGCTTGGGCGTACTTTTGTTGAGACAGTCTGAACAGTAGTGGCAATTTGTTCCGCGCAAGTATGAATGAGTTCCATCGCCTTCTGGAAAGCTTCTTGTGCCTGTTGACCTGCACCTCTGGTGTCTCTATAGGAACTACGTCCAGCTGCTTCGTCCACCTCGATAGAGATCGTCACATCCTCGCCGGCATCATTTTTAACGACATCTTGTATATATGGCATAAATGTTTCTCCAGTCTCTGCTATATTACTGACCGTGTTACAAGCTTACGTATGCATGATGACCTTTCCGCCGTTGTACTGAGCGGAACTCCAATTCAAGACATCAGATAATGCCTGCTGGAACACCTTTAAAGCTTCTTCGCGTGTAGCCTGGTCCGGCATCACAGAACTGCGCCATACCAACAAAATCTGTATTTCTCCGGGAATGGTATCGCTTTCTATGATGTAGCGTGCAACCGTTCCAGGAAAAAGATGCAATCTTCCTTGTCTTATCTCTTCTAGCCTCTGTATCAATGCATCCTGTTTGCCTGGCTGTATCTGTACTAGAATCAAAGTAGAGAGTAGCAGATTATCTTCAGGAGAAGTACGCCATATGGGAATAGTCTTGCGCGGGCGTCCAGAAATATTTGGCTTGAACTTCTGGACATCTTCTAACGAGATCAGAATAATATCTGCTGCTCTTACCGCAGGAATACGCCCCTCTGTTACATATTGATAGACTGTTTTATCAGCAAGATCAAGCATTCTTGCTGCCTCTTTGATAGTAAGATATCCAGAGATATTCGGAATATCAATGCTTTCGTCCATTCTCGTAGCTTATTTGTAGTCTTTCCTTTTTGACCATCACCTTGTTAGATGCCCTTTTTAATTGGAAGAATATATGCTATAATTTCTATCGACAAAATCTATCTTGTGAATAGGTGGCTGGCGGGTGCTAAGAGCCAACGCTGTATGCAATCTTGCGCCACTTTAGACATATCTTTAGAACAAAGCGATATAGCTGTTGCATTTAGGGAAAGAGAATCATATGTCGTGGGAAGGTATTGGATATCCGCTCTTTCAGGTAAAAACCTTCGGACGCTTTGCGCTTGAAAAACTTACCAATGAGCCCTTAGAGCAGCTACCATGCTATGAGGAGATTCCAGATGAGGTTTGGCGCAATCGTTTTGCAGCCTGCGACCTGTTCAAATTCTTGCTCTGTCGTACACGGCGACGTGCATCAAGAGATGTGCTCATTGAGGCACTCTGGCCAGATGCCGATGTAACCAGTGCCAGTCACAGCTTTGACTCGGCGATCTCCAGGCTACGTGGCATTCTTCGCCTCAAAGGAAGAGAGAGTATTCTTACAACCCTTCGTGTAGGGAACGGAATATTCTATGAACTACCGCCGCAACAGACGCTTTGGACAGATGTTGATGCATTTCTCGCATTTCTCTCACAAGCTGAGCAGGCTACGAGTCAGGAACGCGATCCCTTATCACACTTAGAAAAGGCCTGGCAACTTGCCTGTGGCATCTTTTTGGAGGAGAATATCTACAGTCCATGGGCACAGGCCAGGCGACAAACCATCAACACATTACGCCACCGTGTGTTGCACCAGCTTGTTGATTTATACCTTCAGCGAAACAGAACTAACGAGGCTGAGAGCTTACTTCTGGCCTTTTTGGAAGAGGAACCTGCTGACGAAGATGGTGTATGCCGTCTGATGGTGTTACTTGAGCAACAAGGGAGAAGACAAGAGGCCTTACGATGCTATGAACAATTCGTAGGTGCGCTTGAGGAGGAATATGGAACGGAACCATTACCATCAACGCAAGCGCTAGCAAAACATCTACGAACGATGCAAACTATGATCCTGCCATCTACGCTTTCCACTCAGTACGATGTAAGCATGGATCTCCATATCACTGCAACACCACATGGCTTGGCAAGACCGCCCCTGTTTACTGTCACTGTTCCTTTCGATTCGGGAATGATACAAACCCATCTATTGCCTTCTCCAAATAGGCAAAAGATCAGTGCCAAAACTCTGCCAGAGGCTGAGGTCTCGTTCACCATACTACGAGAGAATCTGAGTGGTGACTTGCTGCTATATCGTATCATAAAGGAGATCTGTTACTGGACGGGCCGAGAAGGTTTCCAGAATAGCCTCCAGATCATCATTGATCGCCTGATCAAGGAGTCTGATACGATGGAGCAACAGCATATGCCTGCTGAAGGCATGCTTTCACGGCGCGACACATTGATGATGATTGCTGGGCTGCCGCTTGCGCTTCTAGCTAAAATACAAACAGGTTCGATTGCGACCACGATTCTCGAAGAATTTTTAGCGCAATGTACTGCCAGTTTGGCGACATGCTGGCACCTCTTAGTACTACAGTCCCACTTGTCACCCAAAGATGGTAGAATAGGTGGGGGTGAACATGCATGAGAACAGAAGAACAACCGGAACGGACAAGGAGTGCAGGGGAAGAAGACCTCAGCGTCATCAACCGGGGCGCGGCGGCC
>WNFX01004940.1_pt1 | contig 12973 bp, 9 predicted proteins | sample 5400111 | NCBI WGS metagenome assembly WNFX01 (sample SAMN13153363, study PRJNA577476) | soil metagenome | isolation source: 40 cm soil or saprolite under grassland replicate 1 | place: USA:California | collected 2016-06-15
CAGGCGCCTGTCTTCAGAATCGCAAAGATGCTGACCACTGAAGCGAGCGACTTGGAGACATAGATGCCCATGCGATCGCCTGGAGCAACCCCCCGCGCTCGTAGCACCCCCGCCAACTTATCCGTCAGTGCATCAAGTTCCCCATAGGAAAGACTCTGCTCACTAGAGATCACCGCCACTTTGCCGGGAGAATGGCGTGCGCTCGCCACCAGAAATTGATGCAGCAAATAAGCCATAGTCACTCCTCGTCGCTCAACTATGCTATCGTCTGAGTATCTTTCAAAGTCCGAGGGTGCGTGCAATAATCATCCGCTGAATTTCCGATGTGCCCGAATAGATCGTTCCGGCTACCGAATCGCGCAGGTCTCGCTCAATCTCAGATTCCGTCATATACCCGTATGCACCGTGAATCTGAATCGCGTCCAGGCTGGACTGTATCCAGGCTTCGCTCGTGAAAACCTTCGCCATGGCCGCTTCAGCCAACGCCGCTTTACCCTGCTGTTTGAGCCAGGCGACCTTGTAGATCAAGAGCCTGGCAGCTTCAATGCGCAGAGACATATCGGCAATCTTGTTGGAGATGCTTTGGAACTTGCCAATCGCCTGCCCAAACTGCTGGCGCGTCTGGGCGTAACGCACGCAGGTCTCCAACTGGCGCTGCATCGCGCCAACGGCGCTGGCGAGAATGCAACTACGTTCCCACTCCATCGACGAGTTGAAGATCGCCATGCCCGCGCCTTCTTTGCCCAGCCGATTCTCGACTGGCACTTCACAGTCGGTGAGAATGATTTCTCCCATTGGCGAGGTACGCAAGCCCATTTTATCGAGGCTGCGGCTCACGGTAAAGCCAAGTGTACCTTTCTCTACGAGAAAGGCACAGGCTCCCGCAAAGCCTCGACCAGGGTTGAGTGTGGCAAAAACGATGACCACATCAGCAACTGGAGCATTGGTAATGTAGAGCTTGGAGCCGTTGAGGACATAGTGATCTCTGCGGCGCTCAGCATGAGTGCGCATGCTGAAGGCATCTGAACCAGAGTCGGCCTCGGTCATGGCATGCACGCCAATCAAATCACCAGAAACCAGACCAGGCAGGTAGGCATGCTGCTGCGTAGGCGTGCCGAACTTCAGCAGAGGCAACTCGATGCTCCACATTTGAGCGTTGAGTGAGAAGATGAGGCCATTATCGCGGCAGGCGTAGCCGAGCCCTTCCATCACCAGGACGGTCGTCAGGATATCGGCCCCGCTGCCCCCGAATTCTGTGGGTATTGGCAACCCCTGAATTCCGAAACGGGCACAGGCATGCCATGCATCACGGGGAAACTCACCGTCTTGCTCACGTTCGCGCAGATTGCGGTTCAACTCTTTGCCAGCGAACTCAATGGTCGAGGCTTTCAGTGCAAGCTGATCCGCGGTAAATGAGAGGTCCATACTTAACCTCTTCTACTGAAGAAACTGCCTTCTTCGATTACGCATCTTGATACTCCTCTCAAAAACGCAACGTCCTGACCATTCCCTCGACAAGCTGCTTGAACTCTTCCAGTATCGCCGGCTCATCAGAAGAGATACACGTGCATCTTCGGCTCTTTGGTGACCTGGATCGTGCCATTGTGAATACGATCATATATTCAATGTGAGGGTAATGTCAAGCATTTTGGCGACCTGCTAGACATTTGGAGATAACGCATGTCATCCTGAGCGCGCGCGAAGGATCTGTGCGTCCGTCGAGCGAGATCCTTCGCGCACGCTCAGGATGACATGCAGGACAGCACTCAAGTCCGCTCATGGGAAGTCTTCTCTCCAAATGTCTATTCGTCTGCTAGCACTCTTGACATCACGCCACACTGGATTTATGATCGTATTTACAATGGCTCAATCCAAATTACCAAAAACGCTCAGCGTGGTTTGTATCTGTTCCCCGATGAGCCTGCGACTCTCGAAGGGGTCAAGCAGCTTGTCGAGGGAACGGTCAATACGCTCTGTTGAAGCATGATACGCCGCTGTTGGAGTCCAGTAGTCGGGATTCGCTCACGCTTCGCAAGCTCTGGTATTTCTAGAGGAGGCATTTTACGTGCCCGAGGGCGGTTTGGAGTTCATGCCCGAAAGCTTCAACCTCGTTAACACCACCTGCGCGTCTAACTGTTCCCGAGAGAAGTGGCAGGTGACCCCATGAACGTGCGCCGACTGCTGAGATCATTGGTCAAACCTCTCGCCTCTCCCTATCGGCTCATCATCGTGCCCCTGATGGCGTTCTTGCCAGCGCCGCTAGCCTATAGCCTGGCTCGCCTCCGTGGTGACTGGCGCTACAAGTGTGATCGCGTGCAGCGCGAGACGATCATGCGTAACTTGACAGAGGTCCTGGGCGAGCAACTGAGCCCGGCGCAACGTACACGCGTGACCCGCGACTACTTCCGCCTTCGCTGTTGCGAAACGGTGGATGTGATGCGCCTGGGGGGGAAAGGACAGGCACTAGCACGCCTGGTGGAGATTCGGGGCCGAGAACACCTCGAGGTGGCCCTGGCTGAAGGCAAGGGGGCCATCTTGTGCGAAGCGCACTTCGGTTCCTATGATGCTAGCTTCTCCCTTATCGGGATCAGTGGTTTCCCCGTCACCGTCGTTGGCCGCTTACCATCGATCTCTGATCCGACATTGTCGCCCGTGCTGCGGCTCTTCCGGCAACGCATCTGGGAGCGGCGCGTAGCCAACCACTGGCGTCGACCGATTATCCAGCCGGGGCGGTGGCAAACAGCGATCCAGTTGGCGACCATCCTACGGGCCAATGAAGTGATCGCTATGGCCATCGATCCACCCCCGCTGCCTACCGATCGCCCGCGTGCCGTCTCTATGGCTTTCCTTGGCAAGCATGCCCTGCTGTTACCCGGCAGCGCGGTCCTGGCCCAGTTGATAGGTGTACCGCTGCTGATGTTCTTCCTGCGCCGGTCGGCAGACTGGCAGCATCAGGTGCTGGAGATCTCGCCGCCTGTGCCCATGGACGGCGACGTGGCGACGGCGTTCGGACGGTGCGTGGCTGCGGTGGAAGCGGCGATTCTCCGGGATCCAGCGCATTGGATCTACTGGTCCCGTTCGGATGATCTGGTTGATCTGGGATTACTGCCCACTACGCCCTTTCCTTAGGAACGAAAAAAAGGATTGAGACGGTCTTGTTTCAGTCCTTCTTTAATCGTCTTTGCACAAATTCATTGGTAGTTGCACCTCTCTTTAGAGCATTTGGAAGCGGCTGTTTGTCTTCAATGAATAGCTTTTCTATGATACTACCATCAAACTCATCTACAATCGGCAGGCCCATGCAATGTAACACGGTGGGTACAACATCATAAATCTCAGCATTGGGCCCTGTGAAGCCTTGCTTGATACCATGACCATATGCATAGAGTACTCCATCTTTGTGATGCACACCACATCGCATACGCGGATCATGTCTCACTCTGGCATCATCCCACAGGTATTTGTTTCCCATACTGGAACGAAATGTGATGCCATCATGCGGTAATAGCAAGAGGTGAGGTTCACACAGCGCATAGGGTCCGCTACCAAATACCTCTGTTGTATAAAGCGCTGAAAGCAATGGGTTGCCACTCTGTGGATCAATCTGACGTTTGAGATCATCGCATAATGCAGCCAAGCGCTCCTCTTCAAGATCCTGTCTCAGGAAGATGTCCGCATAGCCACCAGGAAAACTAGAATGCGAAGGCACATATGCCCAGGTATGCTCCCAGTCAAAATCAGCCATGATGGGTTCATGCACATCGTCAAACTTTTCTCTCATGGCTGCTACCGTTTTCACCCCTCTTGCTACCCGACGTGTCAGAGTGAGCAAGCCAATACGGTTGATCGTATGTTTCAAATAACTAATACGCCGGGCTTGGTTACGAGTTTGCCGAATGTTAGCTCCAAGCCCTAGCAAATTCTTCTTATAGAGGTATTCGTTAATTTCAAAACTGCGGCTCGCACCTTGGAAGCCATGATCGGATACGACGAAAAGACAATCCTGGGCTTCGAGCTGCTCTAAAATCAGACCAAGGCCATGGTCCAAGAGATGAAAGTACTCTAGAGCGCGTCCTTCTAATGAAGATAGGTCATCCCACAGGGGATGTTGTAATCGATCGGCACCGACAAATGTCACCATGCAGAAGTCCCAAAGCTGCGTCTTGAGCAAGTAGTTGGTCAGTTCAATTCTTCGCTCTGTCATATATAAGGTGGCATCAATCAAGCGATCCACTTTTCCCTCCATCTCTACACTGAGCATATCCTCACTTTCCAAGTCGATTCTATAATCGGGAACTATCTTGTATAGTTCATCTTTAAATGATCCTGGATAGGTAAAAGATACGCTGGCACTGGGAGTCATGTAGCCGCTCACCATGATACCATTCACAGGCTCTGGTGGATATGTCATTGGAACGTTGATCACTAACACGCGTTTTCCGTACTCGCTCAGAATATTCCAGATCGCTTTTCCACCTTTACGGTTCGTCACTACTCTGGCTTTACGTGTCGGTTGCTCATATGTCCAGAAGTCGTATACACCGTGCTGGGCAGGCTTAAGTCCAGTATAGAGTGATACCCAAGCCACTGGAGTAACTGGAGGAAATTTTGATTCGAGTATCACCTCGCTGCCCTGCTCACTTAATCTTCGAAAGTTGGGAAGAGCGCCACGCGCAATAAGCGGATGTAGAATACGAAAGGTGAGTCCATCTACACCGAAGATAACGATACGCATTATCCCTCCTTTATCTCTTGCCACAGAGAATCTTTCTGCTCAGCAGACCTACCACGATTTTATCGTCTGGGCTCAATTTGAATATTAGCAGGAATCCAATATAGCATCCTAAAAAAACCGGTATCAGTAACAGTTGGTTGGGCGTGGGTATGTTCCTGTAGAGGAAGAGGAGAGCAGCTATCAATATTGCACTGACGATTCCAGCCCCCAACGGCTTGAGCGTATCCCAACGGTACGGCAGCATTTTGTGGAGTATATAGACCTGAAATAGCTTTAAGATGTTCACAAAAGAGAGTGTGAATGTGACGCTAATTGCAGCCCCGATAGCTCCATAATGGGTGGTCAATATCACACATAGCAGGATGTTTATAATGACTGCTACCACTGAATCAAGTAGTGAGAGCTTTTGATGTCCTGTCATCACAAGCATATAGCCAACACAACCGGTCCCGGTACTGACAAGGATACCCAATGCCATCACCATGAGCAAGGGCCAAGCGGCAACAAAGCTAGGGCCGGAAAGGCTGAGTAATGGTTGAGCGAAAAGTGTGACGATTAAGAACATCGGGAAACTGAATATTATCGTCCATTTCGTCACAATCTGAAACATTACACTCAACTTCTGTCGTTCTCCATTGCTATAAAATTCTGCAATCGAGGGGGCAAACATGGTATTGAAAGAGACCAATGGCAGGAGAATAGTGTCGCTGATCTTGACGCTGGTTGTATACTGACCAATTATTGTTGGAGCAATGAGTAAGAGTGTTAACAGTAGCACATCTACCGACTCTACTATCACTTCAGTAAGAAAGATGAGGAAATTGGGAATGGCAAATCCTACCCAGTTACGCAATTCATTGTACTCAGGCTTTTGCTTGTCGATGCGCGCAATCAGTCTACCGAGAAAATAAAGACTCAGAACGGTACCAACCAGTTGACTGGTCAGGGTAGCCAAGGCGATTCCTGTTATCGCATGATAAAAGATGAGAGTACCTCCGAGAAAGAGGAGAAGAACAAGAGGGGGTATAAGACGATCTGATAAGACGCGCTTTGCAAATGCCTTGAGCCCTTGTAAGCCACCAAAACAGGTAGCCTGCATGCACAGTAGTGGCACCATCGGACTCATAATTTGTAACAGTGGAATCAGTTGAGGTTCTTTTCTTATGGCCGCTAGCCAGGGGGTAAAAATGAGGAGCAGGATAGCTCCCAGTACTCCTATCACCACGATTGTCAGTGTGCAAAAAATTGTTACGCCCCTTAGCATACCTGTTTGTCCCTTGCTACGGTAAACAGCCAGGTAGTGTATCATTGCTGTATCTAAGCCTAGGGTACAGACCGCCGCAACAAAGGACACAACAGCAAGGCTAATGGAGTAAAAGCCGTACATTTCCGCGCCAAAGCTGCGCTGGATGAGCAAGTTCGTACCGAATTTGAGGAGCGTGCCTGTGATGTTCCCTACACCAACAATAGTAGCATTACCAGCAGCAACAGAAATTTCTGATTGCATAGCCTGTTGTGTTATATTTTGTCGGTCTGTATTGCCTTGAAGCAATTTCATAGCTCCTCTACCGGAACGGTTACTGGCAAGAGAGCAGTATTGAGAGCCCCTTTTTTCGGCCTCATCCTCCGCTCGCGTGCGCACGACGGCCAGATACGCCAAAGCCAACATCGAGAGTGTGATATGCCGATACCAGCCCACGCAGTGGCGAGCCTCATAGCTGATCCAGGCCCACTTCCCCCTTGCCCAGTTCCAGGCTTTCCTCCGCCGTTCTTATTCTATCACATCCACGGCTGTAGTACTAAAGTGGACCCCTTTGTTGCCTTTCTGCCTATTCCAGGTAGCCCAGGTCACGCAAACGATCTACAATAAGACCTTCTTCCTCGTGCGAAAGCTTGCTATCATCAATAAATTGTAAGGGGGTTCGTGCGTAGTAGCTCTGAGTAAACAAATCTGCAATTACCTTGCCATCAATACGCTGGGGAATAGGTAAGCCCAACAGGTACAACACATTAGGTACGATATCAATCAGCCTTGCCCACCTCCTTAGTCCGTTAACCAAGCAAGGCCCGTTCGCAATGAGTCGTGCATAAGGGTCAGCTAACCTTTCTGTACGCATAGGAACTTTCACCGGGTTTACACTCCTCCCATCAAAATCAAGCATCGCAGCCTTTGCGGAAGCTGCGTAGCCAGAGCGGTAGATAGTAACCAGATCTGGAGCACGAAACAGATATTCCCCCGTATAGATCTCATCCTTCTTGAGGACTTGTTCGATAACTGGCTCTTTCGTCTGTTGATCCAACCATCTGGTGCATAACTCGTCTATCAAAGCATCACACACTTCCCGGTACTCGTTACCAGGATTCACAATACCTTGCGGTTCGCGCCCTCGTAAATTGACCCATATTTGCCCTGTTCCTACACCGTAAGCAATTGTTTTATTCCAGATGATGCTCGCATGGCAGCAGGGCTCATCCATCTCTAAAAATCCCCTATCCTTCAAAAAGTCATTCACGTTAACCAATGCTGTCGATACAGGACTCCATACATCTGTTAGCACTAGTATATGTGCAGTTGCAGGTACCAGTTCCAAAAACCGTTGTACTATCTCGTCGAGTTCACTGAGTGGAAGCTGACCAGCGCCAAGTAGATGTACCTGGGCAAAGTGAAATGGACCGTCTGCTAATACATTAAGATCATCCCTGTTAGTTACTTCTAATGACGTGATAGCTAGCTCGTATGCATGTAGTATATCAGACAACATGCACCCCCAAGCACCATCAGGAACGCCAGTATTAGCATAAACGCTATATGCCTCCGTTCGCACCTTGTCGAAACGACCCAATTTTCCTGGTCCCATTCCTGTTAACGTCTGATAATAACATTGTCCCTTTTCAACTAAAGGAAGAGGCTTTAAGCTGAGGTCGACGCCTTGACTCCTTAGCTTAGAGAGAGAAGGAAGAAAAGCAAGGCTTTCTGAATTTATTTCATCAAGCCATAATAAATAGACGGGATTCCTCATGACAATACCTTCCCTATCTTTCTTGACGCTTTTCCGAAGAGGGATTTGAAGGCAGACAGCCACCATACTTGACTTTGTGCATTTTTGAGGAAAGGACATCAACCAATCATTGTTGTAAGATAGAAGCTGACCAAAGCACTATATGAGCAATAAGGAGGTCCGTGATGTCCCTTGCCAGTCCTATTATAGCTGTTTTGGCTCATTTTCATCCACTGCTAACACCGCCGATCTGGAGAAAGAGCGTGCTGCCTCGCCAAAGTAGCCCTCCAAGTGGGTCAGTTAGACCAGAAGATGTGACATTGACTTAATGGGTACAAGAGTTTATAATCTTTGTGTGTTAAGTATTCGTTCCCATTGTATTGAGGCAAGAACAGCAGGAGGGGATGGACTGTTTTCTCCTTCTCAACATTGGAGGTTAAGTGGCACATGTGCTATTTTTAACTCCCTACCTCCCATCTCGTATTCGTGTTCGGTCTTACGGTTTTATAAGTCATTTGATGAAAAAACACAGCGTAACAGTGCTCGCATTGTGCGCTGGCAAACGAGAAGAGGAGGACGCTCTAGCTCTCCAACGCGAAGGTTTTACCATTACCACTGTCCAGGAAAAACGCAGTGTACAGTTTCTTCGCAGTCTACGTGCTTTCAATACACAAATCCCTCTCCAGGTAGCCTTTTGTGCTTCACCAGCTCTACGCATTGCGCTCAATGAGTTACTCGACTCCGGTCAATTTGATCTGCTTCATATAGAGTCTATACGTGCATTGAGTGTAGTGCCGGAGGACCTTCCTATACCTGCTGTCTGGGATGCTGTTGACAGTGTCAGTCAGCTTTATGAGCAAGGAGCACACTTTGGAGCCACTCTTATGCTACGGCTCATTGGGCGGCGCGAAGCACGTTTGATACGTTCTTATGAACTCAAGCAACTGCAGTGTTTCCGTCACGTGTTAGTAACATCCGAACGTGATCGCCAGGCTTTTCTGAGTGTGGGAGATGACCTTGCAGATAGGAGATCGTTGGCGGAGATTACCGTACTTCCTCATGGTATTGATCGCCAATACTTTCAGCCTTATACTGGATTGCGAAAACCGGGAACACTGGTTTTCTCTGGAAAGATGAGTTTTCATGCCAATGTAGCGGGAGTTCTTACCTTTGTCAGGCACATTCTACCACACATTTGGAAACAACGACCTGACATCAAACTCATCATTGCAGGGAGCAATCCCCCTCTCTCAATACGTCGTTTAGGCTGTGATCGGCGTATCGAAGTGACTGGATATGTTCCTGACCTTCGACCCTACATTGCACAGGCCCAGGTGTCGGTATGTTCACTCCCTTATGCGGTTGGCATACAGAACAAAGTGCTTGAAGCTATGGCTTTGGGTACCCCTGTAGTTGCCACCTCAAGTGCCGTTGCAGGTATGCAAACGATTGCCGGTCGAGACCTGTTGGTTGCAGATGCACCGGAAGCATTTGCTACCGCAGTACTTCGCCTACTTGATGATCGCGTTTTATGGAATAAGCTCTCGGAAGGTGGGATCTCATATGTCACTACACATCACAACTGGGAAGACATTTTGAAACGACTAATGATGGTCTACACTCGAGCAATGCTTTGATTGCTCCTTCACTGGGAGATAATAGGTACTTACCAAGAATAGATGACATCCGCACAGGTACGTATCATTAAAGTCCACAAACCTGCCTGAAATCGGTATCCTAAGAGTTCCACTGTTCATCGTCTTAATAGTAATTAAGGGGATATACTCTGAGAGAGAATAGCTATATGAGTCGAGTAAGTAAACATGCTGAATCTGCCGTGAATACGGTTGATGCCGAGTTCGTGAGGGAGCAAGCAGAAGAGATATTTCTGGACTATAGCCTACTGCTTGACGAACCTCAAACCTCGCAAGCCTATGAGATTACCAAACGACTCCTCGATATTTGTGGTGCCATAGTTGGACTTGTGCTATTGGCCCTATTATTACCTATCATAGCCATTTTCATTCTTTTGGAAGACGGTGGTCCTATTTTTTATCGGCATGCGTGTGTTGGGCAGTACGGTCAATCCTTCATGAGCTACAAACTCCGTAGCATGATAGTGAGTGCTGATGACTATCTGAGGATGCATCCTGAACTGTTGCAGGTGTGGCAGAAAAATGGGAAAATAGAGAAAGACCCTCGTATCACACGAGTTGGGAACATCCTCCGCAGTACAAGTATTGATGAGTTACCACAGATGCTCAATGTGTTGCGGGGTGAGATGAGCCTGGTCGGACCACGAGCGATACAGTTTTCAGAAATATCGCACTTTGGGGAACTCATCGAACTGCGCCAGACAGTAAAACCCGGGGTAACAGGCCTCTGGCAGGTGAGTGGTCGTTCAATGACCAGTTATGAGCAACGTTGCGTTCTCGACTGCATCTATGTGATGAATCGCTCATTCTGGATGGATCTACGCATTATTCTCAAGACGATTCTTGTAGTGATACCAGGTAAGGGAGCTTACTAATTGAAGGAGAAAAAGCATGCCACCAGGGATTACAGCCATACAACACTATGCCTCGGTCTTGCGGCAGTGGCTATGGCTTATGCTTCTCGGCGTCATCGTTTGTACTGGCGCAACGTTTGCTATTAGCAAGCTCATTACACCTGTATACCAGGCTTCTGCACTGATACAGGTGAATGGCTCAGGTGCTTTGGATGCAAACAGTGTATACAGTAACCAGGCCCTTGCCCAGAACTACTCGTTGTTGATCAGCGGTACAGATGTGTTGCAAGCGGCAGCTCATCAATTGCCAGGTGTAAGTGTCAGCCAACTCAGGCAAGCTGTGAACGCCTCGCCCAAAGGTGGCACTGCGATAATTGAGGTGTTGGCTCAAGCAAACGATCCAGGTCGGGCGGCAAAAATTGCGAATACAGTCTCTAACGTCTTTATACAATATCAGCAAGGGCAGTCAACTGCGAAGAAACAGCCGACATCCTCCCCCCGCCTTAGTTTAATCCAGGAGGCAACGCCCCCAACTTCCCCAATAAGTCCTCACATAACGCTCAATACTATTGTTGCAGCATTGATGAGCTCACTACTCATGCTAATACTCGTACTGCTACTTGACTGGGTAGACACAACTATTAAAACCTCGGAGGATGTAGCCCAACTCGCTAAACTGGAATCCCTTGGCAGCGTTCCACTCAGCATGTCCCCAAATCTCTTCACTGGATCATCAACCACTTCTAGTGAGACCGATGAGGGTGTGGAGCAAGCCTTTGTAATTATCAGTACAGCCTTCGATGTACTGAGCAAGGGACAGCGTGTGATACAGGTGACTGGCTTGCGAGCAGGTGCTGGTACCTCTACCACAACCGCTAACCTGGCTATCTCACTTGCGTCTTCTGGGCTACGTGTGCTGCTTGTTGATGGAAATCTTCGGCGACCATCGCTACATGAAATACTCCATCGTTCTAATGAGAACGGGTTAGTAAATAAGCTAAAAGATGTCCATACGTTTCAAGAGCAGCAACCAGACTTGATACGTGCCTGGCTTGACCAATGGTCCACTGATACGCCAAACCTTTACCTACTACCAGCGGGTCTAATACCGACCCATCCTGCAACGTTGCTGCGTGCACCGGAAATGCGCCAGCTGATGCAATGGATGTTATGTCAAGCTCTTGCTGGATCTGACAGGACAGCATCAGGACTGGTTGACATCATCATCTATGATACTCTGTCCTTGGATAAGGGAGCCGATGCGTTAGCTCTAACCGCCATTACTGAGGGTACAATTCTGGTTGTTGAAGCAGGGAAAGAATGGGCGGAATCTCTAGGCAGGGCGCAAAATACGCTTCAGCGGCTTGGCTCACCTGTACTTGGTGTGATAGTCAACCGTCAACAGGTCAAACACCGATCCTACTTCTATGTTGATCACTCTCATCGAAACACAGATTTCATGGAAAGCGTACCACTGGATGCTTCCAGAAGATCGCCTTCTCCAACGAAATATCCCATGCCTCTGCTTAATGGACTAAAGCCGCTTCTACAGGTACAAATGCAGGAGGACACTCTGACTGATACGACTACATCAGAACAAATTGCTCACTTTAACGAGAGTAGGTAGAGTTCTTTGGCACAGAGACATTTGGTACTTGACCTGGCTCAACAAAGCAAGTTGCTAACAGCACACGGGCAGCGCAATATGTTACTTGTACTCTTTAGTTTTTTGCTGCTCCTCGTGATTGTGTGTTGTACATTTGGCCCGTCACCTCTGCTCGCAGTGGCGCTTATCGCTGCTTTGACTGTAGCTATCAGTGGATTTATCCAGCCACGTCTTGCTTTGTTCCTTGTCTTCACAGCTGCTGGCCTTCCAAGATTGTTGGTTCCACTGCCTTATCATACGATGAGGCTACTTGAACCTCTATTGTTTCTCTGTCTCCTGATCATTCTCATACAGCGCCCTTTCTTGCAGCTTCGTTTGCCTCATCGGTTGGCTCTATTGTATCTCGCCATTGCTATCATCTCCTTTATACATGTGCCAGATATTTCAACCAGTATATACATCGAAGGAGCAGATAAGCGGCTCTATACGGTGCTACTAATAGTTATAGCCTTCTTCTGTGGAGCGACTCTTGCAGAGCACATAAAGGATGCATCATCCTTCCTGGTCGCTGTGCTAATCAGTAATATTCCCTTATATCTCATTGGCGCGGCACAGGCCATAGGCCTGCATGTCCCAGCTTTCTTGCAGGCCAGCGGCGCACAAGATCCCAAGTTGTCAGAGGGACGATTATGGGGACCTTCTGATGGAGCCGCTACCTTTGGACTCTACCTCACCAATCTGTTTGCTGTTGCCCTTGCCTGCTGGCTTCTCGGCACTCGTCGGCGGGACCGGATCATCGGGGCTATTATGACGATTGCCACATCGTTAGAAATTTTGGGGTCGGGTACACGTAGTGCTGCCCTCGCCATTAGCCTCCTGCTGATCTTCGCTCTTGTGCTTACTCGCCGCTTTAAGCTACTTGTAGGCTCACTCATGTTAGCAGGTGTGGGAGGAGCTGTCTTTTTCAACAAAATCATGTCGCTACTAGCGCATCCTGAGACCTCAGCTACTAACCGCATTTTCCTTGCGCAAGAAGCGCTCAGACTGATAGCTTCCCATCCATGGATCGGCATTGGCATGACGCAGTTCAGAATCTACTATGACAGGCTCTTTATCAGTCAGGC
>WNFX01020901.1_pt1 | contig 12973 bp, 11 predicted proteins | sample 5400111 | NCBI WGS metagenome assembly WNFX01 (sample SAMN13153363, study PRJNA577476) | soil metagenome | isolation source: 40 cm soil or saprolite under grassland replicate 1 | place: USA:California | collected 2016-06-15
GACTGCCGGGCTGATGTTTCACCTCACCACTATCGCGGTACAACATAACCAGCTCTACTACGACATTCTCTACTACGCCCCGGCGATCGTTTATAATGAAGCAATGCAAAAATACTTCCAACCAATGTTAGACTCGATCAAATTCCAGTCGTAAAATACAAAAAAACGAGCACAAAAATACGGCCGGGCGTATGGCCGGCCGTATTTTTGTGCTTGTTTTCTATACAGACTAGTACTCAGGCATCGCCGGAGCAGCTTTTTCCTTCTCAGGAAGATCCGTAATCAGAACCTCCGTTGTCAGGATCATTGCGGCAATACTCGTCGCATTCTGCAAGGCAGAGCGTGTCACCTTGGCGGGATCGATGATACCCGATTCGACCATGTCCTCGTACTGGTCATCGAGCACATTATACCCATAGTGATCGTTGTTGTGCTCTTTCTGCGCCCGGCGCACGCCATCGACAACCACCGAACCATCGCGGCCACCGTTAATCGCCAGCTGGCGTAGCGGCTCCTCCAGGGCACGGCGCAGGATGCTCACACCGGTAGCTTCATCACCCGTCAGATGAAACTTATCCAGGACGGCTGCCGCGTTCAGTAGAGCAACGCCACCACCTGGGACCATGCCCTCTTCGACGCCCGCGCGTGTAGCGGAGAGCGCGTCCTCAACACGGGTCTGGCGGTATTTCTGCTCAACCTCTGAGCCTGCGCCAACGCGAATCAACGCTACGCCACCGGACAGCTTGGCAAGCCGCTCCTGCAGTTTCTCACGGTCATAGTCGCTGGTGGTTTCCTCAATCTGCGCCTTAATCTGGCGGATGCGGCCCTGAATCTCGGAGGTATCACCATGACCCTCAACTATCGTCGTATCATCCTTATGCGCAATCACCAGGCGAGCAGAACCAAGATCTTCCAGGGTTGCGCTATCCAGGCGACGTCCCATCTCCTCGCTGATCACCGTTCCGCCGGTCAGCACGGCGATGTCGCGCAGCATTTCTTTGCGGCGATCACCAAAGCCAGGGGCCTTGACAGCCAGGACATTAAGAATACCACGCAGCTTGTTGACAACCAGGGTCGCCAACGCCTCGCCATCGACATCTTCCGCGATAATCACGACCTCGCGCCGCCCCTGCTGTACCATCTTCTCGACGACAGGCAGGATATCCTGTACGGCGCTGATCTTCTTATCAGTGATCAGGATGTAGGGATTCTCAGTGGAGGCTTCCATCTTCTCCGCGTTGGTCACGAAGTAGGCAGAAATGTACCCCTTGTCGATCTGCATACCTTCGACGTACTCGGTCTCGAAGTTGATACCCCTGGACGCTTCAACGGTGATTACACCCTCTTTACCGACGCGATCCATCACTTCTGCTATCAGGTTACCGATCTGATCGTCGGCTGCGGAGATAGAGGCGATCTGTGCGATCTCTTTTTTATCTTCAATGGGGATTGCTATGGAGCGGATATACTCGACAATAGCCTCGGTACCTTTGTCGATACCATGCTTGAGCTGCATAGGATTGGCACCGGCTGCCAGGTTTTTCAACCCTTCATTGACAATTGACTGGGCCAGCACAGTAGCCGTGGTGGTTCCATCACCAGCAACATCGTTCGTCCTCGTGGCGGCCTCTTTAAGCAATTGAGCGCCCATGTTCTCAAACGGGTTCTCAAGCTGAATTTCTTTCGCTACCGTCACACCATCATGGGTCACGCTGGGAGCACCGAACTTCTTGTCAAGCGCCACGTTGCGACCCTTAGGACCCAGCGTCGACTTCACAGCGCCAGCCATAATATCAATGCCCTTTTTTAATGAACGGCGGGCTTCCTCATCGAATATCAGTTGTTTCGCCATCGTAATGTTCCTTCCCTTCAAACTTAGCCAATAATGGCAAGAATGTCATTCTCTTTTAGAACTAAATACTCTTCGCCATCCAGCTTGAATTCCGTACCGCCATATTTGGCAAACAGGATACGATCACCTTCGCGTACATCAATAGCTGCGCGGTCGCCATTATCCAGGAGACGACCACTGCCGACAGCGATGACTGTCCCTTCCTGGGGCTTCTCTTTCGCGGTGTCAGGAATTACGATACCGCTCTTCGTGACTTCTTCTTTTGCCGCCGGCTTTACAACCACGCGGTCACCAACAGGTCGAATTTTTCCCACGATGTGTACTTCCTTTCATACATAAGATTGTGAACAAACCGGGTATTTTTCAATATCACTCGTGATAATGGATAGTCCCCGCGATAGTGGTCGAACGATACAGCGAATAATCACAGCTACAGGGACCACCAGCGGCGCAACCCGTGCAGCAAAAGGTTTTCCCCTGCACAACTGTCGGCTTCCAGAGGATATCGATATCACAGTTCGCACAGCGCGGCGGCTGTTTCTGAAGAGGTTGCAGATATTCATTCTTTCCCTGTAATTGCTTGTTCTCTGCTTCCATATCCTCTTGCCTGCTGAAACTATTGCTGATGTTACTCGTTCAACTGCTGCATACCAGTTTGCCACAGGCTGTGTTAGAACAATGTAAGAGAAGTATTAGAGAAGTGTTAGAAATCCATCGCTGCAACGAAGCCAGGTTGACCGCGCCAGGTTGACCGCCAACGAAGCCAGGTTGACCGCAAGGGTCAACCCTACTATACACGGGGCGATGCTGCGCATCGCACGCGCGGCTGATGGGAGGTCTTCCTTTCTTATCCTGGAGCAGTCTGCGAGGCATGAGCGTACAGCATATAGAGGAAGAGTGAGCGGGGGCTGTTCATGTTTGCCACTGGAACATTGTCTTTTTGGACAAGAGCCTGGCTGGGGTGATAGTAGGACTCCCACATAATGAGCAGGTCGCCCCAGTTCCCGTTGCTCCCCCCTCCGTGCGCCTGGAGATCGGCGAAGTAGGGGGCAATATCAGGCAGTTGGCCGAGATAGGCGGAGCCAGGAGTGAAGGGGAGAAGCTGAATCCCATAGATGTCATTGGGATCGGCGCTAAACCAGGTAGCGAAATCGACCTTCCCGCCCCAGACGATTGAGGCTATGGCATGCTGGTAGGCACCATTGTAAAGGCCGTTGAGTCCAAACCAGTACTCTTTCACTGATGCAATTTCGGTCGTGTAGAGATAGAGTGCGCTGGCCTCCAGTGCCGAGTTATGCGTCACCTGGCTCCACAGGTAGAGGCCGTACCAGGCCTGGATCGCCTCGGAAGTAGACTCCTGATCGTTTCCATCTGCGAATTTCGCGTAGCCGTCAGCCCAGGAGTGTCCCTCGTAGACATCAAAGTTGCGTAAGTAGGGGAACTGAGAGGAGTCGCGATTGTACGTACCAATGTCTGCTACCATCTGCTTTATAGGTGTTTGCACCTGGGCAAGAAAACTGGGATCAAGTTGGACCAGTACGGCGGCGGTACGGATGTAGTAACCGTAGTGAAAGTGGTGATCGTTCAGGTTCTCATTGCCAAACTCGGGAGTTGTAGCGATGATGCTGGTCTTGCTCACATCATAGCGAAAGTACCCCATGCTTTGCATGAACACCGGCTCCATAAACTTGAGTAACCGCTGCTCCTGGTCGTGGAGCCCAAGCGCATGAGCAAGTTGCAGCAAATCTGTTCCACGCCCGAACCAGACGCCAAGGAAGTAGTCTTTACTTCCAGACGGACCAGTTGCAATAAAATTCTGAATATCACTGGTCAGTGCACTGGCTAGATCAGGTGGTATCGTCCTGAGCGCAGAAAAATCTGTTGCTGGTCGTTGGAGTGGTAATGCCGTTGTAAATGTGTGTGTCTGGACAAGTGTCATGGTACCACGAATCGTCGCGTAGCTTCCAAGTACAGGCAACGAATCTGCCAGATTATCCCGTTGATGTGGATACAGCGCAATGAGTGGCGCTGGTCCACTGGTTGCCAGGGAATATGTGGTGTAGAGCTTCGTGCCATGTATTTCAGGAGTGGCCATTGTTCCCAGAATTTCAGTCGAGGCATCCTCCTTGAATTGCGAGTAAGATGCACGGCTGGGTAGAGCAGCCAGGTAGACCCTTTGGGCACCATGAAGCGTGAGGGTATTCCCAGAAAGCTGCACCGGTATGGCAGAATTGAGAGAGAGGATATAGGTATGATCCCGTATTACCAGTGAGAGCACCTGTGCAGTCGTCGAGACCCCGGGCGCAAGCAGCTGTGTATTGTCGAGATACACCTGGCAAGTAACGTCACAGGTAAGTTGCAGCGTCGAGCCAGTGACATGGAGCACGGTAAATGGCGCTCCATGTGCTAGCGTAAACTGGAGAGACTCGTGCTCAGCCGTCGCCATCGAAAGCTGGATGCTCCAATCACCAATGCTCTGGATCACCGGCTTTTGCAGGGAATCGGCAAACCCTACGCGCAAATCGATGATATATGGCGCGAAGATGCTATTGGCCGTTTTATGCACATCGGGTAGCGAGACACCAAGTCCCTCTGGTGCGAGTTGAAATGCAGCTGGGAGCGTATACAATGGCTCAGTCGGAAACTGGGCATAGATGTTACTGTACCATTGATTGGAAGCGATCGGCACAAGATTATGCGGCACAGCAGGTGTGGGATGAGCATGCTCCGTTTCATACCCTGGTGATGGGAAAATGGAGAGTAAGAGCAGACGGCCAAGGACGAAAGCTGTCACAGCTGCCAGTATGCCAGGCAAAATGATGAGCTGCTTGTTCCTGTTTTTCATCAAAAATCCTTTCTGGACTAGATGTTTTGCAGCAGGCTGTTCCACCACGAACGAAGCGTCGTGAGGAAGGGTGACTGGACCTGCTTCTTTTGAGCGTAGATGACGATGGCGTTATTATCGATGGCTGCTTGACAATCAGAGATCTGCTGGCAGGTTGCTCGATAGACGGTTGTTGTTACAGGGATATTGCTGATCACATTGGCAGGAATCTTCTTGATCACTTGCAAGGGATATCGACGCCCATCTGGTGTATTTGATGCAGAGAACCCTGTGTAGCTGCGGATGTCATACCCCTGCGGAATGAGCATTTGAATCTCTATATTTTCTACGGTATACATTTGCATCAAGGTACCAGCACCAGCGATGGTACTGAGAGGAGCCAGCGCGATTTGTCCTACGACACCGTTGGATGGACTCTGGATACTCAACATTTTTCCCTGCACGTGATAGAGGTCACTGGGAGCTGGGATGGTATCTGGATTGAGAATCTCAACTGTTGCCAATGTTTGCCCTTTGGTCACCGTGTCGCCTTCTTTCACCGGCAGCGTGAGAATTTGTCCGTAGACCGGCGAGGTGATAGTCAGGGGAACCTTGCTCACATAACCGGTGAACGTGTCATAATTGTTTTGACCAATATTCTGGGTAAAGAAGAAGATAAGCACAGCAGCAAAAAGCAGTGCACACATAATGGCAATCACTTCTATCAGAAATTTTCTCATTATGGATTCCTTTCTTTTCTTCGTTCCTGGCTTCTCAATTCATCATCGGAAGGTCTACCGTTGGCATATCATCGATGTCGGCATAACCTTTGAGATGGGGTCCTCGTTTGATTTGTGGTTGTGGCACTGGTTGAGGGGTAACCAGATTTTCAGTTTGTTGCTTCTCTGCAAGAAGTTCAGCGGTTGACATGTCAAACTGATCCTGCTGTTCGAGCACCGGGATGGTCACTTTTGATGTTGCTGCATAGGCATGCACGAGAAATGTTGCCACGATGATGACATCAATGGCAAGCCAGGCATAATAGAGAATAAGAGCCGGGTTAAAGATGAGGATGCCGGTCGCCAGGAAGTAGCCAATGGCAATTGAGATGGCAAGGTAAATGATGTAGGGGAATAGGAGCCTGGTGATGATCCCCTTCGATCGTGAATTGGTCGTTTTCCACTTGAATTTGCGCCAGCCAAGGAACTCAGAAGAAAACGCGTTCATGTAGGGTACAAAACTGAAGATTCCCAGCATGACACTTTGCACACGATGCTTCTTGGTGAAGGCCAAAAAGAAGAGAAAGTTGGTGCAGAAGAAGAACGCGTAGGTCGGCAACCACTGCCAATAAGAGGCGTCATTCAGCGGCTTCACGTTCAAGAGAATGGCGAGCAGCGGACTGAACAAGTAGATGATGACCGAAATGCCACTCAGGTAATAAAAGTTCGATAGGAAAAATTGCAGCCGTTGCTCAGGATGCAAGCGCCTGTTGAATAAGGTATTGTGTTTCAGCAGCATCAACATGCCGCCCCTTGCCCAACGGTACTGCTGGGTGTAGAAAGAAATCAGAGTGGTGGGGGAAAGCCCAACGGCAAGCTGCTCATTGAGAAACGAGATTTTATAGCCATGTTCGAGCAGGTTGATGGTCGTAAAGATATCTTCCGAGTGTTCCAACTCGGCGATACCTCCCACATCTGCAAGTGCTTTCTTGCGGAAGATGACATTGGTGCCAACACAAAAAGCGCTATTGATGAGATGTTTGCCTGGTTGCAGATAGGTATAGAAAAGGTTCTGGAGGTTTTTCGATCCTTTCGCAAAGAGGGTTTCTTCATTGGAATAGACTTGTGGGGTTTGCACCGCTGCGATTCTTGGATCATGAAAAAGCGGCAGGGTTCTTTGAATGAAATCTGGATGCAGGGCAAAGTCAGCATCGACCACAAGCACAAAGTCTTCAGCCAGGTGATGACGAAGTGCGTTATTGAGATTGCCGGCTTTGAAGAAAGCGTTATTTTCTCGCGTGATATAGCGAACGCCCAGCTGAGCAGCAAGTGCTTCTGTTGCTGGCTTTCTCCCGTCATCCAGGAGATAAATCTCCTTTTCGCCGTTTAACGCCTTCGCACTCTCTAGCGTGTTTCTCACGAGGGATAAATCTTCATTAACGACCGTGACGAGCACGGCGACCTTTTTACGTAGGAGATAGCGACCTTTTTGACGCAGCTCGGCGATCTCCCGGTAGTAGCGAGACTTACACAGTTCAAAGTAGAGAGCAGTGGCCCAGGTAGACACAAAGATGACAATTGCAATGGTATCGGCAATGCCTGTCATGATAAAGAAACCAAGGTTATCAGCATGCACGGGATTGAGAATGAATAGGAGATAATTGACGTTGGCAATAAGCGCAATTACAAACAGCGTAACTTTAATGAGGCTTGTCTTGCGCATATCCCTTCCTATTCGACCAGGGGCATTTTTCGTAGAACCCTTCTGAGGCTGCGCAAACGCGGGAGATTGCTGATAACCCTGCTGCACCTGTGAAAGGCCCTGTGAGGCTTGTGCAGGATAATCTGGACGAGAAAAGAGCTGTGGTGTTGGGGTAGGGGGTCTGCTCATCCCACTATCTGTGTTTGCCCCACAATTTGCGCAGAAACGTTGACCTGCAACGACAGGGGCATTACATCGCGGGCAGGTATGTGGAGGTATCTGCGCCATAGCTGTGCTCCTTTATTTGAAACTTTCTGTATAGTAACCAGGTCACGACAGCTAAAAGCGTATGCCCGTAGCAACCGTACCGGGATGATCTGAACTTTGCTATCACAGTAACAACGTTGCTTTGGCTTTTTTTTCGGGTATGAAATAGACACGCGCTCCACTCGGGTATTAGAATCTTAAAATTTGCGTATGCTATAATGTTTTCAGCTACTGCATACGCAATTACACTAACGAGGTATTCAAAATGCCCTATAGTTCCACCGTCAACGACAAGGCATACCAAATTGATACAGGCGAGAACAGCCCGCAACAAGAGATTACTATAGACGGAAACACCTATAAGATCGACTGGCGTTCCATCGCCCCACTCGCCGCCGAAACAAAGGGCCAGGCAAGTATAGGTGGACGTTACAGCCTGGTCATCGCAGGCAGATCATACGAAGTATTTGCGCGGCGCCTCATCCAAAACGAGGAAGAGAGTGGCCAGGTTTATGAAGTGATCTTGGGAGAGCAGCGCTTCGAGGTACGAGTCGAGGATGAGCGCGAGAAAGCTCTGACGAGTTCAGTAAAATCTACGCACGCTAGCGGAGAAGTCAAGATACGCGCCCCCATGCCCAGGCCAATTAGCAGCGGTATCACACTATTGTGACCAAAAAATTCAAAGAAATCAGTAAATTGTACAATTACTCCAGCCAATAAGAGCGTGAGAGCAATCCTCATCCAGGGACTGGCAAGTTGTTTACGCATATGGCGATTACCTTTAGTATTCGGTGTGTTAGCTTCCCTCCTATTATAGAGCACTTTGCAAGCAACCTCGTGCCAATACCTCTTCATTAACCTCTTCCTACATATGATATAATGCCAGTGAGACATGAAGGAGGAAACACTCGTTGGAATTACACGAGAGCGAAAATATTGGGGAATGGCGCGACACCACTGCCCGCGAAGCTAAAGAAAAATCGGCCGAGCGACAGCCACAATTTACCACCAGTTCACACATCACAGTGCCAGACCTTGCCACCGCAGAAGAGATGCCTGACTTTGACGTCCAGGCCCAACTGGGTTACCCGGGCGAATTCCCTTTTACCCGCGGCATTCACCCCGCGATGTATCGTTCGCGCCCGTGGACCATGCGCCAATACGCGGGCTTCGCCTCGGCGGAAGAGTCGAATAAACGCTATCATTTCTTGCTTTCACAGGGCACCACCGGTCTCTCTGTGGCTTTCGACCTCCCCACCCAGATGGGCTATGACGCCGACCATCCCTTCTCAGAGGGCGAAGTCGGCAAGGTCGGCGTCTCGATTTCCAGCCTGGAAGATATGGAGACGCTGCTCAATGGTCTGCCACTTGATCGCATCAGTACATCCATGACCATTAATGCGACCGCCAGCATTCTATTGGCGCTCTATATCGCCGTCGCCAAAAAACAGGGCATCCCGCTTCACAAACTCTCTGGTACTGTGCAAAACGATATCCTGAAGGAGTACATCGCCCGCGGTACCTATATCTACCCGCCCCAGCACTCAATGCGCATTATCACCGACATCTTCCGCTACTGCAGCGAGAATATGCCGCGCTGGAACACCATCAGCATCAGCGGGTATCACATACGTGAAGCTGGCTCAACTGCCGCGCAAGAGGTCGCTTTTACCCTCTCCAATGCCATCAGCTACGTACAAGCAGCCGTCAACGCTGGTCTCGACATCGACACGTTCGCGGGTCAACTCTCCTTCTTTTTTAATAGTCATAACAACCTCTTTGAGGAGGTCGCCAAGTTTCGCGCGGCACGCCGCATGTGGGCGCACATTATGCGCGATCGTTTCCATGCCAGGGACCCGCGCTCGATGATGCTGCGCTTCCACACGCAGACCGCCGGTTCGACCCTCACCGCCCAGCAGCCCGATAATAATATCGTGCGCACCGCTTACCAGGCACTGGCCGCCGTTCTTGGCGGCACGCAGTCTCTGCACACCAACTCAAAGGACGAGGCGCTCTCTCTCCCTACCGAAGAGTCCGCTCGTGTTGCCTTGCGTACGCAACAGATACTCGCCTATGAGACAGGCGTAGCAGATGTTGTCGATCCCCTGGCTGGCTCATATTATGTCGAGTCTCTGACAAACGCCATAGAGGAGCAGGCCCAGAACTACATCAAGCAGATCGATGCTCTTGGTGGCAGCGTGCGTGCCATTGAACGCGGCTTTATGCAGGCCGAGATCGAGCAGGCAGCCTACGAGTATCAACATGCTCTGGAAGAGCAACGCGCCATTGTGGTCGGCGTCAACCGTTTCGTCTTAGAAAACGAAGCGCGCCCGCACCTCATGCGCGTTGATCCCACAGTGGGCAATCGCCAGGTAGCGAAACTGGCTGACCTGCGCCAACGACGCGACAATGCCCGGGTGCAGCAAGCATTGGCGGCCCTGGAACGGGGTGCCGCTGGCACCGAGAATCTCCTCCCACTGATTGTCAGCGCTGTCGAGGCCTACGCCACCCTGGGTGAAATCAGTGATACCATGCGCCGCGTCTTTGGCGAACAACACGAAATTCGTAATACATAGGGGGCACACTGCATTGCACCCCCCTGGATAGAAAAACATATGCACCACTTTAGTTCAGAAAATGTCACGGAGTCAGACGAGGATAGTAGGGGCGACCCTTGTGGTCGCCCTGGAAACTCGTGGTCGCCCTCCGCGCCAGAGTCAGACGAGTATTATGGGATCGATCCTTTGTGGTCGCCCTCGGACACAATTTACCCTGCTCGCGATGCCGAGCGCAGTCAACACTCTTTCGATCAGGTAGGAACCCGATTCATTGCGTCCCCGGATGCCCCCATAGGCCTTTTTGATTCGGGCGCGGGAGGATTAACCATTCTTTCAGCGCTCAGGCAAGAATTGCCCTGCGAAAACTACATCTACTTTGGCGATACCGCGCATTGCCCTTATGGCTTGCGCAGCGACGCTGGCGTTGCCGCGACAAATCAGGCCGCGAAAGCGCTCTATCTTCGCCAGCTTATTGATGAGTTCGCGGAGGGCATCGAAGTTTATGCTGTCGGCTGCCCCGAACTCGTGACATTGGTGGAACAGGGTGAGCTTGATGGATCCGGCGTCGAAGAAGTAGTGCGTCATGCCCTACAACCGCTTCTCGCGAAGAATGTCGATGTTATCGTTCTTGGCTGTACTCACTTTCCTGCGCTGCGGCCAGTCATAGAACGTATTACCGATCATCGTGTCCATGTTATCGATAGTGGATCAGCGGTAGCACGTCGCACACGTTCCGTGCTGAACGCGGAAGCGCTCATTCGTCAAGCGAACTCGGCAAGCGCCAACAGTGAACTTCGCCTATGGTGTAGTGGCAACCCCGCTGCGTTTAGTGCTGTCTCCAGTAAGCTTCTTGGCTATCCCGTCGTTGCTACTCAGACTACTCTTTAAGGAGTTTTATGCCCAAACATCTTGCTGTCGATGCCAATGAGCATCCAGTAATTGAGACATCCTCACCTAAACCATTGCGTATACGTTTCGCCCGGCTGGTCTCCAACATACTTGCACCGGTCACAATTTCAATACCCGCCGTCCTGTTAGTGGCCTTCTATGATGCTCAGAGCCTGGCCTCCGCTCTTTTCTATACCAGCGTTACGCTCTTTTTCCTCAGCTTTGGACCAATGCTCTATATCATCATCGGCGTGCGCCTTGGCAAGTTCTCAGATGTGGATGTGAGCCGTCGCAAAGAGCGTATAGGGCCGTTTCTTTTCGGCCTTGCGTCCGTCCTGGCCGGCCTGATTACGTTAGTCTTAATCAAGGCGCCCAAGAATCTGCAAACATTACTCATCATTACGGCTGTGAGCTGCATTGTCATGCTGGTGATTACCTTGTGGTGGAAAATTAGTATCCATGCCTCCTCCCTGGCAGGCACGGTGACATTTCTTACCGCGCTCTACGGAGTCATTGTATTGCCGGCATTTCTTCTGGTTGTCCTGGTAAGCTGGTCGCGTGTAGTGTTACGCCGTCATACGGTGGCCCAGGTGGTTGCCGGTGCACTTGTAAGCATTACGCTGACATCAGCGATTCTATTCATACGGGGAGTATAGATGCACATTACATTCCTTGGTCAAGCCGGTTTATTCATTGAAACAAAACACGGGACGATACTGTGTGACCCGTGGTTTAACCCGGCCTATTTTGCTTCGTGGTTCCCTTTTCCCAGCAACGAGGACGTGGATATTGAAAAATTGAAGCGTCCAGACTATCTCTATCTCTCGCACCAACATCATGACCACTTCGACCACCAGTTCCTGCGGGATCATGTCTGGAAAGAGGCCACCATCCTTCTGCCGGATTATCCACTGAATCTTCTAGAGCGCGCTCTACGGGGTATCGGTTTCACAAAATTCATCTATACAAAAAACTGCCAGACAGTCGAGGTCAATGGCTTGCGCTTCACCATTGTAGCAATGTTCGCCCCCATCGATGGGCCGCTCGGCGACTCAAGCCTGATTGTCAACGATGGCGAGACGTGCATCTTTAACCAGAATGACTCCCGTCCCATAGATGTAGACATCCTGAGCCAGTTTGGACCATACGATGCCCACTTCGTGCAATTCTCCGGCGCCATCTGGTACCCCATGGTCTACCTGTTCCCAGAGAAGATGACGCAGGCCCTCGGCCGCAAGAAACGCGAGAATGAGATGGCCCGCGCGCTGCGCTATGCCCAACAGATCAATGCCACCTACGTCGTTCCATCCGCCGGGCCGCCTTGTTTCCTAGATGACGAGATGTTTCATTTCAACGATTTCGATCGCGACCCTACGAACACCTTCCCCGACCAGACGGTCTTTATCGAATATATGCAGGAACATGGCTACGACAACGGGCGTTTGATGATCCCTGGCACTGTCGCCACCTTCGACAAGGGTACCTGTACAGTGACTCACCCGCTCTCTGATAAACAGGTAAAAGCCATTTTCACAGAGAAACGGAGCTATCTCGAAGCCTACCAGGAGCGCAAGCGCCCCGTCATCGCAGCCGCCAGGGCGAGCTGGCCCCGCGGCGAGGTAGATATCCTTTCATCGTTGCGCGACTGGTTCGAGCCTCTGCTGGAAACCGCGGACCTCACCTGCGTCGGTGTCAACGGACGCTTGCTCATGGACTGCGGCGAGCAAGCGGTGGTCATTGATTTCCAAAAGCGGAAAATCTATCCATGGAACTGCGAAGAGTGGGAGTACCGCTTCCAGATTGACCCCGCGCTCATCGAGTCCAGCATCATCCGCCACGTCGAAGACTGGGTCAACGACCTCTTCCTCTCCTGTCGCTTCAAAGCGGAGCGCAAGGGACCATACAACGAATACATCTACATCTTTTTCAAGGGCCTCTCACCCGAACGCATCCAATATATCGAAGGCTATTACGCGGAACAGACGCCTGAACACCAGTTTTGGGAAAGCAACGGCTACCGCATGCAGCGCCGCTGCCCACATCTCAAGGCTGACCTGACACGCTTCGGCAAAATAGAGGACGGCATCCTCACCTGCACCATGCACGGCTGGCAATTTGAGCTTGCTACCGGCAAATGCCTGACCTCCGACGACCGGAAGCTCT
>WNFX01004942.1_pt1 | contig 12972 bp, 10 predicted proteins | sample 5400111 | NCBI WGS metagenome assembly WNFX01 (sample SAMN13153363, study PRJNA577476) | soil metagenome | isolation source: 40 cm soil or saprolite under grassland replicate 1 | place: USA:California | collected 2016-06-15
CGGCGCCGTCGCGGAAGATTTCCCCGTCCAGCGGATCCACGAACACGACTTCTACGCACGGACCAAACGGCTGGCGGAGGAGCTGGTGCGAGACAGCGGTCTTCCGGCCGTCGCGATTCGATCCAACGTCATCTATGGGGAGCGGGACCGTCTCTTCACGCCGCGCGTAATCGCCGCGGTGCGGAGAGGGATCTTCCCGCTCATCGGATCGGGCAAGAATCACCTGTCGTGCGTGTACGTGGGCAACGTGGCGTCGGCGATCGTGGCCGCGCTCAAACACCCCGTCTCCGGTTTTCGCGTCTACAACGTGACGCACGATGCACCGCCCGCGCTGACGCAGCGCGAGTTCGTCATGGCCTTCGCTGAGGCGCTCGGCGTCCGGTTGCTGCGGTTTCCCGTTCCCGCGTTCGTGGCGCGCCTGGGCGCCACGGCGTGGGCGCGTTGGCAGCGGTTTCGCAATCCGTCGGCCTATGCGGGCCTTGGGGGTGCGGCGGTGAGCTTCATCGTCGGAGAGAACCCGTACACTGATGCGCACGTGCAACAAGAGTTGAAGTGGACGCCGCCGTTCGACACGCGGACGGCGGTCCGCAGAGCGGTTGCCTGGTTTCAGGCAAGCGCGTAGACTGACGTAGGCCCTCGAGGAGCAGAGCTATGCGCGCGTCCTTCCGTTGCTTCGTCATCGCCATTCTCGCTCTCATGCCGGCGACTGCCGCGGCACAGGTCACCAGCGGCATTGTGCTCGAGCGAGGGGATCCGGCACACCGTGTCGGCGTGCAGTTGGGTGGCGCACTGGGTGTCGGCCTCACGTCGCGGCTCGCACTGCAGTTCGAAGGAGCGTACCTGGCCTTCGGCAAGACCCCTGATCAGACCTACTACACGCCCTGCCTACCACCGTCGGCCGGTGCCCCACCCTGCGGGCCGGTCCGCGTCACGGGAACGCGCCTGTCACTGTGGAGCGGCAACGTCAATCTGCGTTTCATGGAGCAGCGGGACCGCAACGCACTGTTTTGGACGGCGGGTGTTGGGGGGTACATGAGCAGCAACGACGTCACGCGGTTCGGATGGAACGTGGGCGGCGGTGTGCAGGTCTCGCGATTCTTCTCTCTGGACATCCGCTATCACCAACTGATCGAATCGACGTCCACGCGCAGTCTGGTTCCCGTCACGTTCAGCCTCCGCTTCTAAAAACCGACAACGAAAGGCCCGGGCGGCGTGCCCGGGCTTCGTCACTTCGTCGACCCGCGCCGACTAGTGTTTCTTCTTCGCCGAGTCGGGCGCCATCTGCATGTGGGTCGTGTCGTGGGCCATCTTGGTCGTGTCGGCCGCCATCTTGGTCGTGTCGGCCGCCATCTGGCCCGACTGATTGGCCTTCTTGCAGGCGGCGGTGCCCATGGCGACGAGCGCCAGGGCGAAGATGAGACGCTTCATGCTCACTCCTGTTGAGAGTTTCGGGGCCCCGGAAATCGTGGGGGAACCTACAAGGCGGACCAGTCACGTCAAGCCCGGGTATCTTTCTCGCCAGCTATGCCGTCTTTCGACCGCCGCAGCTTCCTGGGTTGGATCGCCTCGCTCCCGTTGTGGCGTAGGAGCGGCGGCAGCGCCTCGCCCCCACCTCCAACCGTAGAGGTCCGACCCACCGCGCTGTACCAGCAGCCCGAGGGCCGCAAGAACCTGGTGCGCATCACGGTGGCCGGCCTCGGCGCGCCCGCCGCCCGCGCCCGCGTGACCGACCGCCACGGCGCCCTCGTAGGCACCGCTGGGCTCCTCCCGCTCGGCGCCGGCCTCACGCTCACCGGTGAGGTCTGGGTCCCGCTCTCCGAGCCCGGCGACTTCCAGGTGGACGTCGAAGTCGGCCGCGACCGCGCCGCGCGCCAGCGGGTCCGGCTGACGCCGCCCAAGCGTTGGACGCTGTACTGGCTGTCGTCGATCCACACCGACGTCGGCTACACCGATCTACAAGAGAACGCGCTCGAGGTGCATCGCAAGAACCTGGACGCCGCCCTGGCGCGCCTCTCCACCCACCCGGACTACCGCTTCACCGCCGAGTGCGCGCTGCAGGTCCTGACATACCTCGAGAATCGGCCGCCCGATGCCGGGGATGCGTTGGTGCGGGCCGTGCAGGGCGGCAAGATCGGATTCCAGGCGTTGTTCGCGAACATGCTGACCGGTCTGCTGGACCACGACACCCTGGCGCGCGTCGTCTGGCCGGCGGGGCGGCTGGCGCGCGCGCGAGGCCTGTCGTACGCCGCCGCCCAGATCACGGACGTCCCCGGCCAGACGCTCACGTTCCCGATGGTGCTCGCGGCGAGCGGCGTGAAGTACCTGGCGAGCGGCGCCAATCCCGAACGAGCGCTCCCGCTCTTGCCTCCACCCGACGGCTCGACGACGTACCCGCAGGTCTACTACTGGGAGGGGCCGGACGGCAGCCGCGTGCTGCACTGGCGCGCCTACCACTACGGCGACGCGACGCGTTACGGCTTCGACGTCAGCGCCGATGAGATGGGGCGGCGCCTCTCCGACTGGCTGCTCGGACACCCGGTGTTCCTGGCGAGCGACTGGCCGTACGACCTGGCCCTGCTCTACGGGGCCGACTGGCAGGACAACGCGCCGATGAAGGAGCAGCTCGTCGCCAACATGGAGGATTACAACCGCCGCTTCGCCTTCCCGCGTATCGTGCCGGGGCGGGCGGAGGACTTCTTCCGGGACTTGGAGCGCCGCCACGGGCCGCGCATCCCCGTCCGGCGCGGCGACACGGGGCTGTACTGGGAAGACGGCGCGGCCTCTACCGCCGCCGAGCTGGCGTCGTTCCGGTCCGCGCAGCTCGCCGCCCGTGCCGCCGAGATCGTGGCGTTGTGGGACGACCGCGTGGAGCCGCGCGACGACGAGACCAAGCAGCGGCTGGCCGGCCGGGCCGACGACCGCCGCGCGATGTGGCGCGATCTGCTGCTGTTCGGCGAGCACACTTGGGGTGCCGACGTGAGCGTCTCCGCCCCGGACGCTCGGCAGACAGTAGCGCAGTGGGCCTACAAGCGGCGCTTCGTGGAGAGTGGGGCGGCCGCCGCTCACCAGATCCTGACCGAGGGACTGCTGCGGCTCGGCGGCGCCACGAACACGGGTCGCGGCCGCATTGTCTTCAATGCCGGCACTTGGGAGCGCACCGACGCCCTCCGGGTCCCCGGCGGTGCCGGGAAAACCGTCGCGTTCGGTGGCCAGGAGTTCCCCTCAGTGGACCTCGACGGTGGCGACGCCCTGGTAGTCGTGCGGGACGTTCCGCCACTCGGCTACCTGACGCTGACCGAGACCGACCGCGAGGCCCGACCGCCCACCGCTGACGGTGACGCGCTCGACGCCAAGGCGGGAGGATTCGCGGTAGCGCTCGACGCGGCCACCGGCGCCATCCGCTCGCTCGCGGGCCCCGACGGCAAGGAGCGGGTAAAGCCGTCGGATTGGTCGGGGCTGAACCAGCTCGTCTACGTCCGGGGCGGCGAGCGCAGTGCGCTCTGGACCAGCGGCGATCGGAATGACCTGAAGACGCCGCCCCAGCTTGCTCTCACTCAGACGCGCCTCGTCCGCGCCCGGCGTGAGCGGCTGCCTGGGATCGGCGTGCGGCTCGTCGCCGAGCGGGCGATGGACGGTTTCCCCTCCATCGTGTCGACGGTCACGCTGTACGACGACCTGCCGTGGGTGGACATCGAGAACCGGATCGTCAAGGAGCCGACGCTCGCAAAGGAGGCGCTCTACGTGGCGTTCCCGTTCGCGTTCACGAAGCCCACCGTCGAGGTCGAAGTCCCCCTTGGCCGGATGACGGTCGAGCGCGACCAACAACCGGGGAGCTGCCGCGACTGGTATTGCCACGCCCACTGGGTCTGGCTGCACGAGGGCAGCGATTCGGGCGTGCTATGGAGCGGCCCCGACACGCCCCTCTTCACTCTCAACGACCTGAACCGCGGCGCCTGGCGCCGGGCGATCGTTCCCGACGGGACGTTGTTCGCGTACGCGATGAACAACTACTGGCACACCAACTACGCCGCGCGGCAGGGAGGGCAGTTCGGGTGCCGCTTCCGCATTTCCCTTCTCGCCCCGGGTGATGTCGCCGAGCCGGTGCGGCGCGGGTGGGCGGCGTGCGACCCTCTGTACGTGAGTCCGGCGTACGAGACGCGCGCGCCGGGGCCGCTGATCAGCAAGGACCGCGCGCTCTTCCTCGCCGACAAGGGCGTCCTGGTGGTGGGCGCGAAGCCCGCGGACGACGGCGAGGGCGCCGTCGTGAGACTGCTCGACGTCTCGGGTCAGGCGCGATCGGTGGGCGTGTGGCCCGCGGCGTATGCTTTCAAACAGGCGCGCCGGACGAACCTCGTCGAGATGAACGGCGACGGCGTGGCGGTGGCGGGTGACGGCAAGGCGGCGGTCGACCTCCCCGCGTGGGGCGTCGGTGCGATCCGCGTCTTTACGCCTCCGGCGTAGCTACGGACGGAAGGCGACGTCCAGCCACGGCAGCACAGGGAAGGCGCGCAGCTGGCTGTCGAGGCGGTGGATCCCGCCAACGCTTACGGCCAGCCGATCGTTGAACCAGCGCACGCCCCAGCCGGCGTGGGCCCCGGGCGTCTCGGGCACTCTCCAAGCTTCAGCAATCAGCTTGAGGTGTGAGGCGAAGCGGGTTTCGCCACCGACCATGAACGTCGGCTCGTTGGCGACGTTGTTTCTCGCGAAGGGATACCCGCCCATCACCGTCACCGCATGATCGTTGCTGCCAAGCGTGACGACGGCATACGCGTTCCCGAGCGACCCACCCCCCGGACCCGTCCACGTCCCCCACAGGGCGCCGAGGGCAACCGCTGCCTTGGGACTCCGGATGATGCCGACTCTCGCGTCGAGCCAGGCGGGCCCGTTCGCCCCGGTCGGGTGCGCGCTGGTCGAATCCCAACTCTCCCCTATCGCGGTCCCACCCGAAATCATCACCCGGTCGCTCACGCCATACGTGCCCGCCCAGACAAACATGAAGTAGGTCTCGAGGTAGCTCGCACCTCGCTCGAGTGTGCGCGCGGTGGGACCGAAGATGAGCCGGTGCGTGTTGAGATCGGTGTCCCGAAATCCTTTGGCGGTAAGGATCCCGCGGCGAACGTGCCACGACTCAACGGAGCGGCGCGGCAGCACGACCTGCTTCGACTTCAGGGTGACAATGGTGAGCGACGTGTCGTCGATCGCCACGACGCGCCCGGAGACGTCCCGGCCCTTGGTCCGGCCAATCACGATGACGCTGTTCGAATCGACCGGCGGGAGCGCCTTCTGCTGGGCGGATGCGGGCAGCGGGGGCAGCGCGGCGGCAACGACGAGTGACCATACGAACAATGGACGCATCGCGTCCTCCCTGGAGGGGGCGTCTCAAAACTCTGGGGGACTGGCAATTCCCTGTCAAGCGAGGTTAACGTCGAGCCATGACTCAGCCAACTACGCTCGGTGAGCTGAAACAGACCGAATGGGCGAGTCCCGCCCGCCGGAACCGCACCGTCAAAGACGAGATGCGGGAGAACCTGATCTGCCTGCTGGAGAATGGCACGCCGCTCTTCCCCGGCATCGTGGGGTACGAGGAAACCGTCATCCCGCAGCTCGTCAACGCGCTGCTCGCCCGCCACAACTTCATCCTGCTCGGCCTGCGCGGCCAGGCGAAGAGCCGCATCCTGCGCCAACTCGTCAGCCTGCTGGACGAAGAGATCCCTTTTCTGTCGGGAAGCGAAGTCAACGACGATCCGTTCGAGCCGATCTCGAAATACGGACGCGAGCTGATCGCCGAGCACGGTGACCGGACGCCGATCGCCTGGCTGCCACGCGACTCGCGCTTCATCGAGAAGCTCGCGACCCCCGACGTGACGATCGCGGACATCACCGGTGACGTCGATCCGATCAAGGCGGCGCGCGGCGGGCACCTGCTCTCCGACGAGCTGACGATGCACTTCGGCCTCCTGCCGCGGGCGAACCGCGCGATCTTCGCGATCAACGAGCTGCCCGACCTCGCCGGCAAGGTGCAGGTGGGATTGTTCAACATCATGCAGGAAGGCGACGTCCAGATCAAAGGCTACCCCGTGCGCCTCAACCTCGACGTGGCGCTCGTGTTCACGGCGAACCCGGAGGACTACACCGCGCGCGGCAAGATCATCACGCCGCTCAAGGACCGGATCGGCGCCGAGATCGTGACCCACTACCCGCTCACCGTGGAGCTGGGCACCGCGATCACCAAGCAGGAAGCGTGGGTGGATCGCGACGGCGGCAACCGCGCGATCCGCGTCCCCGACTTCATTGAGGAGCTGATCGAGCGCATCGCCTTCGAGGCGCGTGACGACAAGCGGGTGGACCGGCGCAGCGGTGTGTCGCAGCGGCTGCCGATCAGCGTGCTGGACAGCGTGGTGTCGAACGCGGAGCGCCGCACGATCGTCACGAAAGAACGGTCGGTGGTGCCGCGCGTGTCCGACGTGTACGCGGCCTTGCCCGCCATCACCGGCAAACTCGAGCTCGAGTACGAGGGGGAGCTCCAGGGTGCGGAGGCGATCGCCAAGGACCTGATCCGCCGTGCCGCCGGCAAGACATTCGAGGCCCGGGTGGGCGGTGCTAACGTGGACGACATCGTCCATTGGTTCGACGAAGGCGGCGCCCTCAAGATCACGCCCGACGAGCGGTCGGAAGCGCTGCTCAAGGGCTTCAGCGTGGTGCCGGGGCTGCTCGACCTCGTCGACCAGGTGGGGCTCGCCGGTAAGAAGGACCCCGCCGCGATGGTCTCGGCGTGCGAGCTGGTGCTCGAGGGCCTCGTCGCCGAGAAGCGGATCGCACGCAGCGAGGACTTGGGCTACGTGCGCGCACGCCCCGACAAGGGGGGGGCTCCGCCGAAACCTGGACCGAATCTCTTCACGTAACATCCTCATCTCCTACAGGGAGTCCCCATGGGCCAGATGTTCTTCGGACTCGTGCTGCTCACCGTCGCTTTCTTCCTGCGTCTTGGAGCGTCGGCGGTACGAGCCGAGGGAGCGCGCCCCGTGGGCGGCGTGCTGCGCCTCGCGAGTCTCGCCGCCCTCGTGATCGGCGTGCTCCTCATCATCGGCTCGACCGCGGTCGTGATCAACGCGGGCGAGGTCGGCGTGCAGCACGCGTTCGGATCGGTGAACCCCAGCCCGCTGCTCCCCGGCATCCGGATGGTGCCGCCCTGGTCTTCGATCGAGCATTACTCGACGCGCGAGGAGCAGTACCCGTTCACCGGCGACCAGGTCGAGGAGATCGCGGCGCTGTCGAGCGAGCAGATGGGGATGACCGTGGACGTGGGCCTGCGTTGGCAGATCGATCCCCAGCAGGCCGCGCGCATCTACACCGAGATCGGCGACGAGAATCAGATCCACAGCGCCGTGCGCAACGCCCTGCGCAAGGGCGTGCGCGACGGCATGGTGCAGTACTCCATCAACGACATCTCGAAGCGCACGCAGATCGCCAACACCATGGAAGCGCTGGTGGACTCGGCGCTGGTGACGCAGCCCCGCGTGGGCGGCCCGCGCTTCCGGATCGCCACCGTCACCGCGTTCTTCCTGCGGGACCTGCAGCCGCCGGCGCAGGTGGTCCAGGCGATCAACAACAAGATCGCGCAGGAGCAGCAGGTCGAGACGGAGCGGCACCGCGTCGAGGTGGCGCGGCTGCAGGCGGAGCAGCAGAAGCTCCTCAACACGACGCTCACGCCGGAGGCGCTGACCCGGCAGTACTTCGACGTGCTGCGCGAGCTCAAGTCGTCCAACAACCTCGTCATCCTGGTGCCGACGTCGGGCGGAATCCCGATGCTGAACCTCGGCGACCTGCGGCGGAACCTGCGGCAGCAGTGAGCGCGCCGCCGCTCATCACGGTGACGCGGCAGTACGCCTCCGGCGGCTCGGACATCGCGCGTCTGGTGGTGAAAGCACTGGGCTGGACGTTGATCGACAACGAGTTCGTGAATCAGGTGGCGCGGCGGGCCGGCCTCCCCGCGGAAGAGGTGGCGCAGCTCGAGGAGCGGGCACCCGGCCTGCTGGAGCGGCTGGCGCGCACGCTGGCGGCCGCGTCACCCGAGATGTTCATCACGACCGCGGCGACCACGCCGACCGTCGAGGCCGACGAGGCCACCATCGTCAAGATGACCGAGCGGGTCATCGCCGAGGCGGCCGCCGAGGGCCGGGTGGTGCTCGTGGGACGCGGCGCGCAGGCTGTGCTGGCCCAACGCCCCAACGCCCTGCACGTGTACGTCGTAGCGAGCAAGCCGTGGCGCCGCAAACTCGCCGTCGAGCGACTACACGTGGACCCGGCGAACGTCGACAAGGTGGTCGACGAAACGGACAAACAGCGCGACCAATACGTGAAGACGCACTACGGCCGCGACCGGCAGGACCTCACGGCGTACGATCTGGTCCTGAACGCGGAGCGGCTCGGCTTCGAAGGGGCGGCGGGGTTGGTGGTGGCGGAAGCACACCGACGCCGGTGGCAGTAGGGGCACGGCATTGCCGTGCCCCTACACCACCCTCAATCTGAGTACCAGTTCTTCTCCCAGGCGTGTGCCTGGAGCCGGGATAGCATACCGGCCGACAACGCGCCCTTCCCCGCGGCCGCGACGTTGGACCGTACGTGCTCCGCCCGCCGCATCCCCGGGATCACCGTCGACACGGCCGTCGCCGACAGGCAGAAGCGCAGCGCCAGCTCGGGCAGCGTCTCCGCTTCGTCACCCAGCAGCTTGGCAAGCGCATCGGCCCGTCTTCCCGCTTCGGCACGACGATCCCCCGCGAAGTACCCTTCCCGCCAGTCGCCCGGCGGAAACACCGTATCGGCGCGAACGCGTCCGGTCAGGGCACCCTCATCGAACGGTACGCGCACGATGATTCCCAGCGGCTTCTGCTTCGCCAGCGCGAACAGGGCTTTCTCGGGGGTGCGGTCGTAGATGTTGTAGATCACCTGCGCCGTTTCGAAGAGCGGATCGGTCAGCGCCTTCAGCGCGGTCTCGGGCGCGTGATCGTTGATCGAGATGCCCCAGTGCAGGACCTTCCCTTCCTTCTTCAGGCGAACCATCGCCTCACGTGACTCGACCCACTTCGCGTCGGCGAGCCAGTTATCGTGCCACACGTGCAGCTGCTGGACCGGGATGGCATCGACGCGGAGGTTCTTGAGCGAGCGTTCGGTCGACTTGGTGACGTGCTTCGGCGGAAAGACGGCGGTGAGGGGCTTGTTGCCGTCAGCCGGCCACTGCTGGTTGCCCGGGGGAATCTTCGTCGCAACGAGAGCACGGCCGTCCTTGAGCTCAGCCTTGAGCACCTTGCCGATGAGCTCTTCGCTGTGGCCGCCCCCATACGCGAGCGCCGTATCGAAGAACGTGACGCCCTGATCAAACGCCGCTCGCAGCGCATCGCCACCCTTGTCGTCGCCGCTGCCGCGCCACATGTCGCCCCCGAGGCCCCACCCGCCGTAGCCGAGCTCGCTGACGGTGTATCCGGTGCCGCCCACTGTCCGTTTTTTCATGCGAATAGAATATCCCCCCGTCGGGTTATTCGAATAGGGTCACGCCCCGGTGTGCTGACCGTCCCTTACGCAGCAGTTCGTAATGCCGGAACCCGCCACGCCGCGATCGCCATCGCCAGGGCGGTGACGATCCCGCCCGCCGCGACGGACCACGGCGCCCCAAAATGTTCGGCTACCACGCCGGCCTGGAGGGCGCCGAGCGGCGCCAGCCCCACGAACACGAACGAGTAGAAGCCCATCACGCGGCCGCGCAGCTCGTCGGGCACCAGGGTCTGGAGCAGCGTGTTGGTGAGCGCGTTGTTGAGGATCATCGCACAACCCGCCAGCGCCAGCACGAGCAGCGACACCGTGAAGCTGCGCGAGGCCGCGAACAGCGCCAGCGCGACGCCGAAGCTTGAGCCGCCCAGGACGAGGGTGCGGCCTTTCGGGATGCGCAGACTCAAGACGGCGATCCCGAGCGCGCCGAAGAGGGCGCCCACCCCTACCGCGGCCGTGAGGGCCCCGTAGCCTGCCGCGCCCGCGTGCAGCACGTCTCGCGCCACGACCGGCATCAGCACCAGAAAGGGAAAGCCGAAGATGCTGAATAAGCCGGTCAGGACGACGAGCGTCGACACGCGAGGGTCGGCGCGGATGAACGCGAGACTCTCGCGGAAGCCCGCCCACGCTGAGCCGCGCGCCGGCTGCGGCACGCGGGGGGGCAGGCGCATCGCGAGCAGGCCTCCGATCACGGCGAGATAGCTCACGCCGTTGAGCGCAAAGCACCACGCCGTGCCCACGGTTCCGATGAGTACGCCGGCGACCGCGGGGCCGAAGACGCGCGTCGCGTTGAACATCGATGAGTTCAACGCGATCGCGTTCATCAGATCGTCCTTCCCGACCATCTCGACCAGAAACGACTGGCGCGTGGGAATGTCGAAGGCGTTGACGATCCCGAGAAACGCGGCGAGCGCCATGACGCTCTCCACCGTGACCTTGCCTGTCGCGACCAGGGCGGCGAGCGCGAACGCCTGTATCATGAGGAGTGTTTGCGTGATGACGACGACGCGCCGCTTGTCGCTGCGGTCGGCCACGACGCCGGCATAGAGCGTGAAGAGCAGGACGCCGATCGACCCGAGCGCCGAGACCAGGCCGACGTAGAACGGGGAGTTGGTGAGCTGCAGCACGAGCCAGCCCTGGGCGATCGACTGCATCCAGGTGCCGGTGAGCGAGACGGTCTGGCCGAAGAGAAAAAGGCGGAAGTTGCGGTGGGCGAGGGCCCCAAGTCCGTAGCGCCGCGCGGCCTCGGTCATGTCTCCCCAAACTATACTAGATTATTGAGACGGCCGATGAAATACACGACGTACAGCCGCTTCGTCCCGGGCCTGCTGGAGACGCTCAACCTCCAGGCCCTGCTCGACCAGTTGGCGGACTTCCTCCTCCAGTCGGGCTTTGCCGGAGGCCCGCACTCGAACCCCTTCTGGGGCGAGTTCGGCGAGGACGATCCCGACCGCTCGCTCGACGCGCTGCGCCAGGCGATCCTCCAGGCCCTGATGGAATCGGGCCAGCTCACCCCGGACATGCTGAGCGTCTTACGTGGGGAATCGACCGGCGACGCGCAGCGCGACGCCGAGCTGCAGCGCCAACTTGCCGAGCTGCTCGACCAGATCGTCCAGAAGCTGATCGAGGAAGGCTACCTGAACCTCACGCAGGCGCCGCAGCTGCCGGCGGGCCAGCAGCCGCTCTTCGGCCCCGGCGGCATGGCCCAGGAAGCCGCGCAGCAGGTGCAGTTCAGCCTCACCGAGAAGGGCATCGACTTTCTCGGCTACCGCACGCTGAAGCACCTGCTCGGCAGCATCGGGAAGTCGAGCTTCGGCGCGCACGAGACCGAGCACCTGGCGACGGGCATCGAAGCGGAGGCCGCGAGCAAGCCTTATGAATACGGCGATACGCTGAACCTCGACGTGAACGCGACGCTGTCGCGCGCGCTCGAGCGCGAAGGCCTAGGCGTCCCGATCAACCTCGAGTACGGCGACCTCATGGTGCATCAGGCCGAGTACCGCTCGTCCTCGGCGACGGTGCTGATGCTCGACTGCTCGCATTCGATGATCCTGTACGGCGAGGATCGCTTCACGCCGGCCAAGAAAGTGGCGCTGGCGCTGACGCACCTGATCCGCACGCAGTTCCCCGGCGACACGCTGCGCGTGGTGCTGTTCCACGACACCGCCGAGGAGATCCCCCTCGGCCAGCTGGCGCACGCGCAGGTGGGGCCGTACCACACGAACACGGCGGAGGGACTGAAGCTGGCGCGCCGCATCCTCATGGGGCAGCGCAAGGACATGCGCCAGATCATCATGATCACCGACGGCAAGCCCTCGGCGCTGACGCAGCCCGACGGGCGGATCTACGTCAACTCCATGGGCCTCGACCCGCACATCCTCCAGGCGACCTATCGCGAGGTAGCGTTGTGCCGCCGCAGCGGGATTCTGATCAACACGTTCATGCTGGCGCGGGACAGGAGCCTGGTGGAGTTCGTGAAGAAGGTGTCGGCGATCTGCCGCGGCAAGGCCTACTTCACGAACACGATGACGCTGGGGCAGTTCATTCTGATGGACTTCATGCGCAGAAAGACGCGCAGGGTCAGCTAGCGCGACCGCAGGTTATGACTTTTAGGGCGCCTTCCATTGCAGAAAACGGGCGCCTCGCCGAACATCCGAACGTCTCCTCCGAACCGTCATGCGCAAGATCAGTCTTCTCCCGCTTTCTGTCGCGGTCGCCGCGTGCGCGAGCGATCCAGTCCGGCCGCCTCCCGAACGCAGTGCGGCGCGTCTCTGGATCTATGCGACAAACTTGTCGCTGACGCCCGGTGACACGGTCCGCATGGGGGTGACCGCGGGAGACAGCGCCGTCACCACCTACGTCCAGTTCCCCGACTATTCCGGGAACCGCTGGCCCGACTCGCTGCATATCCGCTGGTGGATCGGCGACACGTCGCACGCAACGGTGGACGCGTCGGGGCTGGTCTCCGCACGCAACCCGGGTCGCACCACCGTCTGGGTGGCGGTTGGCGCGACGGTCGATTCGGGTACACTGACAATCGAAAGTGATCCTGGCGCTGCGGGCTTCCTCGCACAGTCGCTCGGCGGGGGATCGTTGCACACCTGCGCGCTCGACACGGCGGGTCTCGCGTACTGTTGGGGGTCGGACTTCAATGGCGCACTGGGGCGCGGGCGCCTGCGTCAGTTCAATTCGGCGGCGGCGCCCGCCGCCGTAATCGGGAGCCGCACATTTGCGTCATTGGCGGTCGGCCTCGGGTTCGCCTGCGCCCTCACCGCCACAGGAAGCGCGTATTGCTGGGGCGGCAACCAGTTCGGTCAGCTGGGCGACGGTACGGACGGCCGGGCCTTTTCCGAGATCGGCGCGTTCGGCCGCGCATCCCCCGTGGCCGTGCTCGGCGGGCACGTGTTTGCGGCCGTGCGGGCGGGCGGA
>WNFX01004943.1_pt1 | contig 12972 bp, 9 predicted proteins | sample 5400111 | NCBI WGS metagenome assembly WNFX01 (sample SAMN13153363, study PRJNA577476) | soil metagenome | isolation source: 40 cm soil or saprolite under grassland replicate 1 | place: USA:California | collected 2016-06-15
TCTGCGGACCCTCCTGCGTGTTCACCAATGTGATGAATCCGCGCAGTCACGTGTCGCGCAAGCACGAATATCGACGGACGCTCGTGAAGCGCGGCGGCTCGATCGGGGCGAACGCCACGATCGTCTGCGGCGTCACGCTGGGCGAATACGCCTTCATCGGCGCGGGGGCGGTGGTGACGTCGGATGTCCCCGCCTACGGGCTCATGGTCGGCGTGCCCGCGCGCCGCGTCGGGTGGATGTGCCAATGCGGTGAGCGGCTGGATCCGAGCGCCGCTGCCGCCACGTGCGCGCGCTGTGGCGCGAGCTACACGGAAACCGGCGGCGGGTTGCGCCAGATCACTCCCGCGCGCGTGGGTGCCTCATGAACGTCCCCATGCTCGATCTGGTCGCGCAGCACAACGCCATCAAGGGCGATGTGCTCCCCGCGATGATGCAGGTCATCGAGACGCAGCAGTTCATCATGGGCGCCTGGGTTCCGCAACTGGAAACTGAAGTGGCAAAGCTTTCGCATGCCAGGCATGGGATCGGATGCGCGAGCGGAACGGACGCGCTGCTCCTCCCGCTTAAAGCGCTGAACCTCAAGCCAGGGGACGAAGTCATCACGACTCCGTTCACGTTCTTCGCGACGGCCGGGACGATTCACAACGCCGGGGGCACGCCGGTGTTCGTCGACATTCAACCCGACACCTTCAACATCGATCCGGCGGCCGTGAAGCGCGCGATTACGCCGCGCACCCGGGCGATCATGCCCGTGCATCTGTACGGGCAAATGGCGGACATGCTGGAGCTGATGCAAATCGGACGGTCCAAGGGCGTAAAGGTCATCGAGGATGCGGCTCAGGCGATCGGCGCCCGCCGCAAGATCGACGGCGAATGGCGGATGGCGGGCGAGCTGGGCTGGGTCACTGGCTATTCGTTCTTCCCGAGCAAGAATCTTGGCGCCTGGGGTGACGCCGGCATGATGGTGACATCGGACGACGCCGTCGCCGAGCGCCTCAAGAAGTTGCGACTGCACGGCGGCGCCAAGCAGTATCATCACGACGAAGTCGGTACGAACTCGCGCCTGGACTCACTCCAGGCCGCCGTTTTGCTCGCCAAGCTGCCGCATCTGGCGGCGTGGTCAGCGCAGCGACGTGAGCACGCCGCCTACTATACGAAGGCGCTGGCGGACGTCCGGCAGGTCAAGCCGCCAGTCGTGGACCTCGCGAACGAGCACATCTTCCACCAGTACACGCTGCGCGCCGAGCGCCGCGACGAGCTCGCGGCGCATCTCAAAAAGGAAGGAATCGGCCATGCCGTGTATTACCCGGTCCCGCTCCACCGCCAGCCGTGTTTTGCGCACCTGGGCTACAAGGACGGCAGCCTTCCCCAGGCGGAGCAGGCCGCGCGCGAAGCGATCTCGCTGCCGATTTACCCGGAGCTCACCCGCACGCAGCTCGATCGGGTGATCGATGCAATCCGCGGATTCTATCGGTGCAGCGGCTCAAGATCGGCGTAGTCGGCGCCGGTTCGTGGGGGCGCAATCACGTCCGCACGGTCGCCGGGCTGGCGGAGGGCGAGCTGACAGCAGTTTGCGACACAGATGCCAAGATTCGGGAACGGGTCTCCCGGCAATACCCCGGGGCCCTCGTGACCGCCGACCTGGGGGCGCTGCTTGGGGCCGTGGACGCCGTCATCGTCGCCTCCCCGGCGGCTACCCATGCGGCCGTCGCACGCCAGGTGCTCGAGGCCGGCAAGCCGGTCCTGGTCGAGAAGCCGTTTGCGCTCACGGTGCGGGATGCCGAAGCAGTAGCCAAAGAAGGTGCGCAGCGGGGGATCCCGGTGCTCGCCGGGCATCTGCTGGTCTACCATCCCGCCGTCGAGCGCCTGCGCGAGATGGTGCAGAACGGCGAGCTGGGCAAAGTATTCTATTTATATGGGCTCCGGGTGAACCTGGGGCAGGTTCGCAAGGACGAGAACGCGCTCTGGAGCTTTGGACCGCATGATGTGTCAATGGCACTCTACTTGCTTGGTGAGCAACCCGTACGCGTGGCTGCCCAGGGCAAGAGCTATCTCCAACCGGCCATCGAGGACGTGGTCTTTCTCACGATGGAGTTCGCGAGCGGCGTACTGGCGCACGTCCAGATGTCGTGGCTCGATCCGCACAAAGAACGGAAACTCACCGTGGTAGGGGCCAAGAAGATGGTCGTATTCGACGACATGGAGCCGCGCGAAAAGCTGCGCATCTACGACAAGGGCGTGGACCGCCCCCCGGAGTACCGCTCATTTGGCGAAAGCCTGGCCATTCGGGAGGGCGACATTTTTATTCCCCGAATTCCGGCCGTGGAGCCGCTCGCGGCCGAGTTGGCGCATTTTGTTCGGGCGGCCCAGGGTCGCGAGGCGCCGCGCGCGAGCGCGGAAGACGGCGTCCGCGTGGTCCGCGTGCTCGATGCCGCCTCGCGCTCGTTGGCCCGCGGTGGCGCCCCGGAGACACCATGACCGCCCCCCCGGCTGCCGCAGCACCTACGATGGTCGATACCCTACTCGCGAAGGGGAAGGACCGCACCGCCATCTTTGGCGTGGTCGGTCTCGGCTACGTCGGACTGCCGCTCGCGATGGAGCTTGTCCGCGCCGGCTACCGCGTGCTCGGCGTCGACGTGAACCCGCGCGTTGTCGATTCCCTCAACGCGGGCCGCTCGCACATTCAGGACGTCCCGGCCGCCACCCTCGCGGATGCCGTACACGCGAAGCAGTTTTCGGCCACGGCCGATCTGACGCGGCTCAAGGAGCCGGACGTCATCTCGATCAGTGTGCCGACGCCGCTGTCCAAGACCAAAGACCCCGATGTGAGCTACGTGCTCGCCGCGACCGAATCGGTGAAGCGCGCCCTGCGCAAGGGGCAGCTGGTCGTACTCGAGTCCACGACCTATCCCGGCACCACACGCGAGCTGATGCTGCCGGCGCTCGAATCGACGGGTCTGAAAGTTGGCGAGGACTTCTTCCTCGCGTTTTCGCCGGAGCGCGTGGACCCGGGCAACGTCCGCTTCAATACGCGCAACACTCCCAAGGTCGTGGGCGGCATCACGCCCAATTGCCTGAGACTGGCGATGGCGCTGTATCAACCGGCGATCGACACGCTGATCCCGGTTTCCTCGCCGGAAGCGGCCGAGCTCGTGAAGATCCTCGAGAATACGTTCCGCAGCGTGAACATCGGGCTCGTCAATGAAATGGCTATCGTGTGCGACAAGCTCGGCGTGGATGTCTGGGAAGTGATCGAGGCCGCGGCCACGAAACCGTTCGGATTCATGAAATTCACGCCGGGTCCCGGCGTGGGCGGGCACTGTATCCCGCTCGACCCGCACTACCTCGCGTGGAAGATGCGCACGCTCAACTACAAGACGCGCTTCATCGAGCTCGCCGGCGAGCTCAACGCGGAGATGCCCGAATTCTGGGTCAGCAAGGTGGTCGACGCGCTCAACGAGCAGGTCAAGGCGGTGCGCGGCAGTCGGGTGCTGCTGCTCGGCGTCGCGTACAAGAAGAACATCGACGACATCCGCGAGAGCCCGGCGCTCGACGTGATCCGGCTGCTGCACCAGCGCGGCGCGCAGGTCTCCTACCACGATCCGCACGTGCCGACGCTGAAGGAAGACGGCATTTCGCTGAGCTCGGTGGCGCTGACGCCCGAAACGCTGCGTGCCGCGGACTGCGTCATGATCGTCACCGATCACGACGCCGTTGATTATCAGGTCGTGAAGCGACATTCGCGCGCCACGGTGGACACGCGCCACGTGCTGGCGCGTGAGCGCAAGGGAGAGCGAGCGGGGGGGGGAGCGTGAAGGTAGCCGTCGTCGGCACGGGTTACGTCGGCCTCGTGGTGGGCGCCTGCCTCGCGGAGACGGGCAACGACGTGATTTGCGCCGACGTCGACGCCGCCAAGGTCGGCTCGCTCAAGCAGAACAAGCTCCCCATCTACGAGCCTGGGCTCGAGCCGATGGTCGTCCGCAATCAGCGCGACGGCCGCCTGACGTTCACGACGAGCGTCGGGGAAGCGGTGGAGCGGTCGGAAGTCGTCTTTATCGCGGTAGGCACGCCGCCCGACGAAGATGGGTCCGCCGATCTGCAGCACGTGCTTGCCGTGGCGGGCACGATCGGCGAGCACATGAACGGGCCCAAGCTCGTAGTCACGAAAAGCACCGTGCCGGTGGGGACGGCGGAAAAGGTCCGCGCCGAGATCGCGCAGCGGACCCGCACGCCGTTCCACGTGTGCTCCAACCCCGAGTTTCTCAAGGAAGGGGCGGCGGTCGAGGACTTCATGAAGCCCGACCGCGTGGTCGTCGGCGTGGACTCGGACGAAGCCGCGAAGGTCATCGAAGAGCTGTACGCCCCGTTCGTCCGGACCGGCAATCCGCTCATCGTCATGGACATTCCGTCGGCGGAGATGACGAAGTACGCCGCGAACGCGATGCTCGCGACGCGGATATCATTCATGAATCAGATCGCGCGGCTGTGCGAAGCCGTGGGCGCGAGCGTCACGCATGTCCGTCGCGGCATCGGTAGCGACCGTCGCATCGGACCGGCGTTCCTCTTCCCGGGTCCCGGGTACGGGGGATCCTGTTTTCCCAAGGACGTCAAGGCGCTGATCCGGACCGCGGCCGACCGCAGCGTGCCGGTCGACATTCTCGATGCGGTCGAAAAAGCGAACGAGGCGCAGAAGCAGGTGCTGTTCGAGAAGCTGCAGCGCCATGTGGGTGATCTGCACCAGCGGACGATCGCCGTGTGGGGGCTCGCGTTCAAAGCCGAGACGGATGATGTGCGCGAAAGCCCGGCGCTCGTGCTGATCGAAGCGCTGCTCTGTGCCGGCGCAAAGGTGCAAGTGCACGATCCCGCCGCCATGAAATCCGCAGCGCGCCACCTCGGCAGTCGCGTCACGTATGCCGAACACGCGTACGATGCGCTGGACGGGGCCGACGGCCTGGCGATCGTCACGGAGTGGCTCGAATACCGCAATCCCGACTTCGCCAAAATCAAGGCCCTGCTGCACCGGCCGCTGATCGTGGACGGACGGAATCTCTATGACCCCGTCAAGCTGGGCCGGCTCGGCTTTACCTACGACAGCATCGGCCGCCGGCTCGGATGCGCGTCCTCGTAACGGGCGCGGCCGGATTTCTCGGTTCACATCTGGTCGACAAGTTCCTGGCGCTCGGCTACGACGTGCTGGGGATGGACAATCACATCACGGGGAACCCGGCCAACCTGGAGCACCTCGCCGCGCATCCGCGCTTTCGCTTCGCCAATCAGGACGTGACTCGCTACATCGAAGTCGAAGGCCCGCTGGACGGCGTGCTGCACTTCGCGAGCCCGGCCAGTCCGGTGGACTACCTCGAGCTCCCGATTCAGACGCTCAAAGTCGGGGCGCTGGGCACGCACAAAGCGCTGGGACTCGCGCTCGCCAAGCAGGCGCGATTTCTTCTCGCGTCCACGTCCGAAGTCTACGGCGATCCGCTCGTGCACCCGCAGCCGGAATCGTATTGGGGCAACGTGAACCCGGTCGGTCCGCGCGGCGTGTACGACGAGGCCAAGCGCTTCGCTGAAGCGCTGACCATGGCCTACCAGCGCTACCACCATCTCGATACGCGGATCGTGCGCATCTTCAACACCTACGGTCCACGGATGCGGCCCAATGATGGCCGCGTTGTGTCGAACTTCATCGTCCAGGCGCTGCGCGGGGAGCCGCTGACCGTCTACGGCGACGGTTCGCAAACCCGTTCGTTTTGCTACGTCGATGACCTCATCGAAGGGATCGTCCGGCTGTTCGAGCGGGGCACGCCCGAGCCGACCAATATCGGCAACCCGCACGAGTTCACCGTCCGCCAGCTCGCCGATCGTGTCCTGCAGCTCACCGGCAGCAAGAGCACAATCGTGCAGCGACCGTTGCCGACCGACGATCCGCGCGTGCGCCAGCCCGACATTTCCTACGCCCGGAAGACGCTGGCGTGGGAACCCACCATCAGTCTCGAGGATGGCCTGCGCCGCACGGTCGAGTACTTCCGCGGCGTTGTACAGCGGGAGCGGGCGGCGGCGACCTGATGCAGCGGATTCTGGTCACCGGCACAGCCGGGTTCATCGGTTCGCATCTGAGCGAAGCGTTGATCGGGCGCGGCTACGAAGTCGCCGGCGTGGACAACTTCGACCCGTTCTACGCTCGCGACGTGAAGGAGCGCAACCTCGCGGGCCTTCTCAAGCGTGCCGAATTCCAGTTCGTCGAGGCGGATGTGGCGCGGGATCCGCTGCCGGTGGACGGCGTCGACGCGGTGATCCACCTGGCCGCGAAACCCGGCGTCCGTCCATCGCTCGAGGATCCGGCGTCGTACATGGAAGCGAACGTGACCGCGACCGCGCGCCTGCTTGACGCGGCGCGGCGTATCGGGTTGAACCGGATCGTGTTTGGCTCGTCGTCGTCGGTGTACGGGAACGCGACCCCGGCGCCGTTTGCGGAGGGCCAGCCGGCCGTCTCGCCGATTTCGCCGTACGCCGCGAGCAAACGCGCGGGGGAATTGCTCGCCCACGCCTTTGCCCATCTCTATCCGCTCAAGATCATCTGCCTGCGGTTTTTCACGGTCTACGGGCCGCGCCAGCGCCCCGATCTGGCGATCCATAAGTTCACCGATCTGATCGCCCGGGATCGGCCGGTGCGCATGCACGGGGATGGGTCGAGCGAGCGTGACTACACCTATATTACCGACTGCTTGGACGGCGTCCTGGCGGCGCTGGACTGGACGTCCCGCGCGGCCCCCGGGACGGTCGAGACGGTGAACCTCGGCGGAGGCGAGCGCGTGCGCCTCGACCGGCTGATCGCGCTGATCGCGACGGCGCTGGATCGAGAAGCACGCATCGAGCGCCTTCCCGATCAACCCGGCGACGTGCGGCTGACGGACGCCGATCTGGCGCACGCGCGTCGCGTGCTGGGCTTCAAGCCGCGCGTCGGAATCGAGGAAGGGATTCGCAAGTTCGTCGACTGGTACGAGGAGATGCATGGACGTCAGTCCCGAGCGTCTGGTCGAGCAAGCTAACGAACGCTTTCAACTGCAGGACTATTACGGCGCGATTCATCTCCTCGAGGAGGTCATCGCGACGGGCCGCGCGTTTGCGGACGCGCATCATCTGCTGGGACTTTCGTACTCACTCGCCGGGCAGTCCGAGAAGGCGCTGGAGCAGTTCGATCGCGCGCTAGCGCTCAATCCCAATTACATCGAAGCCCTGATTCATCGGGCGCTGGTGCTGAACGAGCTGGGTCGCGAAGCAGAAGCCAACGCCATGTTGCGTCGCGCCCGGCAGGTCACCTCGGAGCGACGCGGCGGCTTCCACGGCCACGTGGCGGCGAAGCTCGCAAACCAGCATGCGGTGCTCGGCCAGGCATATCTCGAGGCGGGTGGTCTGAACGAAGCCATCGCGCAATACGAAGAGGCGCTGAAGCTGGGTCCGGCATTTCACGACCTGCGCTACAAGCTGGGACGCCTCCTGCTGGAGGCGGGGCGCGCGCTGGATGCGCACGAGCATTTCCAAATCATCGTGCGCGAGCGGCCTTCCTTCCTCGACGCCGCGGCGATGCTGGGGCTGGCGAGCTATCTTGCGGGCGACGGGCTGGCGGCGCGGGCCGTGTGGGAGGAGCTGCACGCACGGCGGCCAGAGGATCCGCGGGTCGAAGCCTACCTGGCGCTGCTCGCCCGCTCCGACGTGACGCCGGTCTCGGCGGGCGCGAACCCCGAACCGAACGACGAGCAGGACGCCCCTCCATCCGGCCCGCAGCGAAAGAAGAAAAAGAAGTGAGACGATTCACGCCTGTCCTGCTCGTCATGGCGCTGGCCTGCACCCGTTCCGCTGCCAATCATGAAGAGCTCGGCGATCGCGCGTATGCCGCGGGCTCGTATGTCGACGCGCTCGCGGAATATCAGTTAGGCCGCAAGGCGAACGCCGGCAGCGCGGACCTGTTGGCCAAGGTCGGCGCCGCCGCCATGCACGCCGAGGATTACGAGCTGGCCGCGGAATCCTACCGCGCACTCTCCAAGCGTGATCGCTCGCGGGCCGACGAAGCGGCCGACGGCCTGGATCGCGTGGCGCGTGCCGCGCTGGCGGCCAATGATCGAACCGCCCTCGCCAGCGCCCTGACGGGACTGCGTGAGGTCGCCCCGCGCCGCCCGCTGGGCCGCTACGTCGTCCTGGCTGCCCTCGACGCCGTGGACCGCGGCGACACCGCCGAGGCGCGCGCCCTGTTGCCGGTGGCGGCGGCGACCGCGGTCGACGCGGCCCGGGCCGACTCGCTACTGTTCGTATACGGGATGACGCTCGCCCGGGTCAGGGAGTGTAGTACCGCCGTGCGAGTGTTCGAGGGCGTCATCCGGCGTCAAAGGGCCGCGGTGGTCGTCGAGTCCGCTCGGGAAGGGTTGGGCCTGTGCGCCCTCGTCGAAGGACAGATCGCGCTCGAGCAGGGCCGTCCTGCCGATGCGGAAGCCTGGTTCCGTCGCGCCACGGCGCCGGGTGCGTCTCCGGATGTGGTCCGAGGCGCGTTCCTGGGTCTCGGCGATGTGCGGCTCGCGCAGGGGGACATCGCCGGTGCGATGGAGAGCTACCAGCAGGCGCTCGCGGGCGGAACGCCGGGCGATACGATTTCGCAGCGGGCGCAGGAAAAGCTGAACGCATTGGGAAAGGCTGAACCGGAATGAGGCTGCAACGGACGATCGGTGTGCTGGCGCTGGGCATCGCGTTGAGCGGTCTGGCGGCGTGCCACCACGGCCCGCGGTTGGCGCCGGTCGTGCAACCGGATGTGCAGCTCGCGAACGCCATGGATCTATTCCACCATGGCGATTTTCGCCGCGCGCAGGCGATTCTGCAGCGACTGACGTTCGATCTCGAGCCGGGCGACCCCAACCTCCCGCAAATCCGCTACTACATGGCGGAGTGCTCCTTCCAGATGGGCGACTACGTGCAGGCCGTCAGCGATTTCCGGAAAGTGTCCGACGAGTTTTCAACGACTGAGTATGCGCCGCTGGCGTTGCTCAGGGCAGGCGACGCGAATCTGCGGCTCTGGCACCGCCCCGAGCTCGATCCATCGTACGGCGAGACGGCGCTGGCGATTTATCAGGAGCTGGCTGGGCGCTTCCCCGACAGCGACGCCGCTGCGCGCGCGCGCCCGCACGTCAAGCGCCTCGAGAATCAGTTCGCGGAGAAGGCGTACAAGACCGGCGTCTTCTATTTGCGGCGGAAGGCGTTCGATTCCGCCATCATCTATTTCAAGGACGTGATCGCGAACTATCCCAACTCGTCGCGTGCGCCCGACGCGTTGCTGCGTTTGGTCGATAGCTATCGCGCGATCAAGTACACGCAGGAGCTGGACGAGACATGCGAGCACCTGCGTCGCTTCTATCCCAACGCCAAGGGCATCGACCGGAGCTGTCCCGCCGTCGCCGACTCCAGCGCGAGACCCTCCACGCCGTCGACGCCCGCGAATCACTGAGCGGCGTGGACGGAGGGGGGGCGCTGTTGGGGGGCTCGTTTGACCCCGTGCATGTCGCACACCTGATCGTCGCGGAAGCGGCAGCGGACGCGCTGGGGGTTGCCGTATACTTTCTCCCCGCGCGCGAGCAGCCGTTCAAGCGCGCCGCCCACCAGGCCACTCCCGAGCAACGAGCGGAGATGCTGGAGCTGGCCGTCGCCGGGAATTCCCGACTGGGAGTGGAGCGCATCGAGCTGGGGCTGCCAACGCCTTCGTACACCGTGCGGACACTCCGCGCCTTGAGTGAGCGCGCCCCGGAGGGGCGCGGGGCGGGCGGGGCGGGCGGGGGGAACCGCTTCACGTTATTGCTGGGGGCGGATGCCGCCCGCGATCTTGCAGATTGGTGGGAAGTCGAAGCGCTTCCGGCACTTGCCGATGTCGTCGTCTTCGCGCGGCCGGGAGCGAGCGTGGTCCGTCACCCCCTGATTACGCGGGTCATCGCCGTTCCTTCGATCGACGTATCGGCGACAAAAGTGCGCGAGCACGTCAAACAGGGACGTTCCATTCGATATTTAGTGCCCGAGTCGGTGCGCGAATACATCGAGGCACAGGGGCTGTATCGCTAGAGGTGTAATGGCCAATCGCTGGTTTACCAAAATCTTTGGGACGCGGTTCGACCGCGAGCTGAAGCGCGTCCAGCCGATTGTGGATGCGATTCACGAGCATGAACTGCGTCTCAAGGACTTTACCGACGCTGAGCTCCAGGCGCAGACCGGCAAGTTCCGCGAGACGATCGCGCAACGCACCGGCGCGCTGCAGGCCGAGGTCGAGCGCCTCAAACACGCGAAGCACGATTGTCCCGATCCCACCGAGCGGGCGAACCTCGGCGATCAACTGAGAAAGGTCGAGCAGTCGTTCGTGAGCGAGCTGCAGCGCACGCTGGACGACTTGCTGCCTGAGGCGTTCGCGACGGTGCGGGAAGCGTCGCGCCGGCTCCTGGGAAGCGAGGTCGTCGTCACCGCGCACACCCTGAAATGGGACATGGTGCCCTATGATGTGCAGCTCATCGGCGGCATCGTGCTGCACCAGGGGAAAATCGCGGAAATGGCCACGGGCGAAGGGAAGACGCTCGTCGCCACGCTGCCACTCTATCTGAACGCGCTCGCGGGCCGGGGTGCGCATCTCGTCACCGTCAACAACTACTTGGCGCGCCGCGACTCGCAGTGGATGGGGCACCTCTTCAAGTGGCTCGGCGTGACGGTCGGGTGCATCGACGACACCCAGCCCGGCACCCCTGAGCGCCGCGCCGCCTACCAGTGCGACATCACGTACGGCACGAACAACGAGTTTGGGTTCGACTACCTGCGCGACAACATGGTAGGCAACCTGGAGCAGCGGGTGCAGCGCGGGCACGTCTATGCGATTATCGACGAAGTCGATTCGATTCTCATCGACGAGGCGCGGACACCGCTCATCATCTCCGGTGCCGTCGGCACCGAGTCCGATGAGAAGTACGCGCAGTACAATACCCAGGTTGTGCAGCTGGTCCGAAAGCAGACCGCGATCGCGAACGATCTGATCGCCCGAGCCGAGCCGCTGCTGGCGAATCCGGATACGAACTACGAGGGCGCCAAGCAGCTGTACAAGGCGCAGCTCGGCATGCCGAAGAACAAGAAGCTGCTCAAGCTGCTCAACGAGCAGGGTGTCAAACAGCAGGTGCAGCGCGTCGAGCTGGACCGGCTGGCCGACCGCAAGTTGCCCGCGCGCGATCAAAAGATGCGCGACATCGAAGACGATCTCTACTTTGTGATGGACGAGCGCGGCCGCTCCGTGCACCTGACAGACAAGGGTGTCGAGACGATGTCGCCGCAGGATCCCACGCTGTTCGTGGTGCCCGATATCTCCCATGCGGTCCATGAGCTGGACCATGATACGGCGCTCTCGCCCGCCGAGAAGATCGAGCGGCGCCGCGTGGTGGAGGCGGAGTACGCGGCCAAGAGCGAGACGCTCCACATCATCCACAAGCTGCTCCAGGCCCACGCGCTCTATGAGAAGGACGTCGAATACGTCGTGCAGGACGGCCAGGTGTTCATCGTGGACGAATTCACGGGCCGGCTCATGCACGGGCGCCGCTGGTCGGACGGCCTGCATCAGGCGGTCGAGGCGAAAGAAGGGGTGGCGGTGCGTGAGGAGTCGCAGACGCTCGCGACCATCACGATCCAGAACTACTTCCGCATGTACGAGAAGCTCGCCGGTATGACGGGCACCGCCGAGACCGAGGAAACCGAGTTCCACCAGATCTACAAGCTCGATGTCGTCGTCATTCCCACGAACCGGCCGGTGCGGCGCGTGGACAAGCATGATCTCGTCTACAAGACGCGCAAAGAGAAGTACGACGCGATCATGGAAGAGATCGATCGGCAGCATCAGCGGGACCTGCCGATTCTGGTGGGAACCACCAATGTCGAGGTGTCGGAGACGCTGTCGCGTTTGTTGAAACGGCGCGGCCTAAAGCATGAAGTGCTAAACGCCAAGTACCACGAGCGCGAGGCAGAGATCGTCGCGCAGGCGGGCCAGCCGGGTTCGATCACGATCGCGACCAACATGGCCGGCCGCGGCACCGACATCAAACTCGGTCCCGGCGTCAAGAAGTGTCAGGTGTGCGGCATCAAATCGCGCGAGGCGCCGTTCGGGCAGCTGCTCGAGCAACCGGACCTGAGCCCCGAGAAGATCAAAGAGCTCAAGTGCAACGAGGACCCGCCGTGCGGTCTTGTCATCATCGGCACGGAGCGTCACGAGGCGCGACGCATCGACCGCCAGCTGCGCGGTCGCTCGGGGCGTCAGGGCGATCCGGGGCAGAGCATCTTCTATCTCTCGCTCGAAGACGACCTGATGCGCCTCTTCGGGTCCGACCGCATCGCCCGCATCATGGATCGGACGGGTGCCGAAGAGGGCGAGGTCATCACCCATCCGTGGGTGACGGCTGCGATCGGGCAGGCCCAGAAGCGGGTCGAGCTCCAAAACTTCCAAGCCCGCAAGAAGCTGCTCCAGTTCGACGACGTCATGAATCAGCAGCGCGAGGTCATCTACTCCCAGCGCCTCTACGCGCTCGAGGGCGGGGAAGAGCTGAAGGCCGAGGCGCAGCGGATGATCGAAAGCGCCATCGAGCATCACATCGACAGCGCGATCGCGGACTACGACGATCCCGGCCAGTGGGACCGCGCGCTGATCGACACCGAGTTTCTGCAGAAGTTCCTGACGTCGATCCCAGGCGTCACGGATCCCGCGATCATCAAGACGCGCGAGGAGCTCGTGCGCGCCGCGCAGCAAGCGGGCCGTGAAGCGTTCCAGCAGAAGCTCGGCTATCTCCGCGACATCGAAACGAAGGTCGGTGCCGCGAACCTCGCCGAGCAGGCGCTATCGCACGTTACCCTGGGTGTCATCGACGAAAAATGGAAAGATCACCTGTACGATCTCGATCAGCTCCGCGAGGGCATCTACTA
>WNFX01004944.1_pt1 | contig 12971 bp, 12 predicted proteins | sample 5400111 | NCBI WGS metagenome assembly WNFX01 (sample SAMN13153363, study PRJNA577476) | soil metagenome | isolation source: 40 cm soil or saprolite under grassland replicate 1 | place: USA:California | collected 2016-06-15
CCCGCGCCCACGAGACGATAGGAAGACAAGGGCTAGGTAAACAGGCCCTACGATCTGGGCACATTAGTCGGCGTCGGCTCGCGCCGATTGAACGAGAACGGCCTCAACGGTTCGTGCGCCGAGTGGGCGGCATAACCTTTCGTGGTAAACATGTAATCAACTCCTTCCTTCTACTCGATCGTTCGTCTGTGAGACACTGAACGCAGCGACACGGGAGAATGACCAATCGAAAAATAAACCCAGCCGCTTCGGCGGCTTCTCATTTTTCCGTTTCTCACGAACCTAACCTTCTGCTATTGTCCGCGCTTCATGTCGTCTCCGGAAGAGCTCGCGCGCGAGAAGATCGACAAACTGCTAACCGATTGCGGATGGACAATTCAAAATCGCAGCACAATCAACTTTTCGGCAGCGCGCGGCGTCGCCATTCGCGAAGCACTCCTAAAGGGTGGAGATGAAGTTGATTATCTTCTCTTCGTCGACGGAAAAGCGATCGGAACTGTCGAAGCAAAACCTGAAGGACACACACTAACTGGTGTCGAGGAACAATCCGGCAAGTACGGCAAGGGTTTGCTCGACATCTACCCGAAATGGCGAGAACCACTGCCGTTCACCTATGAATCCACCGGCGTCGAAACGCAATTCACCAACCAGCTCGATCCCTCTCCGAAAAGCCGAAACGTGTTCGCGTTTCATAAACCTGAGACGCTGCTTGAATACCTCGAACCCAACGCCAACCTCAACACACGACTCGCCAATCTTCTGACTACTGATCAGATGCCTACGAGTAATTTGTGGTCCGCGCAGATCGAAGCCATCCGCAATCTCGAAAAATCCCTCGCCGCCAACAAACGCCGCGCCCTCATCCAGATGGCCACCGGCAGCGGCAAGACCTACACCGCCGTCAACTTCGTTTACCGCCTCATCAAGCTCGCCGGCGCGCGCCGCGTCCTTTTCCTCGTCGACCGCGGCAACCTCGGCGACCAGACCCTGAAAGAATTCCAGCAGTTCGTCACGCCCGACGACGGCCGCAAGTTCACCGAGCTTTACAACGTCCAGCACCTGCAAAGCGCCCAGCTCGACCGCGTCAGCCGCGTCTGCATCTCCACCATCCAGCGCCTTTACTCCATGCTGTGTTATTTCTTTTGGAATAACGGATGCCGCTCGGCTAGTTCACGCGCGGAGACAGGCAGCGTTTTTTCTGCGGGTTCCATGAAGCAGGTCGCATACGCTTACCTAAACGAGCTCGACCGTGCCGTCGTCGCATGACGTTCGATAACTCAGCGGCTATTGTTCCGGTTCTAAGATGAACGCCGTCGAAATCGAAGAAGCCGTCTCAAAGCTGGCGGAGCAGCCTTTCGATCCGAAAGAGTTTCCGTTCGAGTTCCTCGAAGCCTTCGGGAATAAGGAGACGACGATCAAGAGGCTTCGGAGCGGCAACACAAATCAGTCCGACCTCTCCGGCGGCGTCCTTCAGCGCAATAACATCCACATCAAAGTGTGCGCGGAAGGCCGAGGTGACCGCCTCTCTCGCCGCGCTACGGCAAAGCCCGACCACGGCCCGGCAAAAGGCCAAGTTCATCCTCGCCACCGACGGTAAGAGCTTTGAGGCGGAAAATGTAGTCGATGGTGAAACCATCGCCTGTGATTATCCGGACTTCGCGGATCGCTTCGGTTTCTTCTTGCCCCTCGCTGGCATCACTACGGTCAGGCAAATTCGCGAGAGCGCCTTCGACATTCGCGCTACTAGCAGATTGAACAAACTTTATGTCGAGTTGCTTCGGGAAAATCCGGACTGGGACACCGAGGCGCGCCGACCGGAGATGAACCATTTCATGGCTCGACTAATCTTCTGTTTCTTCGCAGAGGATACTGACATTTTCCACGGTAAGGGCCTCTTCACTGCCACAATCGAGCAGATGAGCGAGCGGGACTCCTCGAATACCCACCAGGTGCTTTCCGAGCTGTTCCGCGCAATGAACACGAAGCTGGCGGATCGCGAATCCGCCGAGATCCGCAGTTGGGCAAACGTATTCCCGTACGTGAACGGCGGCCTTTTTTCCGACAGCGTGGACGTACCGCGCTTTAGCAAGATCGCCCGCTCCTACCTCCTCCACGTCGGCGGCCTCGACTGGACAAAGATTAACCCTGACATCTTTGGATCGATGATCCAAGCGGTCGCAGATGAAGATGAACGCGGCGGCCTCGGAATGCACTACACGAGCGTTCCAAACATCTTAAAGGTCCTCAATCCGCTGTTCCTAGACGACCTACGACAGAAATTGGACGAAGCAGGCAATAACGCGCGCAAGCTTCTTAATCTCCGGCAGCGTCTGGCGAAAATTCGTGTCTTTGATCCGGCTTGTGGTTCCGGCAACTTTCTTGTGATCGCGTACAAGGAGATGCGCGCGATCGAAGCCGAGATCAACCTCCGCCGCGGAGAACCCGATCGGCGCTCCGATATTCCGCCAACCAATTTCCGCGGGATCGAACTTCGCGACTTCTCCGCCGAGATCGCGCGTCTTGCGTTAATCATTGCGGAGTATCAGTGCGATGTGCTTTATCGTGGCCAAAAGCTGGCGCTGGCAGAATTCCTGCCGCTTGAAGCAGCTAACTGGATCACTAGCGGCAACGCACTTAATATAAATTGGCTAAGCGTTTGTCCGCCAACAGGGAAGAACGTCAAGCTTCACGGGGAAGACCTATTCACCACGCCACTCGATCAGGCTGAGATCGATTTCGAAAATGAAGGCGGCGAAACGTATATCTGTGGAAATCCTCCTTATCTTGGTTCGACGTGGCAATCGGCTACGCAGAAGCAGGATTTGCGTGGAATATTCGAGCAGCGGACGAAGACTTGGAAAACCCTTGATTACGTTGCCGGCTGGTTCATGAAAGCTGCCGACTATGGAACTCAGACAAACGCAAAGTCAGCATTTGTTGCGACAAATTCGATTTGCCAAGGCCAGCAGGTCCAATTTCTATGGCCGCTAATCCTTCGTACGGGCCACCAGATCGTCTTTGCACATACGTCGTTTAAATGGGCTAATCTCGCCAGCTATAACGCAGGCGTAACGGTCGTAATCGTAGGAATTTCAAAGCAGGCAAGTAGTAGTCGGTTCCTATATACCGCGCCGGCTGACGGCAGCGTTATTGTAAGGAATGTCGAGAACATTAACCCTTATCTCGTTCCTGCTCCTAATATCATAGTTAGGAAGGCGATGACTCCTCTTACAGAGGTGAGTCCGATGGACTTTGGTAATAAAGCAGATGATGGCGGCCACCTAACGCTCTCCCCGGCCGGAGTCGACGCGATGGGTCTTGACGAAGAATTTAGACGGAAGTTCATAAAGCGATTCTACGGATCCAGAGAATTCATTAACGGTGAAACTCGGTACTGTATTTGGATCGACGATAAAGATCTCGCCCAGGCGAAAACAAATGCTGCGATCAACGTACAAATAGAGAAAGTCCGTAATGCACGCCTAGCTAGCAGAGATGCATATGCGCGAAGCTTGGCTAGTCGGCCACATCAGTTCAAATCGCCTCGCAGAGCATCTCGCATTTCTATCGTTACTCCAAGAGTAAGCTCGGAAAACCGTCCGTATTTACCGGTCGGGTTGATGGATGCTAATGCCATTATTGGCGATCGAAACTTTGCACTGTACGATGCTCCTCTATGGAACCTGGCATTAATTGCTTCGCGCCTTCACTGGGTTTGGATCGGAACCGTTTGCGTCCGCATGCGAACGGATTTCTCGTACTCTAATACCATTGGCTGGAATACGTTTCCCCTGCCAACACTCATTGAGCAAAATAAGTCTGATCTTGTTCGCAGCGGCGAGGACATCGTGCTGGCGCGGGAGGAGCATTTCCCGGCGCCGATCGCCGATCTTTACGATCCCGAGACGATGCCCGCGAACCTGCGCGAAGCGCACGAACGCAACGACGAGACGCTGGAGCGGATCTACATAGGCCGCCGCTTCAAGAACGACACCGAGCGACTGGAAAAGCTCTTCGAACTCTACACCCAAATGATCGCGCGCCAGGCCTCGCCGAAGGAGGTCGCGGCTCGCAAGCCAAAATCTTCAAACGCACACGCGGCCTAAGAGATGAGGTCCGGTTGATGAAATTTTCTTCTATCGTTTGGGATCGCGATGACGACCCCAATGGTAATGTAAAGCATATCGCGAAACACAGCGTGACAAAGGACGAAGTCGAAGAGGTTTTGCAAAACCCAACGGATACGGACGTTAGCCGGTCTTCGGGCAGGCCCGTGGTTTTCGGAGCCACGTGCACGGGTCGGCATCTGATTGTAGTGTACGAACAGGTCGACGCCGAGACCGTCTACCCGATTACGGCCTACGACGTGCCAAAAAGAAAACGATCATGAAACGCGTCACCCGCGAACGACAACTCACGTCTGAGGAAGCTCAGAAATATCAGGTGATACGCGATCAGGTCGCCCAAGAATTACCCGACCTAATCGCGCGGCATCATGAGCGCTTAGGAGATTCTGATCAGCCCAGGATCACGATCCCTTCCGTTACCGTGAAGTACGCTCACAACGGAAGTTCGATGAGAGCCAACGCCATGGGCATGCGGCCGATGCAGGAGCGCGTCTGGCAAAAACGAGGGGAGCAGTATCTACTTATCAAATCGCCTCCGGCCTCCGGAAAGAGTCGGGCGCTAATGTTCATTGCGTTGGACAAGCTGGCGAACCAGAAGATCAAGCAGGCCATCATCGTAGTGCCAGAGCGGTCCATCGGTGCCAGCTTCCATGATGAACCGCTGACTCAGTTTGGTTTCTGGGCGGATTGGAAGGTGAAGCCGAAGTGGAATCTCTGCGATGCGCCGGGCTCCGACAGCAACGGCAAAGTAGATGCGGTCAGTAAGTTTCTACAAAGCGAAGACAAGACGCTGGTTTGCACTCACGCCACGTTTCGCTTCGCGATGGAGAAGTATGGCGCGGAAGAATTCGATGATCGCTTGATAGCGGTGGATGAGTTCCACCACATTTCCGCCAATCCGGACAACAAGCTAGGGGATCACGTCCGCCAGTTGATGGCCCGCGACAAAACGCACCTCGTCGCGATGACTGGCTCTTATTTCCGTGGCGATGCTGAAGCCGTGCTGCATCCGGACGATGAATCGCGTTTCGACACCGTTACCTACACCTACTACGAGCAGCTCAACGGCTATCAATACCTCAAGCAGCTCGACATCGGCTACTACTTCTATGCAGGAAGCTATACTGACGAGATTCTCAATGTCCTCAATCCGGATGAGAAGACGATTATTCACATTCCTCATGTGAGTTCGCGTGAGAGTACCAAGGACAAGATTCGGGAGGTTGAGCACGTCATTGAGGAACTTGGGGAATGGCAAGGCACCGATCCGCAGACCGGTTTCCAGCTTGTGAAAACAGCAAACGGTCGAGTCTTGAAGATCGCTGATCTAGTCGATGACGATCCTACAAAACGTGAACGCGTCGCTGCCGCCTTACGGGACTCTACGCGGATGGCTAACCGCGACTATGTTGACATAATCATCGCTCTTGGCATGGCCAAAGAGGGCTTTGATTGGATCTGGTGCGAACACGCGCTCACGGTCGGCTATCGGTCAAGCCTGACGGAGATTGTACAGATCATCGGCCGGGCGACTCGAGACGCGCCGGGAAAAGCTCGGACTCGTTTTACCAATCTCATCGCAGAACCAGACGCCAGTGAGGCGGCAGTCACCGAAGCGGTAAACGACACGCTGAAAGCAATCGCTGCCAGCCTTCTTATGGAGCAGGTGCTCGCGCCACGGTTCGAGTTCAAACCAAAGCATCCGAACAACGAGCCAGCTCCTGGCTTCGATTACGGCGTGGGTGGTTACGATCCGGAAAAATGCAACGTGGGCGTCAACCACGAAACGGGGCAAATCCAATTGGAGATTAGAGGTCTTGCCGAACCGAAAAGTGAGGAGGCGGAGCGCATTTGCCGCGAGGATTTGAATGAATTGATCACCGCTTTCGTGCAGGACAAACAGGCCATCGAGCGCGGGATGTTTGACGAAGAACTCGTGCCGGAAGAGCTCACACAGGTCCGTATGGGCAAGATCGTTAAGGAGAAGTTCCCAAACTTGGATGAGGAAGATCAGGAGGCGGTTCGCCAGCACGCGATCGCCGCGCTGAACCTAGTGCAGCAGGCGAAGAAGGTGATCACCGATGCCGCTGGCGAAGAATTAAAGAATACATCTCTGATCGACGGTGTAAGGAAGTTTGCGATGGACGTCCGGGATCTGGACATCGATTTGATCGACCGCATCAATCCATTTGGTGAGGCTTATTCCATTCTCGCCAAATCGATGACCGAGGACCGGCTGAAACAGGTGGCCGAGGTGATTGCTAGTCGACGGATCAACCTGACGCTCGATGAGGCGCGTGAACTGGCCAAGCGGGCGCTGCGTTTCAAGCAGGAAAAGGGAAGGCTGCCTTCGCTTACTGCGGTTGATCCGTGGGAGAAGCGGATGGCCGAGGGCGTCGCCTTCTTGCAGCAAAAGGCAAAGGAGAGCGAGAGTGCCTAAGGAGATTACAGACGATGATCTGACGTTGTTGGAAGAACTCGGAGTTCCAGCGGAACCAACACAGCTCGCTGGACGCTCAGCGAAGGAGCAACGGATTATTGCCGGATTCGAGGAGATCGAGCGATTCATTGAGGAGCAGGGACGCGTGCCGGAGCACGGGGAGCACCGTGACATATTCGAACGCTTATATGCTGTTCGGCTTGACCGTATGCGCGAGTCTGCGGAGTGCCGCGACGTGTTGAAAGACTTGGATTCGCGCGGACTTCTGCGTGGGGAAGATGACATCAGGGCAAGCCGAGTCGAAGAAAATGTCAGCGACGAGGCACTGCTCGAAGCGCTCGGAGTAGAGGCAGACCAGAACGGCGACGTCACGCAGCTTGTCCATGTTCGGTCGCGAGAGGAAATCAAAGCCGCCGAGGAGATCGCTCAGCGAAGCCCCTGCAAAGATTTCGAAGAGTTTCGACCGATTTTCGAAAAGGTGCAGAACGAATTGGAGACGGGCCGGCGGAAGACTCTGAAATACCAGGACAATGCAGAAGTCAGAAAAGGCGACCTATTCATTCTGGACGGGCAAAAGGTGTTAATTGCGGAGATGGGCGATCCGTTTGTCAGCGACTATGGGCGTCCAGATCGCAGGCTTAGAGTGGTCTATGACAACGGCACGGAGAGCGACCTGCTCCTTCGTTCGCTTCAGCGTGCGTTGAATAAAGACAGGGCGAGCCGTCGCATCACTGATCCAGATTTTGGGCCGCTTTTTTCCGAAGAGGAAGAAGAGGACGACCTGCCAACCGGTTACATTTACGTGCTCAGGAGCAAGTCGGAACATCCCTTCGTCGCGCAGAATCGGTCTGTCATTCACAAGATCGGGGTTACTGGCGGAGACGTTAAGAGCAGAGTCGCCAACGCTAAAAAAGACCCGACTTACCTCTTCGCGGACGTCGAGATCGTCGCGACGTTCAAGCTGTCGAACATCAACCGCAAACGGCTAGAAGTGCTACTCCACAAATTTTTCGGTAGTGCGCGGCTGGATTTAGAATTGAAAGATCGTTTCGGTGCGGGAGTAGAACCACGAGAATGGTTTCTCGTCCCATTTTCGGTAATTGAAGAAGCGATCAACAGACTGAAAGAGGGTAGCCTCGCCAAGTACCGATATGATCGAGATGCGGCCCGGATCTTGGAGATTACGCCGACGCTGATCGAAACTTGATCTAAGCGACGATTCTGGGCCAGCACGAGCAAGTGCGAGCCGCACCGGCGTTACAGCTCAAGTTCCTCCAGCACGTGTTCACTATCCTGAAGCAGCACGGCCGCGCCGCCATCGTCGTTCCGGACAACGTCCTCTTCGAAGGCGGCGCCGGCGAATGCCTGCGCGAGAGCGCATTCAAAATACAGGGCGACAAACTCGCATAGCCTTGGTGAAGGCAAACCGTCCGTCGCGAATTACTCAAGCAAGCCGATGTTCACACTTTGCTCCGTCTGCCCACCGGCATCTTCTACGCGCAAGGCGTGAAGGCCAACGTCCTTTTCTTCGATCGCAAACCGGCAGCCGAGAAACCCTGGACCGAGAAGCGATGGATTTACGACCTCCGCACCAACAAACACTTCACCCTTAAAGAAAATCCCCTGAAGCGCAGCGACCTCGAGGACTTCATCGCCTGCTACAATCCAAAGAACCGCCACGAGCGAAAAGAAAGCGAGCGATTCAAAAGCTTCAGTTACGAAGAGCTAACCAAGCGCGACAAGCTCAACCTCGACATCTTTTGGCTCAAAGACGAATCCCTTGAAGATAGCGCCAATCTTCCCGATCCCGACACCATCGCTCAGGAGATCGTCGAAGACCTCCAAGCCGCGCTCGCCCAGTTCGCCGAAATCGCCTCTGACCTAAAGTCTCCTAAATAACCTTAAACGGCCCTGCTCGGTGAGTGTCTGCAAATCGATTTCGTGCGACCGCGCAGCACGAGAAACAATCCTGCGCAGCCTACCGCCAGCAGTGCGTACGTGCCGGGTTCCGGAACCGGAGCGAATGACACCAAGTTCATTGTGTCGCAATTACTTTTAAGTTCCCGGGACATATCCCTTAAAGGGAACGTTCTCCCCCCTTAGGGATTTTACCACTTCACCAGTGGACAAACGAACTCTTGCCTTATCAAAGCACGATGCTCGTTGGCCTTTTGGAAGCTTAGATAGCTCGATCCAGGTTTCCCACGATTCATCAGGCAGGAGTCGCTTAGGCAAAGGACGGTCTTGATTAATAACATCCACGCGAGGTCTCGTTGAAAACCCAGACGTGCGTTAGTTCTATCTCCTTCGTCGATGATCTATTGACTACGTTGATAAAAGCACATTCGCCCTTTTGGAAAAACGCTGTGTGCACTCCGCACCGGACAGATCGGCGAGAACTAATGAATCCAGTAACGACCGGCCAACCTAGGAGAAACCCGACGACCCCAACGATTCCTGCCCCAACCGAAGCCGTCCTGCGTGACACGCCCTAGTAGGTAGTAATGTTTACCGGCAATTCAAACCAACCTCCTTCCCCTGGTGAACTAGGTTCCCCATTGATGCTCACTTCTACCGATTGCTCGCGCTGCAAAAATTTCTCAAGGGAGGTTGGGCTCTCCTCAACGCGTAGAAGTAGAAATCGCTTGCCCTCGCCCTCGGGGGTAATTGTCCACTTCTCTACGATCGGTAGGGGCGAACCTGCCGTCCGTTTAAACCCCTCCTTCGGCTCCAATCTAAAGCCGGACGAGGTAAGACGTATTCCCAGCTCAGCGTCCAAGGAATCAAGTTCCGTGACGGGCGGGACGTCAGTACCAGTTGTGTTTTCATCCTTTCGTTGGGGAATCTTGACCGACCGCGCGCTGTAGATCATTTTCACGATGGCGGTTTCGTTCTCGCGCATTTCGCTTGGATATTTGATTTCCAGCTTGGACGTCCGATAAAATAGAGGTCCTGCCGTCACCGCTTGGGTGGTAGCCGAGCGCGTGAATGTGCCATTTCCCACCGAGGACCTGGTTTTATAAATGGCGTCGAGCGTAGACGGTGCGAACAAACCCACAATCAAAAGCGCTGCGATGCCAAGAGCCGTTAAGGCGCCGAAAGCTCGAAGTTTCCGGAGAGTTGTCATAACAGCAGGGACACCCACTTACGCAAATGGCTTACCGGTTCAATCATTACGCGAAGTCCCAGCTGGATGTCGATATAAAATCCTGTTGTGCGCGGCGATTTAGCGCAATCTCCACGATCCCGGCTCATCGCCGGCGAAATCGTCGAAGATCTCCAAGCCACCCTCGCTCAATTCGCCGAAATCGCTTCTGATCTGAAACGGTAATGCTTCAAGCGCGACGAAAACGCCGATTGAGATCACCCGCGAGGCAGTTTCATCATAGCGTTTACGTGATTTTGCTTTCGGATCGCGCACTGAAGGAGTTGTCGATTTTGCGATTGAATCCGAAACGGGATCCGCGCAAGCCGTGCGTTTATGTCGGGATGACCGGCTTGCCGATCGATCATCGATTTGAAAATCACAAAAACGGTTACAAGGCAGCGCGGCTCGTTAGGAATTACGGTGTGCGGCTGATGCCGGAGCTTTATGCGCATCTCAATCCGATGCCGTTCGAAGCGGCCGCCGAAATGGAGAAAGATCTCGCGGGAGATTTGCGCCAGGAAGGATACACCGTCGCCGGCGGAACATAGGGATTCGCCAAAACTATTGTGAGGTCGCGTCTAAACGTTCAGCGGCTAGAGCCGCTAGTCACTTGGTAGCGGTTATCAGCGAAGTCATCGCGAGGTGCAGAAGGTCGAAGTGAAGTTTGGTTCTGAGAAGCGCCAATATGAAAGACGAACACGCACAATTTTCCGGATCCATCCCAGCGGCGTATGATCGCTACCTCGGGCCGATGTTGTTCCAGCCGTACGCCCATGATCTGGCGGCCCGCTTACAGGTCGAAAAGAACGGTTCGGTTTTGGAATTGGCCTGCGGCACCGGCATCTTAACGCGCGCCTTGCGGACTCGTCTGCCTTCGACAGTGAAACTGACCGCGACGGAACCAAAGCCGAGAATAGGAAACAGCCGCCTTTACAATAGCGCCCGATTTCGTTTGTATTACGCAACATGCGTAACGCAAATCGCGTAATGTGAGAAACCCATTCGAATACGGCGGCGTAGTGAGCGGCGACGCCTTTTGCAATCGGCAGAAGGAACTGGCCGATTTGCGACGTGCGATGGAGAACGCGGAGAAGCTATTCGTCTTTTCGGAACGCCGGTACGGCAAAACATCGCTGGTGCGCGCCGTGCTCAGCAGGCTGCCACGCAAAAATTTTATCTCCGTCTATGTCGATCTTTGGCCGACGGACAGTGAAGGGACATTTGTCGCTGCTGTTGCCCGGGCAATCACCGAGTCGATGACTTCATCCGTAGAAAAGGCGCTGGAGACTGCAAAAAGATTCTTCGGCGGCTTATCACCCAGTGTGACTGTGGACGATGAAGGAAAACCGATGCTGGCATTTGGTCTGGCGAAGCATGCCCGAATCGATCCAGTCCTGGAAGAAGTTCTGGAAACGCCCGCAAAGATTGCAGCCAGGGGCGGGCCGCGCGTCGCCGTCGTGCTCGACGAATTTCAGCAGGTTCTGGAGTACGGCAGCGACCGTGTAGAACGGAAGTTACGGAGCGTGATTCAAACTCATCGCCAGGTTAGCTACGTCTTCCTCGGCAGTCGCAAACACCTGATCCAGAAAATGGTCTTGGATCGGAACCGTCCTCTGTATCGAGCCGGTGCACATTATCCGCTCGGGCCGATCGCGGAGAAGCATTGGCAACCTTTCATTCGTTCTCGGTTTGCCGATGCGGAGAAGCGAATTGATGAGCAAGAAATCCATGATCTCTGCGAAATGACGCAAGGACATCCATTTTATACTCAGCATCTTTGCCATGTCCTCTGGGAATTGTGCGAGCGCAAGGCGAAGGTCACGGCAGGGATGATGCGCACAGCAGTGAAGGTGTTGTTGGATCGGGAAACCTACGCCTACACGACGTTATGGGAGTCGCTGACAGTTCCCCAGAAGCGCTTCCTGAAGGGACTCGCCGCCGAGGCCGCTGGAGTGAAGGTGTTTGGCGGAGAGTTTGTAAGCCGCTACGGCCTGAGCTCGGCCTCGAACGCCCAGCGTGTTGTCGAGGCATTATTAGGAAGAGACATTATCGACCGCGACGACGGCTCGTTCTCGATTACTGATCGATTCTTCCGCCTCTGGATTCAGTCTGCGCAAATATCATGAGCGCACCGCCACGGCAAAACTGCTTTCCGAGTTCCAAGCGTTACCAGTCGAGTAAAACAGAGTTCGTGGGAGAAGTGTAATCACCTGGCCGCTGCCGCCGGTGAGGCACTGGCTGCGAGGCTCGATGAGGAGGAACGATTGAGAGGGAAATTTAGGGCCGCGTCCAAACGTTTAGCTTCGCTGTCGTGATTCGTTCAAATGTAAATCGTTACATCGACGGCGGAAAAAAACGCGATCAGACGACGAGTTTGTGTGATATCAAGAATTCGGACGCCGAATACGGTCTCGTCGCGCAGAAACCTCGCGGTCGCCGCAGTGACCGCCATTATAACGCGCGCGCGCATGCATCGTAAGCGACTTACGATAGATGGGGTAAGAAGGTTTTATTCCTCTATGCTTTGAAACTCGCTCGCTGCCCGCACTCGCTCGCTGCTTCCCTCGCAGTTTTACCTTCTATGTCGCTCATCCCATCTAGCTCCATTGTGTTGATCCGCAGTCACCACGAGCCGTTTGACCGGTTGGCCCTTAACGAGTCCATCCACAATCTCCGGGACGTCGGCGACCGTGACGTGCCCGTAAAAAAAGTGATCGGGTTCGACTAAAACGGTCACGCCGGTTGCGCATTGATCGAGACAGCTCGATGTGCACACGCGCGCCTCTAGCTTTGCGAGTCCGCGCGCGGCAACCTCCCCTTTCAACACTCGATACACTTCTTCCGAGTCCTTGGCCGCGCAGCATCCTTTCGGGTTCTCCTCGGCCCGACGATTGATGCAGACAAAGAGATAGCGCTTGCGTTGCAGAGAGGTGAGAGTCGAATACATCGAGCCGGAGGTCAAAGGTCAAAGCTTAGCCGCCAGATCCGCGAACATCTTCAACATTCTCGCTTTCTCTTCTTCCTTGCCAGAGCATCTTATTTCGTATCGTTGTGCGGGATTCACTCGCGTTTACTGAGTTCCTGAGGTTTTGATCGCGCAGCCCGGTAACGATTTAATGAGTTAAGGTTGAGACTTGAGGCGCGGCTGTCTTATGCAAAGTGAGTTGCGCCACACAATCATGCCGGATATTGAAAACGACAAAGGGGTTGCATGAGCACCAGGAAAGGCGTGATCGGTATTCTCACTGGGGGCGGG
>WNFX01005970.1_pt1 | contig 12967 bp, 7 predicted proteins | sample 5400111 | NCBI WGS metagenome assembly WNFX01 (sample SAMN13153363, study PRJNA577476) | soil metagenome | isolation source: 40 cm soil or saprolite under grassland replicate 1 | place: USA:California | collected 2016-06-15
CTGCCGCATCGCCTACTTCTCCGCCGAGTTCGGCCTGCACGAGTCGGTGCCCATCTACTCCGGCGGCCTCGGCGTGCTCGCCGGCGACCACCTGAAGGCGGCCTCCGACCTGGGCGTCCCGGTGATCGGGGTGGGGCTGCTGTACCGGGCCGGCTACTTCGCCCAGGCGCTGTCCCCGGAGGGCTGGCAGCAGGAGCGGTACCCGTCGATCGACCCGCACGGGCTGCCGCTGGTGCTGCTCGACGACGGCGCCGGCGCCCCGCTGAAGGTGGCCGTCGAGCTGCCGGCCGGCCGGACGCTGCGCGCGCACGTGTGGAAGGCGCAGGTCGGCCGGGTCCCGCTGCTGCTGCTCGACTCCGACACCGAGGAGAACGAGGCGGCCGAGCGGCAGGTGACCGACCGGCTCTACGGCGGCACCGTGGAGCACCGGCTGCAGCAGGAGATGCTGCTGGGCATCGGCGGGGTGCGTGCGGTGCGCGCGTTCTGCCGGCTCACCGGCGCGCCGGACCCCGAGGTGTTCCACACGAACGAGGGGCACGCCGGCTTCCTCGGCGTGGAGCGCATCCGGGAGCTGGTCGGCGCCGGGCTGAGCTTCGACGAGGCGCTGCAGGCGGTGCGGGCCGGCACCGTGTTCACCACCCACACCCCGGTGCCGGCTGGGATAGACCGGTTCGACCGGCGGCTGGTCGCGTCCTACTTCGACGGTCCTAACGCGACACCCGGGCTGCCGGTCGAGCAGATCCTGGAGATCGGCGCGGAGTCCGAGCCTAGCCTGTTCAACATGGCGCACATGGGCCTGCGGCTGGCCCAGCGGGCGAACGGGGTGAGCCGGCTGCACGGCTCGGTCAGCCGGGAGATGTTCCGGTCGCTGTGGCCGGGCTTCGACCCGGACGAGGTGCCGATCACCTCGGTCACCAACGGGGTGCACGCGCCGACCTGGATGGGCCGGGAGATCCTGGAGCTGGTCGAGCGGGACCGCGACCCGGAGGGGGTGTCCGACGGCGCCGGCTGGGAGGCCGTGGACAAGCTCTCGGACGAGGACATCTGGGCGCTGCGCCGCCGGCTGCGGGAGCGGCTGGTCGAGGAGGTGCGCTGGCGGGTGCGCGCCTCGGCGGTGCAGCGCGGGATGAGCGAGGCAGAGCTGAGCTGGACCGACAAGGTCTTCGACCCGGACGTGCTCACCATCGGGTTCGCCCGCCGGGTGCCGTCGTACAAGCGGCTGACCCTGATGCTCACCGACCCGGCCCGGCTGCAGGCGCTGCTGCTGCACTCCGAGCGGCCGATCCAGATCGTGGTGGCCGGCAAGTCGCATCCGGCCGACGACTCGGGCAAGGCGCTGATCCAGCAACTGGTGCGGTTCGCCGACGACCCCGAGGTGCGGCGCCGGATCGTGTTCCTGCCCGACTACGACATCGGGATGGCGCATCGCCTCTACTGGGGATGCGACGTCTGGCTGAACAACCCGCTGCGGCCGCTGGAGGCGTGCGGCACGTCCGGGATGAAGTCGGCCCTGAACGGCGGCCTCAACCTGTCCATCCGGGACGGATGGTGGGACGAGATGTACGACGGGGAGAACGGCTGGGCGATCCCGTCCGCGGCCGGCGTCGCCGACCCGGGGCGCCGCGACGAGCTGGAGGCGGCGGCGTTCTACAACCTGGTGGAGACCCAGGTGGCGCCGCGCTTCTACGCCAGGGACACCGACGACGGGGTGCCCACCCGCTGGGTGGAGATGGTGCGGCACACCCTGAAGTCGCTCGGCCCGCGGGTGCCGGCGAGCCGGATGGTCCGCGACTACGTCGGCGAGCTGTACACTCCGGCGGCAGCCGCGGCCTCCCGGCTGGCCGCGGACGGCTACGCCGGCGCCCGCGAGCTGGCCGCCTGGCGGTCCCGGGTGCTGGCCGCCTGGCCAGGGGTGCGGGTGCAGCACGTCGAGTCCTCCGGCGTCGGCGACACCCCGGAGCTGGGCGCCACCCTGTCCCTGCGCGCGGAGGTCGAGCTGGCCGGGCTGGCACCGGGCGACGTCGTCGTGCAGGCCGCCTACGGCCGGGTCGACGCCGACAACGGCCTGCACGACGTGCAGACCGTGGCGATGAGCTACGTCGGCAACGGAGACGACCTGCACCGCTACGAGGGCACCGTCCCGCTGGAACGCACCGGCCCCTTCGGCTACACCGTCCGCGTCCTGCCCGACCACGACCTGCTCGCCACCCCCGCCGAACTGGGCGTGGTCACCGTCGCCTGAGCCGCCGCGGTCGGCGGCTCCGTCGACGTTCGTGAACGGGCTCTGGACCTGATCGAGCAGTACGACACGCGGGCGCTGTCGTATGCCGACGCCGCTGGCGCCGTCCTGGCCCGGCAACTGGGCGTCGACGCCGTGCTGGGCTTCGACGACGACTTCCGGGTGCTCGGGCTGGCACTCGAACCTTGATCGCCGTTGGTGCGCGTGGAGACGGTCAGCGGCGGGCGCGGAGCAGGATGGCGGAGCGGGCCGTGAGGGGGAGGTCGGGGCCGGCCACGTGCCGGGTCGCCGCGGGGGGCGGGAGGCCGTCCTCGTAGGAGGTGTCGACGACCACGTCGTAGCCGGACGCCCAGGGCTCGCCGGGCAGCGCGAAGACGGTGTCCTGCTCGCCAGCGTGCAGCACCAGGAGGTAGGACTCGTCCAGCAGGCGCTCCCCGCGGGCGCCGCGCTGCCGGATGCCGCGGCCGTCCAGGTACATGCCGATGGTCCGGGTGTCCGGGGAGAGCCAGTCCGCATCGGTCATCTCGGCTCCGTCGGCCCGGAACCAGGCGAGGTCCTTGCGGCCGTCCCCATCGGGCACCGGCCGTCCCTCGAAGAACGCCCGCTGCCGCAGCACCGGGGACGCCCGGCGCAGCGCCACCAGCCGGCGGACCAGGCCGAGTTGCGTGACCGCGTCCGGGTCGGTGCCACCCGGCCCGGCGCCCTCCAGGATGGGCGACCAGTCCATCCAGGACACCTCGTTGTCCTGGCAGTACGCGTTGTTGTTGCCGCCCTGGGTACGCCGGCACTCGTCGCCGGCCAGCAGCATCGGCACCCCCGTCGCGACCAGCAGGGTGACCAGCATGTTGCGGGCCTGCCGGCCGCGCAGCGCGTTCACCGCGGGGTCGCTGGTCTCCCCCTCCACCCCGCAGTTCCAGGACCGGTTGTCGTCGGTCCCGTCCCGGTTGCCCTCCCCGTTCGCCTCGTTGTGCTTGCGCTGGTACGTGGTCAGGTCCCGGAGCGTGAACCCGTCGTGGCAGGTGACGAAGTTGATCGAGGCGAACGGCCGCCGGCCGTCGTCGGCATACAGGTCCGAGGAGCCGGTCAGCCGGTAGCCGAGGTCGCGTACCCCGATCGGGTCGCCGGACCAGAAAGACCGGACGGTGTCCCGGTACTTCCCGTTCCACTCCGCCCACAGCGGCGGGAACTCGCCGACCTGGTAGCCGCCCTCGCCCACGTCCCACGGCTCGGCGATCAGCTTCACCTGGGAGACCACCGGGTCCTGGTGCACCACGTCGAAGAACGCGGACAGCTTGTCCACGTCGTGCAGCGACCGGGCCAGCGCGGAGGCCAGGTCGAACCGGAACCCGTCCACGTGCATCTCGGTCACCCAGTAGCGCAGCGAGTCCATCAGCATCTGCAGCACGTACGGGTGGCGGGCGTCCAGCGTGTTGCCGCAGCCGGTGTAGTCGGCGTACCGCCGCGGGTCGCCGGCCAGCAGCCGGTAGTAGCCGGCGTTGTCGATGCCCCGGAACGCCAGCGTCGGACCGGTCTCGTCGCCCTCCGCCGTGTGGTTGTAGACCACGTCCAGGATGACCTCGATGCCGGCCGCGTGCAGGGCGCGCACCATCGCCTTGAACTCCCGCACCTGCTCGCCGGTCGACCCGGCGGAGCTGTACCCGGCGTGCGGCGCGAAGTAGCCGATCGTGTTGTAGCCCCAGTAGTTCGCCAGCCCGCGGCGGAGCAGCCCCGGCTCCGGCACGAAGTGCTGCACCGGCAGCAGTTCCACCGCGGTGACGCCGAGCGAGACCAGGTAGTCGACGGCGGCCGGGTGGGCCAGCCCGGCGTACGTGCCGCGCAGCCGCGGCGGGATCCCCGGATGCCGCATCGTGAAGCCGCGCACGTGCAGCTCGTAGATCACCGTGTCGTCCCAGGGCACCTGCGGCCGCCGCTCGTCGCCCACGGGAACGCGTCGTGCACCACCACCGCGTGCGGCACCAGCAGCGCCGAGTCCTGCCGGTCGGGCCGGTCCCCGTTCGGGTCGCCGGCGTACCCGAAGATCGCGTCGTGCACCGTCAGCCCGCCGTCGATGGCCCGGGCGTACGGGTCGATCAGCAGCTTGGCCGGGTTGTACCGCCGTCCGCTGCGCGGGTCGTACCGCCCGTGCACCCGGTACCCGTACCGCTGCCCGGGGCCGACCTGCGGCAGGTAGCCATGCCAGACCTGGTACGTCGACTCCTCCAGCGGCAGCCGGGTCTCGACGCCGTCCGGGTCCAGCAGGCACAGCTCGACCCCCTCCGCGTCCGAGGCCCAGAGCGCGACGTTGGTGCCCTCGCCATCCCAGCTCGCGCCCAGCGGCCAGGGTCGGCCGGGCCAGGGCCGCTGCTCACCCTCGACCGGCGCGGCCTGCAGTGCGACGCTTGCCTCGGCCCGCCCGTCCGGTGGCGGCGCCGGGCGCTGCAGCAGCGGGGCGGTGCCGGCCGGCAGCGGCCGCCCGGTGGCCAGGTCGCCGAGCCGGACCCCCACGCCCGGCCCCACTCCCGGCGGATCCCCCATGCCTGGATGCTCCCACGGGCCCGCCCGTGTGGCAGGCTACCGGCGCGCGAAGGGCTCGCAGTGGGATGGGAGCGGTGACCGGAACCTCCACCGACGTCGTGATCCAGCTGGACGGGGTTGGCGTCCGGCGGGGCAACGCGGACCTGCTGGTGGACATCGGGTGGTCGGTCGAGCTGGACGAGCGCTGGGTCGTGCTCGGCCCGAACGGCGCCGGCAAGACGACCCTGGTGCAGCTCGTCGCCGCCGAGCTGCACCCCACCACCGGAGAGGTCCGGGTGCTCGGCGAGCGGCTCGGCCGGGTGGACGTGTTCGAGCTGCGGCCGCGGATCGGGCTGACCAGCGCCGCGCTGTCCGGCCGGATCCCGGCCCGCGAGCGGGTGCTCGACCTGGTGGTCAGCGCCGGGTACGCGGTGCTCGGCCGGTGGCGGGAGGAGTACGACCGCGGCGACGAGGGCCGGGCCCGCGGCCTGCTCTACCAGCTCGGCGTCTCGCACCTGGCCGAGCGGCGGTTCGGCACCCTGTCCGAGGGCGAGCGCAAGCGGGTGCAGATCGCCAGGGCCATGATGACCGACCCGGAGCTGCTGCTGCTGGACGAGCCGGCGGCCGGCCTCGACCTGGCCGGCCGGGAGCAGCTGCTGGCCCGGCTGGCCGAGCTCGCCGCGGACCCGGCCGCGCCGACCATGGTGCTGGTCACCCACCACGTCGAGGAGGTCCCGCTCGGCTTCACCCACGGGCTGCTGCTGCGCGGCGGCCGGCTCGTCGCCGCCGGGCTGCTCACCGACGTGATGCGGGCGGACCTGCTCAGCGTGACGTTCGGGACGCCGCTCGCGGTGGATCGGCTGGACGGCCGGTACTTCGCCCGCGGCCTGCGCTGACGCCGGCTCGTCTCAGTGCCCGGCGGCGTACCGCGGGTCGGCGATCCCGGCCGCGAACGCCGCCGCCGCCGGCTCCGACGACGTGATCCGCCAGTCGTTGGTCACCGCACCGGGCTCTCCGGCCGCCGAGGTGACCGTCTCGTCGAACCAGCAGAACCCGACGACGTCGGCGTTCTCCCGCAGCGTGAGCGCGCCGAACAGGTCGGTGATCCAGGCCGCCTTGTTCCCGCCGCGCTCGGTGGCCCCGATCTCGCTCAGCAGGATCGGCTTGGGCCGGTGCGGGAACGCGGCCACGTCCCGCAGCCCGCGGAGCGAGGCGCCGAGGGTGGCGTCGAACGTGGGCGTCTCGGTCGGGCGCCGGTAATACCCGCCCAGCCCGATCCAGTCGACGTAGTCGTCGCCCGGGTAGAAGTTGCTGAAGTCGGACCTGGCGTAGGTGACTCGGTTCGGGCTCCACACCCAGATCACGTTCGTCGCGCCGGCCTGCGCGAAGATGTCGTGCACCCGGCGCCACATCCGGACGTAGTCGGCCGCCCCGTTCGGGTTGATGCTGTCGACAATGGACCACGGGTACCAGTCGCCGTTCATCTCGTGGTCCAGCCGGAGAGCCAGCGGCAGCTTCACCGCCGCGACGTCGTGGGCGTACCTGCGCAGGTAGCCGTCCAGGCTGCCGTTCGCGATCTCGGCCAGCGTGTAGCCCGGCCTCGGCGTCGGCCCGCCGGGCCCCATGTCCACCTGCGGCCGCAACTCCCAGCTCAGCAGCGGCAGCATCCCGCGCCGCCAGGCGGAGACCACCGCCTCGGGGCGGAACGGCTGATCGCCGGCGGCAAAGTAGCCGGCCATGCTGGGCACCTTGCCGACCACCCGAGCGACATGGTCGACCTCGTACCAGGAGTACGGCGACTGTTCGGTGTAGAGGCCGAAGTACCGCTGCTTCGGCTGGCGCAGCGCCGCTACCGGCGGGGCCGCCGGCATCGGCTGTGGCTTGGCACCGGCCGGAGTGGACGGTGGCCGGCTCGGGTCCACCGGGAGGTCGGAGCAGGCGATGCCGTCGTCGTTGCTCGGCCCGGGCGGTCCGTCCAGCCCCCACGGGTCGGCCAGGTCGGCCAGGTAGGCCGCCTGGGCGTCCTGCTGCCAGCGGAAGTCCCAGCAGTGCTTGGCCCGCGAGCCGGGGGTCGACCTGGGGCGCGCCGCCGGGTGGCCGGCCCACGAGGACACCCGCTCGCCCTGCAGCGCCGCGCCGAGGTCGCCGTTCCCGGTGGCGTGCTGCTCGCCGACGCGGTTCTGCAGCGCGGCCAGCCTGGCGCGCAGCCGGGCCGTCTCGGCCGCCGTCTCCGCCCGCCGGTCGGTGCCGGTCCGCCGGCCGGGGCTGACCGGCTGCGCCATCCGCTTCGGCGCGACCCGCGGCTGCTGCGCGGCGGCGGCGGTCGGCAGCCGGGCAGTCAGGATCTCGCCGGCAACCCGTCGAACACCGGGAGACGTCCAGATCGCATAGCTCACGGCGGTCAACGCGACGGTCATCACCGCGGCGAACACCCGGGCCCGGGTGGACCGGAGCATGTGCTCAGGCATGGTGCAGGACCTCCAAGACGATGAGGGTGGAGCCGATCAGATACGGCCACGCGGCCTGCGGGTTCGGCCGCCAACGAACCCGGGCCGGCTGGTGACCGGCGGACGGCCGAGCCGCCTGGGCGCCAGGGCCGGGCGGGCCGGCGGGGTCGGCGAGCCGGTCGCCGGCCGGCTCGCCGGCAGCGCCGCCTCCGGCCGTCACCGGGGCCACCTCGCCGACCGACCCCGCCCGGACGAGCTCGGCCGGGTGAGGCACCTCGGTGCGCTGGGTCCCCGCCACCGCAGCGGCCGCGTCGTGGTCGGTCCCGCCGTACGCGTGCGCGCGGGTGCCCCAGCCGCTCACGTGTGCCATGCGGAAGAAGCCCAACAGCCTGACAGGCATCAGGAACAGCGTCGAAACCAGGATGAAGGCCGGCAGCCGGAGGAAGTCTGAAGGTCGCTCGGACAGGTGCCGGAGTTGCCGTACCCCCATCGACAGCATCGAGGCGACCAGCGCGAGCGCCACCACCCGGCCGAGGCCGGCCTGCATGCCGTACTCCTTCAGGATCGCCGCGTACAGGTTGGCTCCGGTGCCGGTCGCCGCCCGGTAGGCCCAGCCGATGCCGACGCCGAGCAGCAGGAACGGCAGAATGATGTCGGCCAGGAAGAACACCGCGAGCATCGGTGCGTACGTCAGCATCCACGGCAGCATCCGCAGCGTGTTGTACTGGCTGCCGCGGGCCCAGCGCAGCTGCTGCCGGTACAGCCGGCGGACCGTGGTCGGCGCCTCGGTGTAGACCAGGCTGGTGACCTGGTAGGCGGTGCGGTAGCCGGCCCGCAGCGTGAGGTTCGTCAGCGTCCGGTCGTCGGAGATCTCCAGGAACACGCCGAGGAACCGTTCGGTCAGGAAGCGGTCCATGATCTGCTGCAGGATCTCCCGGCGGAATGCGATCGTCCGGCCGGGAAGGCAACCCACGTGCCCGAGCACGCTCTGGGCCGGCATCATGTACAGCGCCCGGGTGTTCTCCAGCCAGTCCGCCCACCGGGTGATCAGGCAGCGGTCATGGTCCAGGATGCGTTGCCGCGTCGTCACCCCGCCGATGGCCGCATCGGCGAACGGCTTGACCAACTCCGCCAGCGTTTCCGCGGTCCAGACCGTGTCGGAGTCGACCAGGACGACGATGTCGCCGGTCGCCGCCTCGACGCCGAGCCGGATCGCGTTGCGCTTGCCGGCCTTCGGTGTCCAGATCCAACCCACCCCGAGCTCGGCGCACACCGCCTCCAGCCGGTGGTTGCGCGGCCCGTTGACCACCACGATGAGCTCGGTGGGCTGCTGTGCGACGATCCGGTCGAGCACTTCCCGAAACATGTCCGCCGGCTCGTCCACGACCGGGACGATCACACTTGTCGTGGTCCGGTACGGCTCGGTCCAGGCCCGGTATCGGCGGGACAGGTCGACCTTGATGAACCACAGCAGCCAAACAATGGCGGAGAAGACGGCGAAGAGATATAGCGGTCCGCTTCCGATGGCAATGTGACGGATTTGCAGCAGAAAGATGAACACGTCAGAGTCCCCCGAGGACGCAAGGCGCCCGCGCCGGCGGCGCGTCGAGCAAAAACCGAGCGCAGCCTAGCGTGGTGACTACTCAGTGTGGCAAGTCGTAGCGGAATGTAGTTCGGGCGAACCGGCACCGCCGCGTCACGTCGTGGTGAAGACCTGGTCAGCGCTCTGCGTGCGACCTGCCGCGTTCGCAGCGACGAGCCGGAAGTGGTACGTCTGCCGACGGTCCAGGCCGCTGAGCCGGAGCGACGCGTACACCGACCAGGAGATCGGGTCCACGCTCACCCGGTCGGAGCGGTGTCCGTAGTCGGTCGACCGGCCCCACTCGAAGTAGTACCCGGCCGTCAGCAGGTGGGGGTTCACCTTGCCGGTCAGCCGGGCGCTCGACCCGGACAGCTCGCTGGCCGCGGTGCCGGCGACGGTGGGGGGACCGGGCGTGTCGAACGTCCAGTTGCGCACCCTGGTGCCGGCCGCGCTGGTCGCGACGACCCGAGCGTAGTAGTGCGTAGCGGGACTCAGCCCGGCCAGCGGAAAGGTCAGTGCGGTCGTGCCGCTGGTGGCCGGGATCTGGGCGAGCGCACTCCGCTGACCGTAGGCGGTCGTGCTTCCCCATTCCGCCCGAGCGGTAGCGGCGAAGCCCTGCGGGGCTATCCAGGCGTGGATCGTCGCCGAGGTGGATGTCACGCCGCCCACCGAGCCGCTGATGGTCGGGGCGGCGGCGGCGGTAATGCTGCGCTCGTCCTGATCCACGGCACCGGTGCCGTCGGTCACCCGCAGCCGCGCCGTGAAGGTGCCGGCCGGGTAGGAGTGGACGAGGTCCGCGGGCGGCTGCCCGACGCCCGAGGCCGGGGACGAGCCGTCCCCGAAGTCCAGCGTCCAGCTGCCGATGCCGGCGCTGGCGGCCGCGCCGGTGCCGGTGCTGCCGGACCCATCGAAGTGGACGGCGAGCGGTGCGACGCCCAGCCGGGTGGACGGGAGCAGGAAGGCGCTGGCCCGGCCGTGCGCCGCGGGGTCGTCGCCGTCGTCGGCGAACCCTTGCAGCGCGGCGCCGGTGTCCAGCCGCCAGTTGCAGTTGCCGACACCGTCGAAGTAGGACATCGCTCGTAGCTGTGGCCAGGTGCGGGCGGCGGCCAGACCGTCCCGCAGCCACTGTGCCTTGCGCTGCGGTTGGGCCGGGTCCTCGGCCGACCCCCACTCGGCCAGCATCAGCGGCTTGCCGTGCCCCGCGGCCCAGGACGCGAACGGTGCGATCAGCTCGGCGGGTGACCGCCAGGAGGTCGACTTGCCCTCGCGGCAGCCGAACCAGTTGTACGCGTCCTCGCCGATCCAGTCGACCGCGTCGTCGCCGGGGTAGTAGGCGTCGGCCATGCCGGCCTTGCTGAAGCTCGACGGAGTCATGATCCACACGAACGCAACGTTGCTGACGCCGCGCGCGGCGAAGACCTGACGGTAGTGCCGCCAGGCGGCCACGAAGTCGGCCGGGGTGCCGAACGTGGCGGCGGCCGGGTCGTCCGGCTCATGGTGGAAGGAGAGGAAGAGCCGGCTGGGGGACAGGCTGCGAAGCCCGTCGGCCTGCTTGGCGATCATCGTGTCGGCGTCGCCGCGGGCGACCGACGCCCACGACACGATCCGGCCGTCCTTGTAGCCGGGTCGTATCGACAGCAACGGGATCTGGCCGCGGCGGACCGCGGCGACCACAGCCGGCGCCGGCTGCGGCTCGTCCCATGGACGGTAGATCCGCAACAGGTCCAGCTTGCGGTGCATCGTGGTCTCCAGGCTGGCTTCCGCCGGTTCGCTGCCCTGACCCGGCAGGCCCTGGACATACGCACCGAACAGCACACCCTGCGCCGGCACCAGGTTCGCGCCGGCCGATGCGGCGTCCGCGGCAGCGGCCGGCGCCGCCCCGGTCGCCAGCGCCCAACCGGCCATCGTCAGCGCAACGAGCGCAGACACAGCCCAACTTCTCCGGTTCGCCATCGTGGTCTCCCCTCGGTGGTGCCGCATCGAGCGGACCATCCGAGGGGTGCTGTCGGTTACCGGCGGACGTCGCCTTATGGGCTGCCGTTGGTCGCCGTCTCGTTCTGCCGGCCTCCCGGGACGCCTCGGGTCAGCGCATGACTCGGCGCAGTTCGATCCGGTCCAGCCCGTGACCGAAGGTGGCCACCAGGACGCTGTGCTCCAGGGCCTTGCGGGCGGTCACCAGATAGGGAAGGTTGCCCGTGCCCTGGCGGAGGATCCGGGTGGAGACCACGTAGTCGATGTCCCGCCATCCGTGCTGTAGGTGCACCCTCGCGTCAGGGCTGGTGTCCACCTTGTAGAACCACACCGCCTGGTTCCACGGGTCGCTCCAGCCGACGGTGGCCAGCTCGATCCACATGACGTCGTCGACCAGGAGGCGCTGGGCGGGCGACAGATTCTGCCTGATCCAGGCGACCGCCTCCGCCGGCGAGCGGTTCCCCTGTGCCACCAGCACGTCGCTGGCATGCAGCCGCTGCTGGGCGGGCAGCGTGGCCGCCAGCAGCGTCACGCTCAGCCAGCCCGCGGTGGCCCTGGTCCGGATGGCATCGCCGCCGGCAACCCGGTGCCCCGCCCTGCTCAGCAGTCCGATCAGCAGCTCGCCGACGGCCGCCGCGCTCAGCGCCAGGAACGGCAGCGCGACGATGACGAACATGGCCGGCAGGTAGCCGCCGGGCCGCAGCACCCAGAGCGCGGGAACGAGGACCGCCACCGCGACGGGGCGCAGCCGGCGCACGGCCAGCAGGATGACCGCGGCCACGACGCCAGCGACGATCAGCTCCCGGTCCCGGGACAGCCACTGCGCCACGGTGTGGTTGCGCTGGCTGCCGGGGTCGAACACCGAGCCGGACCCGACCCGATCGACCAGCTGCCACTTCAGCACCACCGGCGCGAGCAGCAGCGAGGTCTCCTTGCACAGCACTGCGACCCCCAGGCACCCGCCGGCCAGCGCCGGACGGGCGTCCCGGCTGCGCGCGGACAGCGCGAGGGCAACCGCGGCGAGGATCCAGGGCAGCGACACGTTGTCCAGGAACACCCTGCGCAGCTCGTGCTGGGACAGCGGGCTGAGCAGGAACAGGGCCACAGCGAGCACGCCGGCGCAGCGGCCCATCCCCACTCGGCGGGCAATCACGCACATCAGGCCCGCATCCACCGCCAGCGCCACCAGCGTGGCCAGCCGAGCGTCGGCCACCGCTCCTGCCTGCGGCGCCAGCAACCTGCCCAGCGCCAGGAACGGAGCGATCAGCACCGAACCCAGGAACGGATGGTCATACCAGTACGGGTAGGGCGAGAGCCGGCCGTGCAGTACCGACCACGCCTGCATCGTGTAGACGCCCTCGTCCTCGGTGTAGACCGGGAAGCCGCCGCGGTTGACTGCTCCGGTCACCAGTGCGACGAGCACGCTGGCGGCGACCAGGCACCGGTCCAGCGTCAGCAGCGCCGGCGGAGCGGCGCCCTCCGCGGGCGGCGACTCGGGGGGTCCGGGCTCCGGTCTCGACGCGGTGCGCTCCGCCAGGCTGGTGGCCGCCGGTCCTACGGCCCGAACCGATGTCACATCGACCCCCGCTGTCGCATCCGATCACTGGTGACAACTGATCGTAGTCATAGGACCACTATTAGTGTTCGGCTCGGTCCGGACCTTCCGATGGTCGCGGGAACCGGGTCCGGGCGGCGGCCCGTCCGCCGGGCCGGGCTAGGGTTTCGGCTGGCTCACTGGTCGGAGGAGGTCGTGCGAGTGCCCGAGTTCGTCACGCTCGAGGTCGCCGACGCGGTCGGCACCATCCGGCTGGACCGGCCGCCGATGAACGCGCTGAACCAGACCGTCCAGGAGGAGCTGCGGGCGGCCGCCACCGAGGCGACCGACCGGTCCGACGTGCGGGCGGTGGTGCTCTACGGCGGGCCGAAGGTCTTCGCCGCCGGCGCCGACATCAAGGAGATGGCCGAGCTGACCTTCTCCGACATGGCCGAGCGGGCCGGGCCGCTGAGCCGCGCGTTCGACAGCGTGGCCCGCATCCCGAAGCCGGTGGTCGCCGCGGTCACCGGCTACGCGCTCGGCGGGGGCTGCGAGCTCGCGCTGACCGCGGACTTCCGGGTCTGCGGCGACAACGCGAAGCTCGGCCAGCCGGAGATCCTGCTCGGCATCATCCCGGGCGCCGGTGGCACCCAGCGACTGTCCAGGTTGGTCGGCCCGGC
>WNFX01004949.1_pt1 | contig 12966 bp, 12 predicted proteins | sample 5400111 | NCBI WGS metagenome assembly WNFX01 (sample SAMN13153363, study PRJNA577476) | soil metagenome | isolation source: 40 cm soil or saprolite under grassland replicate 1 | place: USA:California | collected 2016-06-15
TCTGAGATGATAAAAAGCAATGAAATTACTCTCAGCCGTGCCAAAGAAATTGCAACCATGGTGCTGCGCACAAATGCTGGGAAACTATACAATTTGGGACTTAAATAAGTAATTCACTCTGATTTCTGGATTCCATGCTCTTCCCAGCCTGTGGCTGGTCTCGGGACAAGCCGTGCGCAACGAGACGCAACTCTCCCAATCTATTTGAAACTTCCTTTCCAATTACCTACTAGGGTTTTAATCAGATTAAATTGTTCATTATTCACAGGCTTAGCACTATCGGAATGCTCGTGCTGAGTTTTTGATACGATAACAAAGTTTGCGGCTAATATCAGCAGAAAGGATTTTTTCATTATCTATTTAAACTCTGTAACCAAGGTTGGTGATAGTGAAATTATTTCACCCTGCTAACAAAACAAAACCGCCCGTCAAGAAAGCAAACTTTGACAAGTATTCACTATTTTACGATTTACTGATAAAGAGGTGTTGAACAATCTTTCACAGGCTGAGGAAAAAATTGTGAAGTGGATTGAAGAAAAAGAAGGCAAAAGATTTGATCGGCTCTTTCCAATGTTCGTTCTTAAGTAAGCAACAGATGATCACTGAATTTAAATGCCATATTTCACAATCTGCTATTGACGACCTGAGATCGAGGTTAAGGCAAACCCGGTGGACCGATGAAATCAAAGGCTCTGACTGGCAATATGGTGCAAGTCTTTCTTACATCAGGGAACTTGCTGATTATTGGTTGAACAAATTTGACTGGAGAAAAGTTGAAGATGAAATTAATCAATATCCCAACTATATAGCAGAAGTTGACGGGACTAAAATTCATTTTTTGCATATTAAAGGCAAAGGGAAAAAATCAGTGCCACTTATCATCACACATGGTTGGCCAGGTTCTTTCCTGGAAATGAATAAACTTATTATTCCTCTTACAACAAACCCTGAATTCGCTTTTGATTTAATCATTCCCTCCATTCCGGGTTTTGGCTTCTCTCAAAAAATGAATGTCCCGAATTGTAATCTTTGGTTTATAGGTGATTTATGGAGTAAGTTGATCAAGGAATTAGGATACGAAAGAATTCTAGCTCAGGGTGGCGATTTCGGAGCAGGCATCAGTACGGCCCTTGCTTTAAAACATCCTGAACTTGTATTCGGTTTACACCTCAATTATATTCCTGGCTCTTATTTTCCCTTTTTATCTAACACTGAAAAGTTGACAGAAGAAGAAATTCTGTTTCAAAAACATGCGGAGGATTGGTATACATCAGAAGGGGCGTATGCACATCAACACCGGACAAAACCGCTTACACTTGCATACGCATTAAATGACTCGCCTGTTGGACTGTGTGCCTGGATTGTTGAAAAATTTTATGGCTGGAGCGATTGCAACGGGAACATCGAAAGTGTTTTTACAAAAGATGAACTGCTTTCAAATGTCAGCTTGTATTGGTATACCGAGACCATCCACTCTTCTATCAGGCTTTATAATGAAAATAGTCAGGTGCCTTTGCGTTTTTCGGAAAATGATTTTGTACATACTCCTGTAGGCATTGCAAGATTTCATAAAGAAGAACCATTCCCACCGAGAATGTTTATTGAAAGAGGTTATAATATTCAACATTGGACAGACATTCCAAAGGGCGGACATTTTGCTGCCATGGAACAACCGACATTGTTAGCAAACGATATAATACAATTTGCAAAAACTTTGAGCCATATAAAATGATCTCGATAGTTGCCGAAATGATTCAAACTCGACTCGAATGTGGCTCAAAGGATATTAATGATAAGCATCAATTTGAGTTCATAAAGAAGTTGTGTATATTTAAAAGTTTCTCATTATGCAATAAAGAATTTACATTATCACCCGCATTCAAATAAATTTATTTCATGAGAAAGTACTTTTTCTTTTTCTTTTTGAGTTTTCTGATTGGTCAATTAGTTTCAGCCCAGTCACCAGGGGTTTTTACAATCAGAAAATACGGAAATCAAAATGCGGGCAATATTATCAATGAGTTTTCTGCATTTCTTTCTTTGCCAAATGTTGCAGCAGACCCCGCCGGTCTACAAAAAAATGCAGCCTTCATTATGGCGATGATGAATAAACGGGGTATTCAGAAAGTGCAGCTTTTAAATGCTTCCACAGCAGGCGTGCCTCCTGTTGTATATGGTGAAGTGATAGTGCCCGGCGCAAAACAAACTTTTATTTTTTATGCTCATTATGATGGTCAGCCTGTTAATCCGGCTCAATGGGCAAAAGAGCTCGATCCGTTTCAGCCAAAATTATTTTCAAATGCCATAGATAAAGATGGAACTCATATTCCCTTTCCTGCAGATGGTAAGTATAATAATGAATGGAGAATATATGGCCGTAGTGCTTCTGATGATAAAGCAGGTGTTGTTGCCATCTTGGATGCCTATGATGCCATCAATAAAATGGGATTAGTCCCTGGCTGTAATCTTAAATTTTTCTTCGAAGGAGAAGAAGAAGCGGGTTCACCACATCTTAATGAGATACTGGAAAAATACAAATCATTACTCCAATCTGACTTGTGGGTCATTTGCGATGGGCCTGTTCACCAATCAGGCAAAAAGCAAATTGTATTTGGTGTTCGTGGTGATACACACCTTGATCTTACCGTGTATGCGTCGAAGCGACCGTTGCATAGCGGTCACTACGGCAACTGGGCTCCAAACCCTGCCATGATGCTTGCAAAATTATTAACCTCAATGAAAGATGAAAACGGGAGAGTGACTATAAAAGGATTTTATGATGATGTGATACCGTTGAGCCCTTCTGAAAAAAAAGCGTTGGATGAAGTGCCTTCTGTTGACGAGCAAATGAAAAAAGAATTAGGAATAAGCGCGATTGAAATGCCGGGAGTCGCATTGAGTGAGGCCATCAATCAGCCTTCGTTAAACATTAATGGAATGCAAAGTGGTAATGTAGGCAAGATGGCTTCTAATCAAATACCAACTTATGCAACTGCAGTTCTTGATCTGCGATTGGTATTGGGTAACGATTGGAAAAAGCAACAACAGAAAGTAATTGATCACATAAAAGCACAGGGTTACTACATAACAGAGAATGAGCCTACCGATGAGGAAAGAACAAAATATGCAAAGATCATAAAAGTAATATCGGGCCAGGATGGTATGAATGCTCAGCGTACATCTATGGATCTACCCATCATACAAAAAGTGATTGCAGCAGTTAAAGCCACATCCAAAGACCAAATAGTATTGCAGCCAACAATGGGTGGCAGTCTTCCTCTTTTTTTATTTGAAAAATACCTGCAGGCCAAAACGATTACCGTGCCTATCGCTAATCATGATAATAACCAGCATGCTGAAAATGAGAATATCCGTATTGGTAATTTGTTTGATGGAATAGAGACCATGGGATCGCTGATGATGATAAAATAATTACGTTGTTTCTTAATCGCGTTTCACATCTATTTAAAAACTTCAATAAAATTGATTATCTCATCCTCAACTAAGTCTGTGTCTGTTTCCATTGGATGATGTCCCGAATGAGGAAATAAAACCAATTTTTTAAAGGAAGATCCAAGGTTTGTGATCCCGTCTTCACCAACGTCGGGAGGTACCGTAAAATCAAATTGTCCCCATAGCAATAGAGAAGGAATTTTTACTTTATATAATTGATCCGAATAATTTGCAGTCTCCAGGCTTTTGAGAAAATCATTTCCGGAAGAGGTATAATATAAATTATAATAGTTCACTAACTGGTCCGAAGGATCTTCTGATAGAGGCAGGATTGAATTGTTTCGCTTTATTCTCATATAATCCTCGGCCTGATGTGCATAGATTTCGATCTGCGAACTTATTTCATAAGACATGAGTGGATCATGGCTGCCACAATAATTTAAAATATTTTGCCATTGAGATACATAATTGCCTTTATTTATTTCCGACTGGGCAGTATCCATGAGCATTTTTCTGGATGATGTATTACATAAGGGATAATTATGCGCTCCATCAATTTCAATCCATCCCTTCAACTGATATTGATTCGAATCTTTAACTAAATAACCGGCGGCTAATAAACCACCAAAGCTATGAGCATAAAGAAAAATACTTGCTCCTTCATAACGTGACTTCAACACCTTAACGACAACTTCCAAATCATTGATCATTTGCGGCAGGCTTAATTTATCAATATTACTGTTACCCGAAGCACTACCGGCATTACGCTGATCCCAAAAGGCTACTGCATATTTCTCTCTCAGTCGGGCTGTTTTATGATCGGCATAATCATAGGATCCATCGCCAGGGCCTCCATGAACAATTAGAATAATGGTTTTTGACAACGTATTTCCGCTTACCCGCACGGGCATATCTGCACCACTATTTGTAACCCAGAATATTTCATTTGCATTTGTAGACAACCCGGTGAATTCCTTTTTGCAACCGCTAAATAATAATACGAGCGAGAAAATAGTAATATTGGCGTAGATGTATTTCATGATAAATACCTGCGTTTTGTTCTGGTACGAACGGTTAGGTTTTTTAAATGATAGCTGATTCCCGCCTGAATAGAAATATGAGGTTTAAGAAAACTATTATATGGATATTGCATCCAAACAGCAGGCTTGACTTGAATAAACCACAAATTTGAATTCCTGTTATTTAAACCCCAATTTATCGAATAGGCAAAACCGGTGGTAAGATATGTCCGTCCAAACAATTTGCGCTCCTTAATGTTTCCATCCTGGTCCAATTCATAGACTTTACCATCATAAAATGTTCGGAATATTCCCTGGTTAAAACATAATTCATTAAAATGTTTTCTTGATTTACTGTACCTAATGCCTATACCCGCACTTGCGATGATGGCCGTATATGCAAACGGGTGACGATATCCGCCTAACTCCGCAGATATAAACTCGTCTCTCTCAGAATACCGATTTTTAAAATCTTTATGAGCTTTTTCTTTAATAATGGAATGAAAAGGGACAGAAGTACCAATCGTAAAACCATAACTTCTGGGAAAGTCATAAGTTGTAAGACCATATAGAAATGCGGGTCTATTTGCATTTAGGGAATCCTGGGCCGATGCGACTACTGATAACAATAGCCATGCTGATAGGAACGCGGTTTTCATAGTTCGGACTGCAAAGTTCCTAAATCATTACTCAATGTCAAGTTCATTAACTTCTTTTAGTAATTTATCTAAGGCGTTTTACGCTTGTCGTCGGCCCGATGGCGAGACCCCCAGACTTCATGTTGCAGGAGAGAAATTAATGAAAGCATACTATATCATAAATTGGATTGTTAGCGGTCAAACCAGAAGATGAGATGGAGAAACAGGTAAGGAAGACTATTTAAATCAGATTTATGAGCGAAAGATTTTTTGTTAAGACCAGTCTCTTATTTTACAGGAATAATTTCAATCATAATCTCACAAAGTTGCTAATTGGACAACCAGCAACAACATCGAGACTCTGCCTTTTATTAGCTATTGTTGCCCATACATTACGAGAGCAGCTTTGGCAATTGTCTGCTGACTCAGATAAAAGCCAACAACCGCCGGCGTAGCATTTTTATCCAATTCGAGTTTGCCTTTAAGAGCGAACACCGTAATAAGATACTGGTGTGATGGACCCGGGGGAGGACAAGGCCCAAGATAACCAGGCTTTCCAACATCTGTATTGCTCTGGACAGACCCTGCCGGTGCTATGGCCTTGGTAATGTCTCCGGCATTGGATTTTAACTCCATAATGTTTGCAGGAATATTAAATACCAGCCAATGCCAAAATCCACTTCCCGTTGGAGCATCTTTATCATACATAGTTACCGCGAAACTTTGCGTTTCCTTAGGCGCGTTTTCCCAGGACAGCTGTGGAGAAATATTTTCACCATGACAACCAAAACTATTGGCGAACTGTTTATTGACAGCTTGTCCACCAATATCGTTACTTTTTAGCGTAAATGTTTGAGCAGCGGAAATAATGCTCGTAAAAATGAGGGCGGATAAAATAACTATGGTTTTTTCCATTTTTTGAAATTTGGATTGCAAAGATAGGATAGTTTGATGCGGTTTTTTTCTTTCCCGCACCCAGTCGTATGCGCAGGGGCCACCGCTTGCAAAGAAAATTTGTATCATGGTGTGCCGCCGGGTGTGAATCTTTTCACTTAACTGTACACCAATTCCGGAACTTCTTTGTAAACGACTTGCTCGTGGGGATTTGCTTTTTTCAAAAAATCTTTATCAAGGGGCGTAGCAATCATTTCCTGTGAGGCCACCTGGTAGTTGGCAATGTCTAAAATATCTTGCTCCGAGAGATCGTGGTATAACCAGGCCTCGGCAAGATCTCCCGGCAGAATCGTTGGCATTCTCTCTTTACTGTTATGAATTTGCTTCATCAGCGAATTAGCAACCGTCGTGATCAATGAAAAAGTGTTCGTGATCATTTTGGCTTCGGTATCAAACCATGGTTGCCAAACACCTGCCATGTAAAATTCTTCCTGGTTTTTCATTCGCACTAAGTAGGGAAACTTCTCTGGCGTTTTTAATAGTTTTCCACTTTTCCCCACGACTTGCACATGCATCCACTCATAAAAACCAATTGAAGGAATCAAGCAGCGTCTTTCTAACGCGGCTTCTTTGTAAATTTTATTCAACAGTTCTTCACTGGTCGCATTCAGTGTGAGGTAAGGTTTGTAATACCTGCCACTTTCATCCTTATAACCGAACCTGAATTTTTTTACATCTTCCAACGTTTTCAGGTTGCCTGGAAGAAATCCCCACTGCATTTTTACTCTTTCAGTCTCATGGCTTTTGCCAATCGGCCTGATGACCGGATAATCATCATAGTCGAAGCCTTTGTGGATGGCAAATTCCTCATTTAAGAAAGCAATAGTTTTTTCCAGTGCTTTCAATTTATCATATTCTTCACGAGTCACTTTGATGCTGTTGTAGTAACACATAATGATGCGATTAAATGATTTTCCAATTGTCTGCCCAATTCTGCAGCAATCCGTCTCAGTTTTAGGTCCTGCGGAACTGAAGTCCAGAATGGGATTCCATGTTGATTAATACTTTTTGTCAGGTATAAGTAAGAGCCATTAAAATTAATCTGGTAGAGTATTCGTCCTTGCGCCTTGAAGGCCCTACAGCCATATTTCTTTTCCTTAAATTCGATAAAAAAACTTTCTCCAACAACTTCTGGTGGTGTCTGTCCGGGTTGAAAAGTTACCATCTTTTATATTTTTTTATAGTTATTTCTCAAACGAGCCGGCGATACCCGGGCTCGAATTTCAGCACATCGCAATTTACTAAAATTATTAGTTTAAGCAACCAAATTTATTAGTTTCTTTTGTACTCACGGTCCTCCGCCACTTGAACAATCGAAGACTATCGGCGAAGAGTCGCCGACCCAACTTCGTGTAATGAATTCAGTTGTGTGATCGGGTAAGGAGATGTAGCAGCCCTTTGTGTAAATGCTTTTCACAGAATAAAACATATCGCATCAATGAATGAAAAAGCTGACCCACGACGAGTCAGCCTTTTGAAAAAGAATGGTTCTACCCTTTTGCTTTTTGTTTTTCCTTATTCGCTTTGTAGCGCATATCAGGCGTACCGTTTTTCTTTTTAGGACCCGCCGTCTTTGCAGCTCCTTTGTTCGCCTTGTAACGCATATCCGGCGTGCCATTAGTTTTCAGCTTTGCCGCGGGCTTTGCAGCAGTTGTAGCAGCGCTGGTTGATGTTTTTTCAGAAGGAATAGTAGCCGTCTTGGAAGAAGATTTTACCGCTGTTGCTTTTTTATCCACCTGATCCGTCTTTGATTTTACAGTGGTCTTCTTTTTATCAGGCTTTGCAGTTGTTTGTGCGCCGGCAATTCCGGCAAATCCAATACTTAAAAGGCAAGCGAAGAGGAATCTTTTCATGTTTTGTAGTTTTAAAATAAAATAATGGGCTAAAATTATAGCGAAGAAAATCCGGCCCGGTTAAAATGGTAGCCCTTAACAATTTTTTTACCAATGGTGTTAGTTCCTCCTGTCGTTACTGATTGTCGGGATTGCTAAACCTGCAAACTTCAACGTGGCTGAAGTGAAGACTGCCTGACAAAAGAAACTACTGTCGAACTGCCCATGCAAGACCATCAGGTCCTCCACCAACATCAATATGGTGGGTAACTTCTAAAGTTTTGAGATCTATAACAGCTACATAATTATCAGGCGTGCAGGCAACAAATGCACGTGAACCATCCGGGTCCATAAGAATACCTGCTGCGCCATGACCAATTTTTAGTCGCTTCACTTCGGAATGTGATTTAGCATCATAAATGGTAAGATCGCCCGATTGAAGACTCGAAATGAATACCAGCTTACCATCAGGCGTAAACTTAAGCCGGTTAGCACCTAAAACCTTTGCATCAATTTTCGGAGCCGACTTTTTTGTCTTCAGGTCGATAATATAAATTGCTCCATCCTCACTTGATGCTGTCCACAATTCACTACTGTCAGGCGACACATCAAATCCTTCTGATCCCCTGGCAACCGGAATAACAGTTTGAATCCAATCCTCACGGGGCTTGGCAGCCGGAGGCGCAAACGTTCCGGGCGGGACTAGCGTATCAACAAGAATGCTGACAGTTCCGGAAGAAACGTTTGTGGTGTACATCTTTTTGCCGTCAGCAGTAACATAGATCATGTGTGTTCTGTCCTGGCCCGTTCCCATACTCCAGTCAAGTTTCCCCGTTGCAGGATCGTAGCGACAAACGGATTTGGAACCTTCCGCAGTAAACCACACCTTTCCATTAGCAAACGTCAAACCATGGGGACCAAAAAGCGGCCTTGTATCAATGTTGGTTAAAGGTTTCTGCGCAACAAGATCAATTACGTTTATTTCATGTAAGCTACCGCCACCATAAATGGAAACGTAAGCAGTCTTTCCGTCGGAAGAGGCAATCACTTCGTGCGGATCATTGCCGACAGGGATGCGTGCAATAACATTTAATGTAGCGGCATCTATAATTGCCAGGGTGTGGTCGGTTTTTGAAAGCGCAAGCAATGATCCGTGGGATGAGGATTGAGCATTACATTTCGTGACTGGGCAAAAGAATGTGACCAGGAAAACATGTACTGCAACGAACGGAAACTTACAACGTTTTAAATTTTTCATAGCCCAAATATTTTATTGAACTAAATTTCTGTCTGACGAAACAAACCTAGAAAAATTTTATTTAAAGCATATTAGATCATAAATTAGGTTTGATGCCACCGAAGGCAGGCAGTGGTTCAATAAATAAAAAACAATTTATTTTTTGTAAGGAATATAGCGCTGCCATTTCCATGGTGTGTAAATATCTGTAATAGCAAATTCAAGAAGCTCTTTAAAAATACTTTCACCGTTATCGCTGTTTGTCATAATAACAATACCGATATTTTTTTCAGGAAAAAGAATACTGTAATGTTGAAAACCATCGCCATGTCCTTCTTTGAAAACACCAAAACCAAAAGGCGTTTCCAGTCTGCCCCAGCCCAGTGCATAGCCAAGACGTATAGCATCATTATCTGCCGTTGTATCTTTCCGTGATTCACGGGCCCATCTGGAACTTGCTTCGCAACCTCATCTGTTGTTTAAAGAGAGTATCAAAATTCGCAGGCTTTAATATTTTCTTTTGTAAAACAGCCGCTGTAAACAACATATAATCTTCAGGCGTAGTTTCAAGAGTGCTGGCAGCACGAGGCGCATTATCCTTATCTTTTGGATACGGTTTATTGGCTTTATCATGGCCAAAGCAATAGTTTTCTTCGAAGGCCGGTTGCCAGGTGTAAGAAGAATGTTTCATGCCGAGTGGTCCGAATATTTTCTCCTGCATCAATTCATTCAGCAATTTGCCGGTGAGTTTTTCAATCACAAACTGTAGATAGCAAAACCCTTCGCCTGAATAACTATATTGTGATCCCGGCTCAAAATGAATATGCAATTTCTGGTCCGCCTCATCCCAACGCCAGTTGGCGAAACCGGCAGAATGACTGAGACAATGTCGCGCAGTTATTTTTTTATAACGCGGTTCGTCTTTTAATGACGTATAATCCTGGTTCCAGCTTGTTCCCACTCCATAGTCATACACGGGTTTGGGAAGATAGTCCTGTAGCGGAGTGTCGAGACTAATAACTTTTTCCTCTACCAGTTTCATCACCAATACAGCAAAAACAGCTTTACTCAATGAGGCACCATAGAAATTCGTATTTAGCTGCAGAAGAGCTTTTGTATCTGCGTTTTTATACCCAAGCCATTTTTGATAAACAGGCTTACCATCATTGAAAAGGCCGATGGCCATTCCGGTCACCGATGCTTCACTCATCAGTTGAGTGATTTTATTATCCAGATCTTTTGTGGAAACAGTGCTGTTGTCAAGACGAATAATATTCTGAGCAAAAACAACGAAGCTGACTGAAATGGAAGACAGAGTAAATATTATCTTTCGCATAAGTGAAGATAGGGAGATCTGTAATTTCTGTTATTCTACCATGTTCTCCAATAATGCCACAATGTGAAGCCTTAAACTACCAGTCGTTTTACCTCATTTTCCCGCCTGCATGCCTGCCCCTGCGGTAGGGGGCATGTAGGTATCAGATCTTTAACCGTAATCGATTGTTTTCAGTAAGAGAAAGATTACAAACAACTACCTCTCGCTCATGCTGTACACCTTTTTTGATGTAGAAATCATAAAATCAAGCGATCGCCTTCCGGCACCTTCAACTAAGAGAAAAAGACAAGTGAGTATTTGTGCATAGTCTGAACGTATCTCATGCAACACTGCCCAGATTCCACTCTTTGGAGGAGCCGGTGGTAATGGCAACGGACTTGTCCCCAAATACAAATCAATTTTTGTACTAAGCACAGCGACTATCATCTGTATTATGAAATAAAAAGCTATAATTCTTGTGAATAATCCAAATATTAAAAGTAGCCCACCGATAATTTCACCTACGGCTATGAAATGTGCGGTCGTTTCGGGGAAGGGAAAACCCAGCTTTGTAAACCTTCCTACCCCCTGATTTACGTAAACAAACTTTAAAATGCCTTCCCCAAAAAAGACACCTCCCGCCATCAGGCGTATAATTAAAATCGTTGATTGCCCTGTAACAGGCGGATGGAGAAACCAATTGATAACTTTTTTCATTGCTTTTTTGTTTTAAAATAAAATGATGACGCAAACCTCTGCGGTTCATTGCAGCATTTAAAACTATTTACAGCATCCAAAGCTTTTACTTGATTAAGTATTGTTTTATCAAGAATTTCACCTGCATCATGTAATGTAATTTCAAAACAACATGGCCTTGTTACCTTTGGGAAAATAAAAAACTTGAAAGGCAGAATCTTCCTATATCATTCACTTTTTTGGGCTGCTATTTACCTTTTGTGGGTGCTGATTTTTCGGAGTTATTCCTTTTCGCTTACGAAAACCATGACAATTGAGTTTTGCTATTTAATTTTCATAACAGCGGATTATTATGCCATCACTAATGTCATAATTCCACAGTTTCTGCTTAAAAAGAAATATGCTCTTTTTGTATCAGCTATAATAATCGTAATCGCCTTTTCGGCATGGCTCAGAGCTTTGGTGGCATTACAAATGAATCTGCATTTTTTTAGCACCGGCAAAATAACTGACTTCGCTACATTGTACTTAAATTCCATTATTAATATTTCGCTTTGGGTATTGCTGGTCACAATAGGGAAAATGCTGATTGACAGGATGCAGACTCAGCAACAAGTAGAGCTACTGGAAAAAGAAAGGGTGAAAAATGAATTGGATTATTTAAAGGCTCAAATAAACCCTCATGCACTTTTTAATTCATTAAACACCATTTACGGGCATATTGATAAGAGCAACCAGGTAGCCAGAAATATACTGTTGCAATTTTCAGAATTATTGCGATACCAACTCTATGATTGTGGCGCAGAAAAAGTAAGTTTAGAAAAAGAAATGGAGTATGTAAAAAATTATGTGGCTTTTCAACGTTTACGAAAAGAAGAAAAATTAGTTGTAAGCCTTGATATAGGAGCCATTGAAACAGGCTTACAGATTGCTCCGCTTTTGTTAGTAGTATTAATTGAAAACGCTTTTAAGTTTGCCAGTAATTTTTCTGGCAAAGAAAATAAGATTGTTATTAAGATATTTACAAAAGATAATGTTCTATATTGTTCGTTTTTCAATACAAAAGAATTACAACAAACGGATGCCCTCAGGAATGCAAATGGAATCGGTATTGCTAATTTAAAAAGAAGATTAGAGTTATTGCATCCTGAGAAATATAAGCTTACAACCAATATTGAAAATGAATTTTATGAAACAAGTTTAATTCTTGAGTTAAGATGAAGCTGAAATGCATTATTATTGATGACGAGCCCGTAGCAAGAAAAGTGTTGCAGGAATTTATTGAAGAAATAGATTATTTAGAGCTGGCAGGGCAAGCAGAAAATCCTTTGAGAGCAATGCCTTTGTTAAATGACAATGAAATTGACATTATCTTTTTAGATATTAATATGCCGAAAATAAATGGCATTGATTTTCTAAAAAGTTCAAAGACCAATGCAAATATTATTATGACCACTGCCTATGCTGAATATGCTGTGGAAGCCTATGGATTAGATGTTTTGGATTATTTGGTAAAGCCCATTGCGTTCGATAGATTTTTAAAGGCATGCAACAGGGCAAAGGAATGGAAAGAAATGAAGACATTAAAAGGGGCAACTGGCAATCAATCCAATAAAAGCAGCGATCATTTTTTTATAAAATGTAATAACCAAATTGAAAAAGTTTTTTATACCGATTTAGTGTATGCCGAAGCAATGCTGAATTACGTGATGCTTTACACAACTTCAAAAAAAATGATGGTTTATGTTACTATCAAAAGTTTAGAAGAACAATTGCCTGCCGACATTTTCATTAAAGTACACAAATCCTTTATTGTGAATAT
>WNFX01004953.1_pt1 | contig 12965 bp, 6 predicted proteins | sample 5400111 | NCBI WGS metagenome assembly WNFX01 (sample SAMN13153363, study PRJNA577476) | soil metagenome | isolation source: 40 cm soil or saprolite under grassland replicate 1 | place: USA:California | collected 2016-06-15
TGCGCCTCAATCCGCCTGTCTGAAACTCTCGTAGACAATCGCTTAACTTCATACCGGGTAACATTGGTTTGCGTAGAATACCCCAGGGTTCGTAACATCCACGTGGCATTGACGAAACACCAGGGAATTCTTCCTCGGCATTCTTCGGACGGTCACCTCCGCGCAGTGTTCGCACCAGGCGTATCAACTCTCCACGAAATTCCAAACCGCCTTCAACGAGGGCAGAAAAAACAAATTGGGAGAGAAATGCATTGCTTGCTATAGACACGTGTCCACCAGGCCTTAAGGCCTGCACTGATACTCTGGCCCATTCAATAAAGAAACGTCGCAGAGAGTCACGTTCTTTTCGATCAAGAGCCGTGAACCTTGGAAGCGGTGCTCGTGTACTCCCGTCAAATGATGGGGGAATCCTCCATATACTTCCATTACCATTCGACCTTTTTTCAATTTGGTCAAACTCGTATTCTTTTTACACCATATGGAGGATCAGTTACAATCGCGTGGATACTGTTCTCAGGGACTCTGCCAAGCCACTCGAAACAATCTGCATGCACAATAAGCGATCGACCAATATTGTCTGATTTGTAATCAAATGCTAATTGTGCTATCTCATCAAGTTGATTCATCCTGGTGCTCTTCATGCAAATATATTCCTAACTCTACAAAGATCATAACAGTCTTGGCAAGTGGTATCTGATCTATATGCAATTAGCAGACGATCAGTATCCCACTATGTGAAACTGTTCAATCTACAAATATAACGTACAATGTTGGTACAACAACCCTATATTAGATAATACTCTTCCCACAAGAATGAGCGGAAATGAGAAAAGGGAGCGTGCTGCTCCCCACTTTTCATAGAACTTCTCAAAGCGAAGAAGCTCTCGTAATACTCATTCTTACGAGAATGCTGGAACTGGAAACCTGACTTTATTTTCCCAATTACCGAGTTTGTGATCCCTTCTCTTATCTGGAGTTATTAATATCCTCTGCCTTATCTCCTTCCTCTATTGTGGCTGATAAGGCCGCTAAAGCATGAACGTAGCTTAGCTTCTACCCAGGCAGTAAAAGGCCAGGTAACAAAGTTTGTAGCAGCGTTACTTTTGTTGCTGTATCAACTTCGGGAGGAAGCATATTAACCAATCTATCAGCGGTTTCGAGCGCATGGTCAATACGCCTGGTGTGCAAATCAAGCTGTTGCTTTTGCAGTTCTAGTTTTTTTTGCTCTAATTCAAGTCGTTGTTTCTCTAGCTCAAGCTGAACGAACTCTTTTAAATCATCCCTGATTCCAACGTCTAAATATGTGGTAGCGGCTTTTATCTGAATGAACTTCAAGCGTAATAATCTAGCAAAAAGATGAGAAAACGTACGAAGTATGCAAAAGATCACAACGTTTCATTGATCGAACATTCATTTTCGCTCATGACAATTCATGCATGGTCGAGTAGTACTGATTTGTCATGACATATCGGACAGGACGAGATGAACAATACCATGCATAAAGATGAATTTCGGATTGGTAAGTATCGACTCCTTGAACTTTTAAGCGAGGGTCGCTACACCGATGTCTGGTTAGCTGAACGTATCGACATAAAGAAGAAAGTAGCAATAAAGATACTGTTTCCTCAAGAAGTGCGTGCAGGTAATGCGCGCTTGCTTGCAAAGAAACTCTTCTTCAATGAAGCACAAACCCTCGCTCAACTTGCTGATCCTCACATCGTACAAGCTTTCGATTACGAAGAAGAAGAGGAGCATGGTTGGTCTTACATTGTGATGGAATATGCGCCATTTGGCTCACTGGCCGATCGATATGCCCCTGGAGAACGACTTCCCCTTTCAACAGTCAAAGCCTATACAAGCCAGATGGGCAGAGCAATCCATTACATTCATACACAGGGGCTTATTCACCGGGACATAAAGCCGCAGAATATGTTCCTGAAGACGAGAAGTTTAGTTTTACTCGGTGATTTTGGACTTGTGACGCGCAATCATGGAAAGCACTACCCCTGGATGAAGATGGAGTTCGGAGGAACCAGAATCTATATGGCACCAGAGCAAGAAGGTGGTGAGCCATGTCCAGCAAGCGACCAGTACGCCTACGCAACGATTGTGTTTGAATGGCTCACAGGCTATTGGCCGTTTTACGGCGATGCCAGAGAATTGGCCTGGCAGCGCAGGCATCTTTCGCCTCCTTCGATACGTGACCTGGTACCGGAAATACCCGCCGCTGTTGAATGGGTAGTGTTGACGGCTCTAGACAAATCGCCAAACCATCGATTTAAAACAATGTTAGACTTTACTCTGGAGTTTGAAGAAGCCTGCCAGGCTATTAAAAAAGGAGTATCCAATAAAACTCCAGCCAGTCATTCTTCAGGTGTTCTAGCCATTTATCGAAATGGAGCGGATTCTAGACGTACAAATATGCATCGTCTTCAGAGGCCTGCAGGAGTAATGCCACAATCCGAGTTTGCTAAGCAGGGAGATGTTCTGGTCGCTTCGTACCCTGTAGCACACCGTTACTGGCAGTCCGATGAAGATTTCTGGGATCCTATGTTCACTTCGGATGGAGATGATATTGGTATGGTTCTAAATTCTCGATGGCAGAACTTTTGGGGGCGGGTTCGTAGTGTCTGGGAAAGAATTGCAGAATTTTTGTTGGAAAGTTTGTAGTTACAGATGACTCTGTACGAACAGGAATAAAATGTGATTTTTGTATAAAATTCACACTTTCTCTTGACCCATCATGACATACTCACTATACTAATGCGAAGTTATTCAGGTTGGACACTGGATAAACAGTGTATGTCCCTCCTTTGCAGGGTGGGAGGAAGAGACCGTTCAAGTTGAAGATAGTGATTCGCTGGCGCCCACTGGCTTTGTTTGGTATAGCCTTTCTCGGTCTGGCACTACGTTTGTATGGCCTCGATTGGGATCAGATTCAGGCGCGCTCTCAGCTTTTGCTTCGTTTGTATGGAGCGGATTTTGCTCTGGGTAACAACTTCCATCCAGATGAGAGAGAGATCCTTTTTCATGTTGTTCAATTATCATGGCCTAAGAGCCTGGCGCAATTCCTTGATCCCACTGCTTCACCGCTTAATCCGCATTTCTTCGCTTATGGTTCTTTGCCGCTTTACTTATTGGCAACGGCAGGTAATTTGCTCTCTCATATCTCTCCAACTTTGGCTAATTTTGCCAACCTTACATTGACAGGGCGCTTTATTAATGCTCTTTTTGATAGTGGAACTATACTCCTGACGGGCTGTTTAGGCTTGCTGCTGACGAATGATCGCACCCCGGGACGAAAATATGCCTGGTCTGTAGCTCTGCTGTCTGCTGCTCTGGTTGCGTTCACGCCACTACAAGTACAGCTTTCACACTTCTATACTGTAGATACAATGCTTCTCTTCTTCGTCACTTTGACGGTCCTCGCTTGCGTTGTCTTAGTTGATACTGAAAAACCTGTACGCTGGTCTTTGGTGGCTGGACTTGGCTATGGTCTGGCACTTGCAACAAAATTCAGCGCTGCTCCTCTGATTGTACCTCTAACGATTGCGCTTGCTATGCGCTGGTACAGGCGAGGTATTTTTTCAATTGTGCCGCCCTTCATCTATGCAGTTTTTGCTACATTTGCGTCATTTCTTATAGCCATACCCTATGCGCTGTTAGATATGAGAGAGTTTATCCAACAGGTTTCTGATCAGGGTAGTCTTGCGCGTGGAACGCTTGATTTACCATATGTGCGGCAATTTGCAGGAACGATACCATTTCTTTACCAGGCACAAAATATGCTCTTATGGGGTATGGGTTTAACACTTGGACTTGCAGCATTAGCTGGTTTCCTCTGGCTCTGCTGGAGAATATGGAAGTGCGATGCTGGACTATGGCTTGTTGTGCTGTCTTGGGTAGTGGTTTATGGTGCACTTACTGGGAGCTTTTATGCAAAATTTATGCGTTACATGCTGCCTCTCTACCCATTTCTGACACTGATGGGGGCAAGTGTATTAGTAGCGTTTGTGAGATACAGCCATAAACATACAGAGGGAGCGAATTCACAAGTCGCCGGGTCAGCAACAAATCGTTTGCTTGTAAAAACCCTGCCTTATGCTGCAATAGTAATTGTGCTTCTCGGGACGATGTTTCAAGGTTTGGCCTTGTTGAATGTATATAGCCAGCCAAATACACGCATTCAGGCATCGCGCTGGATTTTCGATCATTTGAAACCTGGCAGTGTCTTGACCTACGAACAGTGGGATGACGCATTACCGGTCGCTATCGATAATCATGATGCTTCTATATACCATCAAGCTTCTTATGTTGATGCCAGTGGTCAGCAACAGCAAGGGTTGGACCTGTATGGAGACGATACAGTAGCAAAAGCGCAGCAGTTGGCGAAAATATTGCCTACCGTAGATGCTATAACTATGGCCAGTGATCGCCTGGATAAATCTATTCCGCGACTGCCGTGTCGTTATCCACTAACTATTCACTACTATCAATTACTTTTCAGCGGGCAATTAGGTTTTCACCTGGCTGCGCAGTTTGAGAATCACCCTAACTTGCTTGGTATCGTTCTCAACGATAGCGGCGCCGATGAGAGCTATTCCGTTTTTGACCACCCGACGTCTCGTATTTTTGTGCGTGACAATCAATATCCCTATACATCGGACCAGCTTTTTCATAAACTCCTGCAAGGTGTGCAATTACCAACACCTTGCGCAAGTCTTTCGGGTGCCCAGCGCTCCTTATTACTTAGCGCTCAACAGATAGCTGATAATCAACAATCTCCACCTTTCGGTGTGCAGTTTCCAGCAAATAGCTTCTCAAATTCGTTTCCAATTTTGATCTGGTGGTTCATGCTTTCGCTATTGGGTATATTGGCTTATCCGCTGGTGTTCTTCATATTCCGTGGGTTGAGTGATCGTGGCTACATTTTTAGCAAGACATTGGGCATACTGTTGCTTGCCTATTGCGTATGGATCCTGGCTTGTTTGCATCTTGTTGCTTTCAGTCATCTCTCGACATTGTTGGTGCTGGCCTTGTTTTTAATGCTAGCCATTGCGCTAATTGTTTGGCAGCGACGAACTCTTAAAACATTTTTACTCCAGCGTTGGCGATTGCTGTTGATCGAAGAAGCAATCTTCACTCTCGCATTCCTGGTATTTGTGTATATTCGCTCTCTCAACCCCGATCTTTGGAACGTCTATTTTGGTGGAGAAAAGCCAATGGAACTGGCTTTTCTTAATGCTGTCTTGCGCAGTCCTTCTATGCCGCCATATGATCCATGGTTTGCAGGCGGGTATATTAATTACTACTACTATGGTTATGTGATCTTTGGTGCATTCGTTAAGCTAACAGGAATTGTGCCCGGTGTTGCTTTTAATCTGGCTATTCCTACGTTATTTGCACTGACGTTTACAAGCGCAGTGACATTGGTTTACAGCTTCGCGCGCAGCTTCCCCATAGCTTTATTAGGTGGGTATTTCGCAGCATTGATCGGGAACTTTGATGGAGTTCTACAGCTCAAAGATCAATTCCTGGCTTTGCTCGCAAAATTACAACCACCAAATTTTGATTACTGGCGCAGCAGCCGTATTATACCTTTCACTATCAACGAGTTTCCTTTTTGGAGCTTTCTATTTGCAGATCTACATCCGCATATCATAGATCTACCCATTGCGGTGCTGATGCTGGGAGTGGTGGGATCATTTCTACTTTCAAGTGATAAGCGGGATGGTAGATCTGGCGAACGCAGGCCAGGGAATGTTCTGCTTTATCTACTCGCAGCTTTCACTTTTGGCACGATTGCTTGTGTGAATCCCTGGGATATGCCTGTCTATGCTCTGTTACTTGGCGTCGTGCTGCTCCTGCGCAAGTTACAAGAGCAAAGAGGTAAACCCAAAAGTGAGTTATTTTTTTCACTTGGATTCACTCTTCTACTGGTTGTAAGTTTGTGCGGACTTGGCTACCTCTTTTACTTACCTTTCTTTGCTACATATCAGCAACTTTATGTGAATGGACTGGGACTTGTCAGTCGGGGAACCGATTTGAAAGATTACCTGACCATCTCTGGCCTGTGGATGTTTATTTCGCTTAGCTTTTTTTTGTTCGAATTTTATCGTTGGTGGATGCGCATGTGGAATTCAAAAGCCAGGATTCAGGGGAAAAATTCACTTGCGATAGGAGGTTCGTCGGTTCGATGGATTTCAGCGTATGTACTGATCTCTGGAATTATAGTAACTATTGCAGCGTTGCTTGGAACAAAGATTTTACTTACTCTGCTCATTTGTCTTGGCATGTTCCTTTTTATTGTGAAATTGAAAGATGCCGGGTTTAACCTTGTGCCCGTACAGAGTGCCCCTACAATTCTGGAGTATGAAGATACACTCGTATTGGAATCTCTCACAAGTACTGGTGAAGTTCAAAATAAAATTGTTGCCAGAAGTAGCGCATTTGATACAAAAGCTCGTTTTACCTATATTTTGTTGCTCGTAGGTTTATGTATTAGCCTGGGGTTAGAAATTGTATATGTGCGAGATTTTTTGGATGGCGGTGATTACGAACGTATGAATACCGTTTTCAAGTTTTCGATGCAGGCCTGGCTCTGCTTCGCTATAGGTGCTGCACTGGCTGTGCAGCACCTATGGAGCCTTCTGCGAGGAACAGTGCGAAAGGTCTGGGTGGTTATCTTTTTTCTACTGGTATTGGGAGGCTCGGTATTTCTTGCTGGGGGAACAGCTTCGAGGATTCGTGATCACCAGATCTGGATTGCTGCACAGCCACCTGTTCAGAGCGCCCATTACACACCAACGTTGAATGGTCTGGCCTTCATACAGGCATGGTATCCGGGAGATGCCAGGGCGATTGTATGGCTGAATGAGAATATTGCTGGCTCTCCTGTCATTCTGGAAGCCGCTGCTCCTGTCTCCTATCAATGGTTTAATCGAGTCTCAATTTACACTGGACTGCCGGATGTATTGGGTTGGGCAGATCATGTTGGGGAACAACGGTACTCCGATCAACCATTGAATCGAGTAACTGATATTGGAATTATCTACACAACTTCTGATGCGATTCAAGCGATCACGTTACTACGCTTTTATCATGTGCGCTATATTTATGTGGGAGATTTGGAACGACAGGCCTATGCTCAACAATCAACAGCAGGCCTGGATAAATTTGATCACATGGTTGGTGATACCCTTCGTGTCGTTTATCGTGCGCAAGGCGTCACGATCTATGAGGTACTTTAAGTAACCTATAGCGCAAAAAAGGAACATATGAGATAATTCGTACGTCTTAGTATATACTGGGACGAACCTCGAGACTATCCGTAAAATTGTATTGTAGAGCACGTGTTTTAATGTAGAGATATAAAGCTCTTGTGAGAGATAATTCGCAACGAGCAAAAACTAAGCTTGACTGAGCATCTGTTTAGAGAGTAATCATGGTCGAACTACTTCAAATGTGGGCACTGGTTGAGGTGCTGGGTCTTTTGTGCCTTCCGCTCACCATAACAGTATTTCATAATCTGCCGGACCGTGGCTGGGCCTTTAGTAAGGCTATTGGTATTGCTTTACTGGCCTTTTGTGTCTGGTTGCCATTGATGTATGTGCAAGTATTGCCTTTCAGCCAATTATTTATTGCGGTGGTACTCTGCATTTTATGTGCCTTCAGCATCTTTGGTTTTATACGAGTTCGACGCGCTCTTGTGGAACTGGTACGCGCTCATCTCTTCTACATTGTAGTATGTGAAGCGATCTTCCTGGGCATGGTATTTTTGTTGGGTTGGATTCGATCCTACGGGCCGAATATACAAAATTTTGAAATGTTTATGGATGAGGGCTTCCTGGCTGCAATAATGCGCAGCCCACATTTCCCTCCTAATGATATGTGGCTCTCTGGCTATTCTATCAACTACTATTATTATGCCCACTTAACCATTGCAATACTGGCAAAATTGCTTGGACAGTCTCCCTCAATTGCCTTTAACACTGGAATCTGTATCTTTTTTGGCTTAACCGCAGTGAATTTGTTTGGAATTACCAGTAATATCGTGTCCTGGGCACGCTACCAGCGAAGAAAAAAGGTTACAGACTCCGGTACTTCTGTAGGACGCTTCTGGTCTACAATCTTGAGGAGACGAGCCGCTGACATCAGCCAACATCATGATGATTCTGACCAGGCGGATACGGTATTTCCATCTCTTAATGGTGCAATTCCATTTGGATTACTCACCATTTTAATGGGTGAGGTGCTGGGTAATCTTGCCTCGACCCAGCAGTGGTGGAGGGCACATGATGATCTACCACCGCAGTTCTGGTTTGACACTACCCGCATCATCGATAAGACTATAAACGAGTTCCCTGCTTTCAGCTTCTTGCTCTCTTGCTTTCACGCACATGTATTAGCGCTTGCCTTTACGATTGTCGCGATAGCTCTCGCGTTTAATCTTTTTCTCGAATATGGTGGGGATGGCAAGGGAAGAGGTTTGCGTGTTTTTGGTAGTGGTTGGCGTCTTCCTTTCAATCTTGGAGTAACGGCGCTGATCCTGGGGGGTCTCTTTACCATGAATGGCTGGGATTTCCCTACCTATTTGACATTAACCTGCATCTGCATAGGCTTGCAGCAATGGATGGCCTATCAATCGCGTTTTCGAATTGATCTAGTATTGGACGTGTTCACGATTGTTGCGGCGCTTACTGCATTGTCATTTTTCTTGTATGCTCCTTTCTATCTCAGTTTTGTGTCACCGTCGCAGGGCATAGGGATCGTAAGCGCAGCGGACCGTTCTGCCATTAGAGACGAAGTATTAATTTATGGATTATTTGTATTTATCTATGTCTCATTGCTTGTGGTGAATCTTGTACGGCCACGTCTTATTGCAAAGACCTATTCTGGTAAACAATCACTCGTTGTCGACTCGTCCAAATCGGATCTGTTGAATCTGCCACAGATGGATCAGGAAAACATGCAGGTTAGCCACATGAGCGGTATATTGACTACCGCGAGCGGTTCACATAGGGCGGCTCCAATACAACAATTGGAGGGAGGAACGGTTTCGCGAAATGTGGTATCGGTGCCACTTACGGGTACGCAATCTTCAGCAGATCAACCCTGGGAAGAAGATACAGCCTCGCTCGATGTGGTTGTGACACCTTTGGCCGGCACGGAAAACCAGCCTCCTGATACTCGACCCCCAACCCATAGGCGTTTTGCTCTCCCAGACTGGTTGGACTTAAGAGTGATAAGTGTTGTAGTGATTTTGGGAATAGCTCTGCTTGCGTTTGCGATTATGAAGAACGGTCTGACATTTGCAGTAGCTTTCACTATCGCCGCGTTGGGCGCAGCTTTAGCTCTCTACCACCTGCATGATCGTCCACGAGCATTTACTCTGCTATTGGGTGCGTTGGCTTTTGGTCTTGTCGCCATGACTGAAATTGTCTTCTTGAAAGATGTCTTTGCTGGAAACTTTCCACGTATGAACACTGTCTTTAAGTTCTACTTCCAGGCTTGGGCCTTGCTTTCCATTACTTGTGGCGCAGCGCTCTACTTTATTTACGAAGGTTTCCAATCAGCCGCACGCGGAAATGGTTGGCAACGCTGGGTTGGACGTGGAGGTCAGGTGATCTGGACAGCGGCCCTACTAGGTTTTTTTCTAGCGGGGATGGTTTATCCAATTGTCGGAAGCTATCAACGCACAAATCACTATATGCAGCGAACAAATAGCCTTGATGGTTTAAACTATTTGCAATCCTATGATCCCGGTGACTATGCAGCCATCAGGTGGCTCAATAATCATGTCCAGGGTAGCCCTGTGATTGTTGAAGCATTTAACCCACAGGGTGGAGACTATAGTGACTATGGACGAATCTCTACTTTTACTGGATTGCCAACGTTGATGGGATGGGCTGGACATGAGTATCAATGGAGAGTGAATTGGCTCAACAATGCTTATAATGCCGCAGATTTCTACGGTCGGGGTGCAGCTATTAATGCAATCTATACGAATACGAATCCTGACACGGTTCTTTCATTGATGAGTCGATACCATGCTCGCTATCTCTACGTGGGTTCCTTAGAAAAGACAACGTATCCACAGGCGAATCTCAACCGCTTCAGTGGGTTCATGCAGACGGTATATTCTGCCAACGGTGTGACAATATACCGGGTTCCGGGTGGTTGATAGAGTATAATATTCAGGAAATCATGCCTTCTGCCAGCGCGAGAAGGTGCGAGTTTAAGAGGAGTGTTCCTTTGAAGAGTTTTGAAACTGAGCCAATTGAAGATGCAGCAGATGTAGATTCGGTATCCAACGAACACAAACTTGTGCGTTCAGGCACATCTTCAAGTGATAGATCCGCTACAATAGAGGAAGAAATCAGCGTCGAAAGGGATGTAGTTGATTCTGACCTTGTCGTCTATGAAGAAAAAGCAGAGGACGAGGTACCGCAACGCCGAAGATTTTCTCCGCCTACGCGCGAACAACTACTCACCTGGATTCCGTTCTGGGGCGTGATTTTGCTGGGAGCGGTTTTGCGTTTTTGGGGCTTAGGAGATAAGCCTCTACATCATGATGAAAGCTTGCATGCGTATTATTCCTTACAGTTACTGAATAATATGGCACATTGGACATGGTGTATTAATCCCCCACCTCAGGGTTATAGTTGCTATATCTATACTCCTCTTCTACATGGCCCATTTCAATTCCATTTCATCGCGCTTGTCTACAAAATCTCTCAATTATTGGGTGCTCTTGATAATGGGGTAAATACGACAACAGTGCGTATTCTGGCTGCTACGCTGGGTACAGGCATAGTGGCATTGCCTTTTTTCTTGCGTGATTATCTGGGCAAGGTCGGCGCATGGCTGGCATGTTTTCTGTTAGCGGTTTCACCAAGTATGGTCTACTTCTCTCGCTTTGCGCGTGAAGATATCTACATGGCTTTCTTTACGTTGCTGATGGTTGTTGGTATCGCCCGCTATGTTCATACACGTAAGATGCGTTGGCTCCTAATAACTGCTGCGGGGTTTGCATTTTCATATGCGACGAAAGAAGCGACTTTTTTGACTGTGCTGGTCTTTGGAAGTTTTCTAGGAGCATTGATTGCGTGGGAACTCGGCTTGAAAGTGTCGTTGCGTTCGCGCTTCAATCAAGAGTCACCTGCTGTGGCATGGTTGCCGAAATCTTTTGCGCCTGTTTCCGTGCTGGTGTACTTCGCCATCGCTGGAGTAGCGGCAAAGTATTTATTCGCATGGATTAAATCTGTTTCGATTTATATTACTGATCCTAACAATGTGAATGCTGCTAATATTAACGTACAAAAGTTGAAGGACATAACCGTAGCCTTTGTGCCAATCATAGGCATTCTGCTTGGCGTGTTCGTGCTGGTTCTTCTTTATCGTGAAATAAAGGGTAATATTCCTGTTGCTAAACGACGGGGGCTGGCTAAAAATGTTGATCCCGAGCGGCAACCTCTACTCGATACCATCTTGACCATGCCCTGGACGCACTGGTTTTTTGGGCTTCTGTGCGCATGGGTGATTTTCTTGCTTCTATTTAGTGTGATGTTGACCAATATTCGTAATGGGATTGGCGATGGCATCTGGCAAGGTCTCTATTACTGGCTGCAGCAACAACAGGTGGCGCGTGGCAGTCAGCCATGGTACTACTATTTGATGCTGATACCAATGTATGAGCAGATTGGCGTGGTATTCGGATTAATAGGCATCATCCGTAGTATAGTACAGCCTACTCGATTCAGACTCTTCATGGTTTACTGGTTCGTTGGCAATGTAATCCTCTATTCCTGGGCAGCAGAAAAGATGCCATGGTTGATGATCCACATGACAATGCCGATGCTGATTTTGGCGGCGATTGGCCTGGAACCTGCTGTTGTGACGTGTATCAATTTTGTGAAGAATCTCTTTGCACGTTTCTCATCTCCACATGAAGCGGTAAATTCGATTGGAAACGGTGGTTATATGCAGGAGTACCCCAAAGCACGCCCGAAGATCGGCATATTCGCAACCAGTATCTCTTTCTTAGGTGTGATAATGGCGATGCTTTTGTTGCTGCCCACTGTGCATAATATGTATGAAGTGGCATATGTGCATCCTGCTGATGGTCCACACGAGATGATGGTTTATGTGCAGACTACAACTGATGTGAACACAGTCATGGCGAAAGTTGATGCCCTTGATCAGAGAATGTTTGGCGGCAAGCACCAGATGCAAATTGGTCTAACCGGTGATGCGACCTGGCCTTATGCCTGGTACCTGCGAGACTATTCTAATGTATGTTTCGATTTTCCCACAGGTTGCCCAGGCTGGAAGAATGTTCCAGTAATTATAGCGGGTGGTGATAATCCATACAGTCTTGAGCAGCAATATGGTGGCGCTTCGAATAATCCTAATAAATATACATATCAACAATACAAGATGCGTACCTGGTGGGATGAGGGATATAAACCGCCTGCAACTGGTGGCATTGGCCCTGGCCTCTGGCTGAGTTACGGCAATAATCCTCCTACGAACGCCAAATTTAATCTGGGCCTGGCTGCTCAACATATCTGGCAGTGGTGGTGGCAACGCCGAGCCATCGGTGATACCGGTGGTGCGTATGATATGGTGTTGTTTATCCGTAACGATTTGAGTACGACTGTGAAACCGTAGAGCAACGCGAGGGCGGGGGCAAGCCCCGCCCCTACAATACACGGGCCTGAGGAGCGTTTTCTTGTCTATGGTAGGCCGTATCATTGTGTTCACTCGGATTGTAATTGTGTTATGAATGAAGGTTATTCACTGATCTCTACTTCGGCCTCGATCTCAACAGGAATACCAAATGGTAGTTCTGCCATGCCAACTGCCGAACGGGAATGTTGTCCTGCATCATTTCCATAAAGTTCGATAATCAGGTCTGAGAAACCGTTAATCACGGCTGGTTGACGGGTAAAGCCGGGGGCTGA
>WNFX01005847.1_pt1 | contig 12965 bp, 11 predicted proteins | sample 5400111 | NCBI WGS metagenome assembly WNFX01 (sample SAMN13153363, study PRJNA577476) | soil metagenome | isolation source: 40 cm soil or saprolite under grassland replicate 1 | place: USA:California | collected 2016-06-15
ATCGCCGATCTGTACTCCCCCGCGCTCACGGAGCGATTCCCCCTGCTCCGTCAACCCGCGCACGGCGTCCGCCGCGCGGCGCTCCTCCTCATTACGTCGAATCGCGGGCTGTGCGGCGCGTTCAACGCCAACCTGATCCGCGAGGCGCGGCGCCGCATCGCGGAGGTCGAGGGCCAAGGGGGGGGGGCTCAAGTGGACCTGCATCTCGTCGGCAAGAAGGGGATCGGCTATTTCAGGTTCGCGCGCCGCGCGATCGCGTCGCAGCGGGTGGACATCGGCGACCGGCCCACGGCGGCCCATGCGGCCGAGCTGGTGGAGCCGCTGATGGCGCAGTTCTCGGCGGGGACTCTCGACGCGGTGGACCTCGTGTTCGCGAAGTTCAACAGTGCGGTGTCGACGCCGCCGACGACGTTGCGGATACTGCCGGTCACTCCCCCGGAGCACCGCGGCCAGACCGTGAACTACATCCTGAAGCCTTCCGCCGAAGCGATCCTCGAGTCGTTGCTTCCTCTATATGTCCGCAATCAGATGTATCGCGCCCTGGTCGAGACGGCGGCGGCGGAGCACGGAGCGCGGCGCACGGCGATGAAGAACGCCACCGACGCCGGCAGCGACATGCTGGATGTGTTGCAGCGCACTTTCAACCGGGCGCGGCAGGGACAGATCACGCAAGAGCTCGCGGAGATTGTTGGCGGGGCGGAAGCTCTAAAAGGATAAGGGACTCGCATGGCGACGAAGACTAAAGAGGCTCCGAAGAAAGCAGCGGCCGCGACGAATACCGGTCGCGTCGTCCAGGTCATCGGCCCCGTGCTCGACGTCGAGTTCGAGCCGGAGCAGCTGCCCGAGCTCTACAATGCCCTGGTCGTCGAGCTGGAGGGGCGGCGGGTGGTGGTCGAGGTGCAGCAGCACATCGGCCGTAACCAGATCCGCGCCGTGGCCATGAGCCCCACCGACGGCGTGGTGCGCGGCATGTCGGCCATCGACACCGGCCAGCCGATCACCGTCCCGGTGGGCAAGCCGGCCCTGGGCCGCATCCTGAACGTGGTCGGCGAGCCGGTGGACGAGGGCGCGCCGATCCCGCCCGACGCGGAGCGGTGGCCGATCCACCGCGAGCCGCCGAAGTTCGTAGACCTCGAGCCGAAGACGCAGGTGTTCGAGACGGGGATCAAGGTCATCGACCTGATCGCCCCGTTCGTCAAGGGCGGCAAGATCGGCCTGTTCGGCGGCGCGGGCGTGGGCAAGACGGTCGTCATTCAGGTCTGGAGTTCCGCGAAGCGGGCATTCTCGACAACGTCGCCCTGATCTACGGGCAGATGAACGAGCCGCCGGGCGCGCGGCTGCGCGTCGGCCTCACAGGCCTCACCGTCGCCGAGTACTTCCGCGACGTCGAAGGGCAGGACGTGCTCGTCTTCATCGACAACATCTTTCGGTTCACGCAGGCGGGCTCGGAAGTGTCCGCGCTGCTGGGGAGAATGCCGTCGGCCGTCGGCTATCAGCCAACCCTGGCGACGGAAATGGGCGAACTCCAGGAGCGCATCACGTCCACCAAGAAGGGATCGATCACGTCGGTGCAGGCGATCTATGTCCCTGCGGACGACCTGACCGACCCGGCGCCGGCGACGGCGTTCTCGCACCTGGACGCGACGGTGGTGCTCGATCGCGCCATCGTGGAGCTGGGCATTTATCCGGCGGTGAACCCGCTGTCGTCGTCGAGTCGCATTCAGGACGCGCAGTACCTCGGCGAGCGGCATTACAAGGTCGCCACCGAGGTGCAACGCATCCTGCAGCGGTACAAAGATCTCCAGGACATCATCGCGATTCTGGGGATGGACGAGCTCTCCGAGGACGACAAGCTGCTGGTGGCGCGGGCGCGCCGGGTGCAGCGGTTCCTGTCGCAACCGTTCTTCGTGGCGTCGCAGTTCACCGGGCTCGAAGGCAAGTACGTCAAGCTCGAGGAGACGATCGCGTCCTTCGAGCGCGTCGTGTCCGGAGAGTTCGACCACTTGCCGGAGCAGGCCTTTTATATGGTGGGCGCGATCGACGACGTGGTCGAGCAGGCCAAGAAGCTGGCGTCCGCCTGATGCGCGTCACGGTCATCTCCCCCGAGCGATCGCTGTTCGACGGCGAGGCCGAGGCGGTCGTGGCGCCCGCGTTCGATGGCCAGGTGGGGATCCTGCCGCGCCACGCGCCGTTCATGACGCTGCTCGGTGAGGGCGTGCTGAACGTGCGGGGCCGAGGCGAGTCGACCAAGTTCCGCGTGTCGGGCGGGTTTCTTCAAGTCGTGGGAGATGCCGTGCGAGTCGTGGCGGGAAGCGCCACGCCGGTGTAGCGAGGCGGGGGGGCACCCGCACGGCGTGTGAGCCGCGTCACTCTTGAGACGCGGCTTTTTGCATTTTGCGGCTTGACACGCAAGCGGGGGGTTCTTAACGATGTGGCGCCCCTAACCCCCTTACTTGGAGGTTCGGTATGCGAAAGGTCCTCAGCGGCATGGCCGCAGTTGCCGTGCTGATATCCCTTCCAGCGATGGTAAACGCCCAGCGGCGCGCGGCGGCTATGAGCGGCGGTGCCAAGCACGAGTTCGGACTCGACGTCTTCGCCGGCTACGTGAAGGCAAAAGGCTCGAGCGGTGGAATCGCGCTCGTCACCCCGCTCAACGTGCGCGTCGGGCTCGTAAAAGCCGGCAAGATCATGTGGGAGCCCCGTTTCTCACTCGACTTCAGCACGGCCGGTGGGGCGACGACGTACGACTTCGCTCCCGGTGTCAACCTCCTCTACGCGCAATCCCCCGGTGGTCACCGCCGCGGCATGTATCTGACGGGCGGCGCTGGGTTCGACTTCATAGACCGTGGCGCGCCGAGCGGGACCGGGTTCACGCTGAACGGCGCGGTTGGTTGGCGCAAACCGTACGGCGCCGGCGCGTGGCGCTATGAGCTCGGGTTGCAGTGGTCGTCTCAGATCAAGGACGGCCTCGTGGTCATCCAGCCGAGCACGCTCTCGATCGGTGGGCGGTTCGGCATCTCGCTCTGGCATTAAGCCTCACCGGTGCGCGGCGTTCCGGAACATCGGAACGCCGCCCCTCCCGCCGGGTACCGTCTGCCGCACTGATTTCCAAGGAGATCCCCATGCGTCGGTATCTCGCGCTGTTCTTGTTGGTCGGCGCCAGCGTCGCGTCGCAGGCGGCGGCGCAGGCGACCGGCATGCCCAGCTTCAACGCGCCGTACCGTGCGTTCACCCGCTCGGAAATCGGGGTCGTCATCACGTTCCCGAGCGGTGGCGGCACCGCGTTCGAGGGTGCGTATCGCATGTCGAGCGGCAAGTTCGATATCGGGTTCCGCGGCGGGTTCCTGGACGTGAGCGGGCCCGGCTCCACGGTTCTCCTGCTCGGCGCCGAAGCACGCGAGCGCGTGCTGACTCACACGGCGGACTTCCCGCTCGACGGCGCGCTGATTCTCGGCGTCGGCGGCGGATTCAGCAGCGGCAACTCGACGCTGTTCGTCCCCGTCGGCCTGTCGCTCGGCCGGCGGCTCGACCCGCAGGGATCCACCGTCAGTATCGTCCCCTACGTGCAGCCGACCGGGTTGCTGGTGGCGGGCAATAGCAATTCCACGTTCCTGTTTGCACTCGGGTTGGGAGCCGATTTCCGCCTCTCGCCCCGGTTCGACGCGCGGATCAGCGCGGGTCTGGGGGACGTGGAGGGTGTGTCGCTTAGCGCCGTGTGGGTGCACTGAGGCGACACAGATTGACTTGCCGCCGCCGGTTTCCTACCGTAGGCGGAGCTTGACCGGGGTCCGGAGATGCCGGCGCACCGGTTTCCACGCGAGGGAGGATACGCATGAAGCGCATCATGACGGTTTTGGCGCTGGCCGCGGTCTCGGCGGCGCCGGTAGCGGCCCAGTGGTTCGGCATGCCAGTCTGGAACAGCCCAAAGGGCGGCACCGGCGTCACGGTCAACGGTGACGTCGGGATCCCGAACAACAACGGAGGCAAGGGCACCGCGTTCGGGGCTCGCGGTACGCTCGGCCTCGCCAATCTCTCGCTGACCGCGGGCGTCGTGTCGTGGAAGCCCTCTGGGAAGCCTGACAATGTCACGTCGATTGGTGGCAACGCCGCGTTCAAGGTGATCGGCGGAAGCCTGATTCCGGTGGCGCTGAACCTCCAGATCGGGGCCGCCAGGAAGGGTGCCGCGAACGGCGACTCGGCCACGACCCGGCTCACCGCCGGTGCCGGCGTCGCCGTCAGCGTGCCGACTCCGGGGATCAGCATCGAGCCGTACCTGTCGATCACGAACCGCTGGTACAAGAAGTCGGGGATCAGCGGGACGAACTCGAACCTGGGCTGGACGCTGGGCGCCAACGCCAACTTTGGGATGCTCGGCGTGCACCTGGCGTACGACTCGGAGAACATCGCTCCGGGCGTCACGGTCGGCACGTTCGGCCTCGGTGCGCACGTGGCGCTGAAGGCTCCCATCGGGATGTAAAGGTGCTAGCTTTCGGGGCGCGCCGTTCCCGGCGCGCCCCTTTTTTTTCCAGGAGATCCGTGACTCGTTCGATCGCGCGCGCGGGCCTGATGGCGCTGGCCCTCACGGTGAGCGGTTGTGCCCTCACCTTCGACAGCACCGAGCTCGGGGTGCCCACGTCGCTGGCGGAGCCGGCGGCGGCCCCGGTGCAGGGCACGGCCTTCCGCGTCACGCGGCACCCGGTGTTCCTCTTGTGGGGCGCCGTCCCCGTCTCTTCGCCCAGCGCCGAGGACGTGCTCGCGGGGCAAGTGGGCACGGCCTCGCGCATCGCGAACCTCAAGATCAGGGTCCGGAGCCGCTGGTCCGATCTGCTGGTGACGGCGTTGTCCTTCGGGACGATCGTCCCGAAGTCGGTCACGTTCGAGGGGGTCATTGTCCCGCGCTAGGTGATCCCCGGGCTTGCGCCCGGGGTCAGTGCTGCACCAACTCCCTGACCAGCGCCGTCGTCCGCTCGCTGGCGCCTCGTCCCTCCGCAACGACTTCTTTCGCGGCCGCACCTGCTTTGCGGCGGGCTGCCGCGTCGTGGTGCCACACTAGCCACTGGGAATGCAAGGGATGCCGGGCATCGTTGGGGAGGGCGACCGCGGCCCCGCGCTCGAGCAGGAGCCCGGCGTCCCGGCTCATCTCCCAATGCGGGCCGACGGCGATCGGGATACCGAACACCGCCGGCTCGAGCACGGAGTGGAGTCCGGCGCGATGGAAGCCGCCGCCCACGAACGCCACGTCCGCCAGGGCGTACAAGTCGGCCAGGATCCCGACCCGGTCCACGACAATGACCGGTCCCGGCTTCGCGTGCTCGAGTTGCGACAGCCGCACCGGCCGCGGCAGTTTCAGGTCCCGCAGACGCTCGGCGATGCCGGCCAGGTGATCGGGGTTTGGCTCGTGGGGAGCGAGGAGGAGTCGGGCGGCGGGGAGCTGGACCAGCAGGTCGGCGAACGCGGGGAGCAGCACCGCTTCGTCGGCCGGCCAAGTCGAGCCGGCCACGATCGTGAACGTCCCGGCCGACACGGTCGCGAGGCGCGCAAGCGGCTCGCGCGTGCGGTCCAGCCGCTCAGCCCGTTCGGCCACGCTGTCGTAGCGCGTGTCGCCCGTAACGGCGATCGTCTCCGGGCGTGCGCCGAGCTGCTCCAAGCGCTTCCCGTCGTCGTCGCTAATCGCGCCGATTCGGTCGAGCGCCCGGTACGCGGGCTGGGACCACTGACGCGTGGGCCAGCGGAGCCGCGAGCTGTGCGGGGCCACCGTGGCGGAGATGAGGCCGAGCTTCACGCCCCGGCGCGCCGCGGCGAGGGTGAGTTCGGGCCACACATCGAGCTTCGAGAACACGAGCGCCGCTGGCTGGAGTGCGTCGAGCACCGCCTCCACGTCGGCGGGACGGTCCAGGGGCAAGTAATCGGCTACATCGACGGGCAGGTTCTTGGCGAGGCGTTCGGCGGAGGGAGAGAAGAAGGTGAACGCCAGCTGCCAGTCCGGGTGCTCGGCGCGCAGCGTCTCGAGCACCGGCTTAGCTTGCAGGCCTTCGCCCACCGAAGGGGCATGCATCCACACCAGGGGCCGCCGGGGATCGCGGCGCGCCGCCGCCCACGCGGCGAGACGTGCGGCGAGGTCGCGACGACCGTCGAGCCCCCGGGCGAGCTTCTTGTCGAACCGCGCGGCGAACGGGGCCGTGCGGGCGGCGAGGTGGACGCTGAGACGATAGAGGAAGGGGGGGCGGGTCATCCCCAGAGGATAACCGAGCCCGGCCCGTCTCGCATCACGGGCTGGACTTAGTCCAGATCACGATCACGCCGCAGCCGGAGTTGGAACCGACGAATTCCGCGGGGATCTCAGACGCGCCGCGATAAATCTCGATCCCTTGGATGTCGTGTGGGGGCACGTTCCGGGCGAAGAAGGGTGTCGACTCCTGGCCGTCGAGGAAGTACTGCGGCTCACAGCCCGGCTGCGAGCGTGCCATCCGGGCCTGGCAGATCCCGCCCCGGCAGTCCTGCACGACTCCCCGCACCGTCGCCAGGATGTCCACGAGCGACGTGGGATTGGTCCGCTCAATGTCCCGCTTCGTGATGAAATAGCCCATCCCAGCTCCGCGACGACGCTCGAAATCGGCGAAGCGTTTCCCGATCGTCTCTCCCTCGACCGTGACCGGCGCGAGCTGCACGGGCAAGGCGGTCAGCTCGAATACGTGCTCAAGGCGTTGGTCCGCCGCTAGCCGGATGCGCCAGACGCCCGGTTCGTAGCCGATCGCATGGATCTCCAACATGACGGTTCCGGCCGGTATGCCGGCGAGCACGAAACGGCCGGTGGAGTCCGACAGCACCTTGGGGGTGCCGACGATGGCCGCTACCGCATCGACCAGTGGCTTGTGGGAGCCCTGGCCCACGACGAGTCCGGTCAGGGTCGCTCGCCCCCCAGCGCCTGCCTGCAGTGCCCACGCCGGCGCGGAGCCCACGAGCCAGCATGCGCTCACCACGCAAACCGCGATTGGCCGGGTACCGCCCAGGGAAGCCACTGAGGAGGCCGCCTTTCATTCATAGAGTAGCACTCGTCGCGGTGCGGGGGTAGGTACCTTGCGCACCCGCCGAGTCGCGTGCAGCATAGCGCTGTCGACTCGCTCCCCCGTCGGGGGGCCGCCCCCTGCAGCCGTCGTGCTCGAGCCGGGCACACGGCGGAAGAGTCGACAGGTGACGCTGGCTGGAGTCGTGCAGTTCAACACATTCCCCTTGCGGGAGGACGTGTATGAGGCCGTCTCTCACGTTCGCGAGACTGTTCGTACCAACCGTGGCTGCGGTGTTATGCGCCGCGCTCCCCGGCAGCGCGCCGGGGCAGGAAACTCAGATCACCGGCAAGGTGCACGGTGGGCAGGGGGAGCTGCTCGGGGGAGCGGTCGTCGCGATCGACGAGCTCAGCCTCGCCGCGGCGACGAACATGAGCGGTGCGTACGTACTGACCGTGCCCGCCGTACGTGCCCATGGTCAAGCGGTGACAGTGCGTGTTCGCTACATCGGCTACCAGCAGGTTACGCGCGAAGTCACTCTCGGACCCGGGTCCCAGGAGCAGAACTTCGAGCTCAAGGCGGATCCCATCAACCTCAACCCGGTGGTGGTGACGGGGTTGGCCGGGGAGACCGAGCGCAAGCTGACTACGTTTTCCGTCGGAAGTGTGGATGCCGCGCAGTTGAAGGAGACGCCGGGAGTCAATGCACTCAGCGGACTCGCCGGCAAGGTGGCTGGTGTGAGCACGCTGCAGGCAAGCGGCGCCCCCGGTGGGGCGCCGGCCATCCGTCTCCGCGGGGCGACTAGCCTCTCGGCGGGCCAGGATCCGCTCATCATCGTGGACGGCACGATCACCCGCGCCACCCTCGCGGACATCAACTCCGAGGACATCGAGCGCGTCGAGGTGGTCAAGGGAGCCGCAGCCTCTTCATTCTACGGCTCCGACGCCGCCAACGGCGTCATTCAGATCTTCACGCGGCGCGGCACCAACGTCGCCGATGGGCGGACTGTCACAACGACGCGCAGCGAGTTCGGTTTCTCGCTTCGTCCGAAGACCATCCCGCAGGCCACCGAGCACTCGTGGCTCGTTTGTACCGATTCGCTGGCGACTGCGACGGGATGCGCGAAGGGCGCGTACTGGCGCGACTCCAACGGTGACGGGATCGGCGACAACGACAGCATCGGGGTGCGCCTGCCGGAGCCGGACGGCATCGCCGACAATCCTTACCTCCGGGTGTACGACCACCAGGGGGAAGCGATGACCCGGGGGGCGTTCTACACGAATTACCTGTCGATCGGACAGCGCAAGGGCAATACGAACTACAACCTCTCGTTCCAAAACACGAAGCAGGAAGGCATCATGGTCCTGCTGAAGGGTTACAGCCGGCAGAACGTTCGGATCAATGTGGACCAGGTGCTCACGCCGCGGCTCGACCTCTCGATCGGTGGGTTCTACGGCAAGTCGAACAACAACGAGATCGTCCAAGGACCGGGGTCGCCGTTCTTCGCCGTTACGTTCGTGGAGCCCGACGTGAACCTGTTCGCGACCAACCCGGACGGGAGCCCATATCGGGCCAAGATTCCGGACCGGGTGTCCAACGCCGCCAACCCCCTGTATTACCTCAACAACACGGGGAACAGGACGGACCGTACCCGGTTCACGGGGACCCTCAAGGGTCGGTACCGTCTCGCAAATTGGCTCTCGGCCGAGGCTAATTACAACTACGACCAAGAGGGGTCGTTCAACGTGCAGTTCCAGAACACCGACTACCTCGACCCGAACGGAATTCCCACCGACGGCTACCTCTACCGCGACGAGAGGCACGGGCGCACCATCAACGGCGGGGCGACGCTCACGGGCGTTCGGACCTTCGGTTTGGGTGCGGGCACGGTGCGGAACACCACCAGAGCCGCGTTCGTGTACGAGGACCAGATCGGCACCGACTTCAACCTCAACGCCAGCACAGTCAAGGTGTCGGGTACGCCCGAGTTTCCGGCCACGACGGGGCTGGTCGCCAGCTCGAACGACCTCACGATCCGGAACCGCAACTTTTACGGTGTGACCAACTTCACCATCAACGATCGCTACATCCTGGACGGCCTGGTGCGCCGGGACGGGTCTTCGCTGTTCGGGTCTCAGAGCCGATACCAAACGTACTACCGGGTCTCCGGCGCTTGGCGCGTGAGCCAGGACCTCAGGATCAATGGTGTCGACGAGATGAAGCTGCACGCCTCGTACGGCACAGCCGGCCTGCGGCCCCGCTTCAACGCCCAGTACGAGGCATACAACTTTAGTGGCCAGAGCTTGCGGCCTACTACGCTTGGCAACCCGCTACTCAAGCCGGCGCGCTCCGGGGAGTTGGAAGTCGGGCTCAATCTCGACTTCCTGAGCCGGTTCACCCTGGAGTATTCGTATTCCCGCAAGACGACCAAAGATCAGATCATTCTGAAGGATCTGTCCGCGGCAGCCGGGGGATTCCTCAATCAGTGGACGAACGCCGGCACGCTGCTGGGTAATACGCACGAGATCTCCTTGGGGGCGATCCTTGCGGAACGGCCCGCCTTCTCCTGGCGCCTCAACATCGCGGGCGATCACAGCCGTCAGAAGATCACGCAGTGGCCCCTAGCGCCGCGCTTCGTGGGCCCCGGATACTCAGGCACCGGCATCTTCAAGCTGGCGGCGGGTGAAGTCTATGGCGTGATGTACGGCACGCACGTCATCCGGAACATCGACGAATTGTACGACGATCCCACTAAGAACCCGCTGACGGGTCCCTACGCTCGAGACAGCGTCCTCGTCAACGAAGAGGGCTACGTCGTCACCAAGGCCGGCTATGGCACGATCGACGAGCGCCCGATCGCTTACGTGGCCCCGAACGGACAGGCGGTCGTCAAGATCGGCGACGCGAATCCCGACTTCACGCTCAGTTTCACCAGTACGCTGCGCTGGAAAAACGTGTCCGTGTACGGGTTGGTGAACTGGGTGCACGGCGGCAACATTTACAACGGCACCCGCCAGTGGCCGTTCTTCGAGAACCGCGACCGCGTTTACGATCAAGGCGCCAAGAAAGACACCGCCAACGGCGGCGTGCCGCTCGTGCCCGGGCGCGAAGCGAACAAGAAGCCGCAACAGTACTACAACTTCTTTTATAACAGCATCAACGCGATCGACTACTTCGTCGAGAACGGGACGTACTTGAAGATCAAGGAGCTGAACGTGAGCTACACGTTCGGTGAGTCCACCGTTCAGCGGCTGGGCATCGGCGCAATCCAGAGCCTGCGCATCGGCGTGATCGGACGCAATCTGTTCACGTTCACTAAGTACTCCGGGTACGATCCCGAAGTGGCCAACCTGGACGGCGATCCGTATGCGTTCCGGTTCGACGGGTTCTCGTATCCCAACTTCCGCACGTTCACTGGCTTTGTGGAGATCGGGTTCTGAGCTCGGTCCCAACGACCTCTTGAGGAGCAAGAAGCTATGAGCCTGCTCAAGCGAATCCCCCGGGTCGTCACCGTCGTCGCCGGCCTCCTGTTCGTGAGCGCCTGCGAGTCGTTGGTCGTGAGCGACCCGAATGATCCCGACCGGAGCCGTGTGTTGGCGAGCGCCCCGTCGGTCGAGGCCCTGCTCGCCGGTGGCCTGAACGGGTGGATGAACATCCATCAGGGGATGGACCCCGACGGCGCTCTCACCACAATGGCCGACAACTACACCGCGTCGTGGAACAACTTCCAGATGCGTATTTACTCTTCCGAACCCCGGACCTCGTGGCAGAACGATCCCGCCTCCTCGGCAAAGGTAGAGATCGAGTCGTACTGGTACGCAGAGTACGCGTCCCTCGCTGCGGCGAACGCCGCGCTCTATGCCGTCCGAACGCTGGGGGTGTTCCACAAAAACGCCGACTCCGCCATGGTGGAAAACCTCGCAGTGATGTTGCAGGGCATGTCGGTCGGCATGGTGGCGCTGAACTACGACCGGGGGTTCGAGGTCGAGTACAATAGCAACCTCGCTGGGCTGACGCTCAACACCCGGCAGCAGTTGCGAGATTGGGCTCTCGCCAAGCTCGATACGGCGATCGCTATGGCCGGCGCCAACACCTACACATGGCCGGGGAGCTGGACCAACAATGCCGGTGCGAACGGCGCAGCCATCACGAACGTGCAGGTGGCTCAGATCGCCAACTCGATGGCCGCGCGGATCCTGGCGTATTTCCCTCGCGCCGCGTCGGAGACCCAGACGGCGGCCGAGTGGGACCGCGTCGCCGGCTATGCGTCGAAGGGGATCAGCAGCGGCACGCCCTTCGACTTCGCCTTCATCGGCGACGGGTGCGTCGCTGGCGGCAGCTGGTGCGACGAGCTGCGGTTGTGGAGCAACGACATGACGACGATGCGGATGGACACGCGCGTCGCCAACATGATGGACACGAGCCAGCACACCCCGTGGCCCGATCCGGGCGGGAACCCCCAACCGAACTCGGCCGACCGGAGACTGGGAGATGGAACCTACGGCACGCCGACACTCGCTAACGCGGTGGGGACGCTGCCGGCGGACGCAGGCGCGGGCACGGACTACGCGTGGAGTCCGAACGCCATCTTCCGCCCGGTCCGCGGCCAGTACCACCAGAGCAACATCGGCCAAACCCGCTACGACTATCTCGGCTTCAGCGCGCCGGATGGGTCCGGCGGTGGGTTCGGATTCGCTCCAGTCATGATCGCGGCCGAGAACGACCTCCTATTGGCGGAGGGCCTGATCCGGGGCACGGCGCCAAACCTGGCCGCCGCGGCGACGCTCATCAACAACACGCGCGTCGGGCGGGGCGGTCTCGCAGCCGCGGCCGCGGGGGATGGCGTGGCCGTCTTGCTCGCGAAGCTGCAGTACGAGCAAGACGTCGAGCTGCCTGGGGATGGGGCGGTGCCCTACTACAATCGGCGTCGCATCGATGGGCTCCAACCCTTGACGCCGCACCAGATGCCGATCCCTGCCAAGGAACTCGGCGTGCTCGGCCTGGCCCTGTACACCTTCGGCGGCGCCAGTCCGGCGTTCAGCGCGTCGCTTGGCGGCACCTCGGTCACGACGAGTTCCGGGCCGATCTACAGCATATCAAGCGTGCGCGACGCACCACGCATCTACGACGAGATGCGACGCGAGCAGATGGCCCGGATCAGGACGACGCGCCAGTAGCCGGCGCTGGGGCCGCCAGATGAGACAAGGGGCGGGAGCGATCCCGCCCCTTTTTCTATGTCAGGGGATGTGCACCGTAACTTCTGCCTGCCCCGCCGCGAGCGGCACCATCTGCTCGCGCCCACCCGGCCACCGAATCCACAGCGCGGTCGGCTGCCCCGCGCGTCCCAAGACCTGCACGGCACTGTTCTCCGACCAGTACCCTGACCCTGCCTGAACCTCGCGGACCGGCCCGTTGCGATCACGGTAACGCAGACGCATCTGAGCGCCGATCGCGCTCGGGTTGTTCGGTGGACCACGCAAACGCACGCGAAGGCCGGGTGTGGCGCCCACATTGTGAAACAGCCGGGTCGCGGCGCCGTTTTGGCTCACCGCGAGGTCGAGCCGGCCGTCACCGTCATAGTCCGCGTACGCGGCTCCGCGCTGCTCGCCGTACACGATAAGGCCGGAGCGTTGCCCCGGCACGGCCTCGAGTCCTCCCGCACCGTCACCGAGGAGGAGCAGACTCCGGCCCGCATCGTAGCGCGGCGTGGCGACGTCCGTCGCGAAGAAATTCTCGCTCAGGAACACATCCTCCTTCCCGTCACCGTCAAAATCAGCGACGCCGGCATAGAACGCGGGCGCCAACTGCGTCTCGAGGGGGAGCGGCCGCGCCTCGAACCGGTCGCCGCGGTTCAGGAGCACTACATGGTCCAGCGTCGTCGCTCCAAGCCGGGCCGCCCGTGAAGCGAGGGGACCGAGGACCTGATCAATGTTGGCATCGGCGTACGCCGCGAACGTCGGC
>WNFX01011820.1_pt1 | contig 12965 bp, 9 predicted proteins | sample 5400111 | NCBI WGS metagenome assembly WNFX01 (sample SAMN13153363, study PRJNA577476) | soil metagenome | isolation source: 40 cm soil or saprolite under grassland replicate 1 | place: USA:California | collected 2016-06-15
ATCATGCCGCTGCCCGCTTACTGCGAGCGATCGCGAAAAATCGGGCGCCTGAAAATCCGATATAAAGAAAACGACCGCGCGTCGTGTTACGATCTTGTTCAGGTAATCAAGTGCCAGCACCGGTTCTGTGCCGCGTCCCTGCGGTTGGAAAAACAGAATCTCACGAATAAGTCGCAGCGTATGAGACCGGCCTTTTTTGGGCGGGATAAAAAGCTCGACCCGATCAGTGAAAAGAATCAAGCCAACCTTGTCATTGTTCCTGATCGCGCTGAAGGCGAGCAAACAGGCAACCTCTGCCGCAAGCTCGCGTTTGGATTGTGTTGTGCTGCCAAAATTCCCTGAAGCGCTGACATCCACAACCAGCATCACTGTTAGCTCTCGCTCTTCGGTGAATTTTTTCACGAACGCGGTACCCATGCGCGCCGTGACGTTCCAATCGATTGAACGGATCTCATCGCCCGGTTGATATTCGCGCACATCTTCAAAATTCATGCCGCGGCCTTTGAAGACGCTATGGTAGTCCCCCGCGAATGCAGTCTCGACCAAGCCGCGTGTTTTAATCTCGAGGGTTCGAATCTTTTTTAGGATTTCGGTTGTGTCCATCACGCGTGAGAAGTGATTGGTGAGATGTGAGAAGTGCTCACACGAAGAACTCTTTGAGTTGGGACGACTGGTTGCTGGTCGACTCCTTTTCTTCTACGCGTGAAATTGCTCGATAATCTGTCGCTGGAGAATGCTTACAGAAGTCGTCGGCGCGGTCGATCATGCGTGAGAGCATTCGACAGATGACGATGCAATTCGAGTCAACTTCGTTGAATTCGTCATCTGACAGGTACTTCGAGTCGCGTGCATCGTCTAACCATGATTGCGTCTCTGTCGCTTCGCCTAGCGCTTCATCGAGCTTATTAACAAACACTGCTTTGTAACGGCGCCGGCCCCAAGCCTCAGCGATCATCGCCTTCACCGCGCGTGAGCTGCGGCGAATCTGATCAGTCAGTGAATAGCGTTCTTCAGCTGGAAATTGGCGGCTGAGTTCAAAAATCTTCTGCGCGGTTTCTCGAGCTTGCCGATAAACACTTAGATCCCGAAATGACCTTGCGATAGCCATCAACACCTCTCACTTCTCACGAATCACCTCTCACTGGGTCAGGGAACAGGCAATCCCGCAAAGATTCGCTCGATGATCGTCTCGCTGGTGACCGCTTCTGCTTCGGCCTCGTAACTGACAATGATTCGATGTCGCAATACGTCGGGCCCTATGCTTTTTACGTCCTGCGGCGTCACATAACCGCGGCCGTTCAGGAACGCGTGGGCGCGTGCACCAAGGGCAAGGTAAATGGTCGCACGCGGCGAAGCGCCGTAACGAATGAGACCTTCGAGCCGCAGATTATACGCCGCCGGCTCTCGCGTCGCCCAGACAACGTCGACGATGTAATCCTTAACGCGGTCATCGATGTAAATGCTGTTAACCACTTCGCGTGCCGCGATGATTTGGTTTGGCTCAATCACGGGATTGACTCGCAAATCCGGTGACGAGGTTGCCATCAGATCGAGAATGTTTCGCTCCTCCGATTTCTGCGGATAACCGATATTCAATTTGAACATGAAGCGATCCAGCTGCGCTTCGGGCAATTGGTAAGTTCCTTCCTGTTCGATCGGGTTCTGCGTCGCCAAAACGAGGAATGGATCTGAAAGGGGATACGTCTTTTCACCGATGGTGACCTGTCGTTCCTGCATCGCCTCCAGCAATGCGCTCTGAACCTTGGCAGGTGCCCGATTGATTTCGTCAGCGAGGATCAGGTTGGAAAAGATTGGTCCGAGTTTCGTTGTAAATTCACCAGTCCGCGGATTGTAGATGAGAGTACCGATCAAATCCGCTGGCAGAAGATCCGGTGTGAACTGCAATCTTTGAAACCCGGTTTGGATGCATGAGGCCATTGTTTTGACCGTGAGCGTTTTTGCCAGTCCGGGAACGCCTTCGAGCAGGAGATGACCATTAGCGAGCAGACCCAGCAGAAGGCGGTCCACCAGATACTTCTGACCTATCACAACATGAGCGACTTGCTGACGGAGCGGCGGAATCCATTGTCCCAGCTCCCGCACTTCCTGCGTAATTTCCTGCGTCGATTTCATATGGTCTGGTCAGACACGTACGGCTGCGAGAACGTTCGATCAAGGGTGCCCGCAAACCAGTCTGCAGAATTGCCGATCGCTCACGGCACCGAGATAATCCGGTGTAACTTCCCGTGGCATCAGGGAAAGTGTAAAAATTGGATTGGCAATGTTAGTTCTCCAGAAACCGCAGTGCCGAGCCATTTTGATCCTCGCATTTGCAGCCGCGGTGATGTCGATCCTGGCATGGATCGCTCGGAATGATCCGACGATCAATTTTTTGCCGCGCGATCCACGTGCTGAATGGATCGTCTTTCCCACCGCGGTTGATGCGCACGGGCATGAGTCAGCTAGTTTCGATGCAACATTCCGTCGCGAATTCGTTTTGAACAGCCAACCGCCGACAGCGCGTTTGAGCATTCGCGCAATGCGGCGCGCAGACGTGAAAATCAATGGCGCTTCGGCTTTGTCTCGGCCGAGTCGCAATTGGAAAGAAAGTACGAGTATCGACGTGGCCGAGCAATTGCACGGCGGGACAAATGTGATTGAAGCGCGCGTCTTTAATCAGAATGGGCCACCGGCGCTCTGGCTCAATTTGACGACTGATCAACTGAACTTGCATAGCGACAAAAATTGGGAAGCGTCGATTGCCGGTTCCTCCTGGCGTCATGCTGCACTGGCGTCGACGGCAAAAACTCCCGGTCGCGGCAATTCCATTTCGGGCGGCATTCGCACGTTCGATGCGGTGAAGAAAATTTGGTGGTTCTGGATTGTTCTTACCGCGATCGCATTTGGATTCGCCTTTCTCCGGCATGTCAGCCGGAAGCAGTCCACGACAGCGCGGCAGGAAGGAATTCTCCTGATCGTGTTTGCCGGTTTATGGCTGTTGTTAGTCTGGAATAACACGCGGCTCTTACCGTTTCATACCGGCTTCGATTCGAAGGAGCACCTCAAATATATCAACTACATCCAGGAACACAGGGCGCTGCCGTTGCCGAATGAAGGCTGGGAAATGTATCAGCCGCCACTCTATTACTTGATTGCCGCCGCGAGCCTTTCCGCTCTTAAACTGTCAATCAACGATTCGGCGTCGATCTTGGTTCTGCGCTTCCTCGGCGCGTTTTTGGGCATTGCCCAATTTGTTTTTGTTTTTTTGAGTTTGCGGCTCCTGTTTCCGGCCCGAACCGCATTCATAGGTCTTTTGCTGGCAGCGTTTTTGCCAATGCATTTGTATCTCGCGCATTACGTGACCAACGAAATGCTGGCGGCGGTTCTGGCGACAGTAACTCTTTACCTTTGTTTGCGTCTGCTAAAGAGCGAGACATTGCGCGCACCGCAATTCGCATGGCTCGGATTGGCGCTCGGCGCGGCAATGTTAGCTAAGGCGACGGGGATTTTGTTACTGCCAATCGTGATCGCGGCAATTGCAGGCAAGCTCGCGTACGCGCGAGCGCCAATCGCAACTTCATTGCGCAATATCTGCCTGTTGCTCCTAATTTGTTTCGCCGTGTGCGGCTGGCATTACACGCGCATTTGGCTGAGGTTCGGCACGCCGCTGCTAGGTAACTGGGATGTGATCAGCGGGTTCAGGTGGTGGCAGGACCCTGGCTATCACACCGTGGCTGATTACCTCCGTTTCGGCCGGTCGCTGATTAATCCGCTCTTCAGCAGTTTCGCCGGATTTGGCGACGGGATCCATTCTACCCTATGGGGAGACGGGTTGTGTGGCGGTCTCTCAAGTTTGACACTTGCTTGGAACGAATATCCGATGGCCGCCAGCTATTTATGGTCGCTAATTCCAACAGCTCTGGTTCTCGTCGGTGCGAGCGTGGCGATTCTTCAATTCATTCGAAAGCCTTCGAGTGAATTGTTTGTCCTAATCGGTTTCTCCATTGTCATTCTGATCGGCCTGGTGTTCATGACACTAAAGATTCCGTCCTACGCACAAGCGAAAGCGTTCTACGGATTGTCGGTCCTCACGCCACTTTGTTTCTTTGGTGCGCTTGGCTGGGAAACGCTCACCAACAGGCACGCGCGTTTGCGGATCATTCTTGGTTCACTGGTTTTTGCTTGGGCGATGAACAGTTTCGCCGCTTACTGGATTATTCCTTCGGCGACGCAGCATCTCTATGCCGTAAAAGCTTTGGGCACCGAAGGTAAAATGGATCGCGCGGCTGCTGAAGCACTCAAAGCTGTAGAAGCCGATCCGTCCAATGCGACCGCGCGTGGCTTTTACGCCCTGAGCTTGAGCGAGCTAGGCCATAATGAGGAGGCAATCAGGGAAGCCGAGCGCGCGATTGAATTGAGTCCAACTGATTCTGCTGCCCATTTGCAATTAGCAATTTCAGTAAAGCGTAGTGACATAGAGCGCGCAATCGCGGAAGCTCGCCGTGCCATCGAGTTGGGACCGGAAAATTCTTCCGCTTACCAAGTCTTGATGAATTGTTTTTTGGAATCGCGCCGCTACAACGAAGCAGCCGACCTTGGACGCGAATGGCTGGCTGTGTCGCCCTATGACGTGGCTCCTCATTCCGCGTTGGGTTCGGCTCTGTCCGAAAACGGCGAACTCGCACCAGCCGCGCAGCATCTCGGTTACGTGATGATGTTGCGACCGCAATTGGAACAAGCGCATGCACAACTGCGGCAGCTGTTGCTGTCGCTGGCCAAGGAGCCGGATGGATTGCAACGACTCCGCGACGTCGCCGCAAATGCACCAGACTCGCCGCGAATGCTTGACGAACTGGCGTGGTTGCTTGCCACGTATCCCGATTCGAAATCGCGCGACGGGACCGAGGCAGTTCGACTTGCGGAGCGCGCTTGCGCTCTGACTGAGCGCCGGGTTCCGGTTCTTCTCGACACACTGGGCGCGGCTTACGCTGAGACGGGAGACTTCCCGCGTGCAATCAGCGCCATTGAAGAAGCGCTGAAGATTGCCCACTCGTCCGGCGATGGCGAGGCGGTTAAGCTGAGTGAAAACATTCTCGCCTCACTTCGCGAAAATCTGCCGTATCGGCAGGAGCCGGAATAATCGTATAAGGCCTCGGCCCTATTTCGCTCGAATGCGCGATCCTTGCGGGACACTTTGCGCGCGGGGACGCAGCGTCAAAATTATTGGCAAACCGGCATATGGTTGCGCTTTGCGGATGCGAGCTTCGAGATAACGCCGATATGTTTCATTCATCAAACTTGGATCGTTAACGAATAAAACGAATTCCGGGGCGACAAAACTTCGGCGCCGTGTTTCATGCGGCAGTGTCTGAAAAGGTTCTTCGGCGGTTTGGAAACCGCCGCTCCTTGATTGCGCGGCATAGAACAGCTTGAGTCGCCGTCCCTTTACCAGGGGTGGCGGATTGGCTTCAAACGCCTGACGGAGTAATCGGTTCAGCACCCCGGTGCCGATACGCTGCCGCGCTGCGTGCCGGACTGTTTCGATCGATGCAAAAACGTTGTCGATGTTTTCCCCGGTAGCTGCGGATACAGTCGATATCGGTGCATATTCGAGGAAGAAGAGTCTCGCACGCGTTTCCTCAATAAGTTGCCTTGCCGCCTGCTTTTCTCTGCGTTCCGGCTTAACTAAGTCCCACTTGTTCAAGACAACAATCGCTGGCTTCCGCGCCTTTTGAATCAGTCCCGCAATCCGTTTGTCCTGGGCTGTTACGCCCATCGTGAGATCTACAATGAGAACGCAGAGGTCAGCGCGGCGAATGCTTCGCTCTGCGCGCATCACGCTGAAAACCTCGACCGAACTCGAATGTTTCCCGCGCCGTCGGATTCCCGCGGTATCGATGAAAACGAATTTTTGGCCATCGCGCTCGTAAAGAATGTCAACAGCATCGCGCGTCGTTCCGGGCAACTCGCTCACAATCGCGCGCTCTCCGCGCACAATGGAATTAATTAGCGAAGATTTACCGACGTTTGGCCGGCCAACGATCGCCACTGCAGGCAAGTCATGGCTCGTCACTCGTGAATCATAAGAAGACGAAGGAAGGCGCTGTTCGATCTCTCCTAATAAGTCAGAAATCCCGCGATCATGTTCAGCGCTGATCGCAATAGTTGGTTCAAAGCCTAATGAATCGAACTCTGCCGTCAGCGGCTCGTGTTTGTCGGCGTCAACTTTATTAATCACAAGCAGGATCGGTTTTTGCGCTTTTCGCAGTGTGCGCCCGAGCTCCTCATCGACAGGCGACAAGCCTTCTTTTGCGTCGACCACGAATAAGAGAAGATCGCTCTCGCGCAGCGCTTCTTCTGCGGCGCGGCGCACTTGTCCGCTCAGTTCGCGTTCACCGACACCGATGATGCCGCCGGTGTCCCACAATGTGAACGGCCGCGCGGCGCGTTTGCAAATCGCCGAAATCCGGTCGCGTGTGATTCCGGGTTGATCGTGAACAATGGCAATCTTTCGGCCGACCAGCCGATTGAACAGCGCAGACTTGCCAACGTTTGGCCGGCCGACAATTGCGACATTCGGCATGGGAGTTGTGTCGCTCATATTCAATAGCAAACAACATTATGTGAATCCGCCTCTCCCCTCGATCAAGGGGAGAGGCGAACGAGTGTACGAACGAGTATTGGAGCTACGTTAATAGACTCTGAGTGTGCCTATCAATTCACTGTCGCCCGCCGTGCTAGGATTTTGCCGGATGGGCATGGCCTGCAGCCTGCAATTGCCGGACGCCTTCTGCCACATAAACGATTCCGGAGATTGCAGTGAAAACGCCCGCTGCGATTACAACGTAGAGCAGGGGAACCACGTGCAGCTGCAGCATGACCCAACCGATGGCCACCATCTGCAAAACGGTCGCTACTTTTCCGGTCCAGTTCGGTTTCACATGCACTTTTCCAATGAGCAAATACAAGACGGCGGCGCCGACAATAAGAATGGCGTCACGCGAAATCACGATGACCGGGAACCAGGTCGGAAACCCGCCGTAATCGGGATCCGACTCGCTCCAATTGCTGATGCTCAGCGTAATAATGCCGCTCAAAAGCAGGCCCTTGTCGGCGATGGGATCGAGAATGACTCCCAGCGAGCTCCTCTGGTTGTAGCGGCGCGCAACATAGCCATCTAAACCATCACTGGTGGCAGCGACCAGGAAAATGGCAATTGCAGCAAAACGCATCCATTCGAGCGGCGCGCCACGCTGAATGCTTTGGCCGTAATAAATCGCCATCGTGACAAAAGCCGGAATCATCAAAATCCGAACAATGGTGATTTTGTTGGCCGTCGTCATGCCAGACAGCAAAGTTCAACCACTGCTCGAACTTGCAAGGCAATTTGGCTGCGCACGGCCGTCACTCGGTCATCCTGAGCGAAGCCTATGCAGTTGCGAAACGGCTCGAGCCGCAGCGTGATCAATCGCGTACGAGAGCTTCCTCGTTACACTCGGAATGACTTTGCCTGGCTTACGCTGCAGCGGCTGCCGCGTGTCCAAAAAAATGCTCAGCGCTTGCGCGCTGATGCAGTGGACACCGGCTCAGACGGGATTTTAAATCCTTCGATTTGCTTTTTGATCTCGTTAGCGAAGGCCGCCGCCCCCGCGCCGTTTACGACACGATGATCAAACGTGAGCGAGAGCGTGATTACTTCCGCGCTCTCGTTTTTGTTTTTGTTCGGAACCAGTTCGCGGTGCGCGGTACCAACGAACAGCGTGCCGACTGACGGTGGCACAACAATCGGCGCGCCAGCCTTTACTCCAAACGCGCCGTGTCGTTGTAAATCTTTACGAATTCGGGCCAGCTTTTTTTATTTGCATCCGTGATTACCGCGGTCGCCAGGCGATCGTCCTCAAGGGCGACCGCGATACCCAGATCGAAATCGTCATTCTGCACGATTTGATCGTCTTCGAGAATTAACCGGCGGAACGGCGCATGCTTTTCCATCGCGCGCACCACAGACCACCCAATCATCACGGAAGGGGAGGGGGCATTCCCTGCGTCTTTCTTTTTCGCCAAGTCGCGAGCTTCTCGAATCGCGTCCCAGCGCGCATCGATTTGCAAATTAGCGGGAATGACTCGGCTGAGTTTGCGCGTCACCGTGGACGATAGTGCGGGCTCGATATTGTAGCGGCGGGTGTGTCGCCCGCGGTTCCCGTCTTCAGGTTGCGGGGCAAATCCTACTCCCTCTGCAGGTTTTCGATCCGCCGAAACCTCCCCAGCTTGTTCAAATTGATCCGCTAGCAGTGCTTCGTCCGTAAAAAGCGTGCCAAGCTCCTGGCCTATGTCGACGGTATCGCCAACCTTCGTTTTCCATTCGCCCATCACTCCAGCGAACGATGATTGAATTGGATAAACAGCCTTGTCCGTTTCGACTTCGCACAATTCGTCGTCCAGCGCGACGGGATCGCCCGGTTGTTTCAAGAGCGAAACGACTTTTGCATTGCGAATTCCTTCGCCCATCACCGGCACCGTAATAGCTTGCATGCGCCGTTGCCCGATTTCTGCTGTAGCCGGGATCGTTGATCCCGGCAGAACGTGTTCGGGTCGTTTTGCGGGGCGGCCGGAATCATCCCGACGCGTCGGGACTACAACTGCGCGTTCATGTTTGGTTGCAACCGAGTGACGCATAGCAGCAACAATGCGCTCCACATCTGGCAAAGCAGCGTATTCGTAGATCGGATTGTAACCGATCATGACGTTCGCTTTGCTAACGAGAATCGGTGGACCGATCATCTCATTCCACAGCTCAGGCGTGCTCGTGACGTGCGAAATAATCATTTGTCCCACACTGCAGTTCTCAGTGTCTTCCTGGACAACAACCAGCCGGCGGGTTTTGTGCACTGAATTTTCAATCGCAGCCTTGTCCCAAGGGACGATCGATCGCAGATCGATTAGCTCGACGCTTATCTCATTCTCGATTTTTGCGATCGCCTCGAGAGATTTCTCGATCGTGTTTCCCCAGGCGACCACGGTCATGTCCGAGCCGCTTCTGCGTTGACGCGCCCGCCCGAGCGGAACTGCCCGGATCGGCTCCGCGTAATCGTGTTCGGCCCACAGCAGATGCTTAGGGATGAGAAACATCACCGGGTCCTCACCGTGCATCGCTGTCCAGAGCAATCCGGCGGCATCCGCCGGCGTGCTCGGAATCACAATGTTTAGACCGGGATAATGCGCGAGGGCCGATTCATTCGCCTGGCTGTGCCACAAACTTCCTCCGGGCAAATAGGCGCCATACGGCGCATAAAACACGGCTGGACATTTCCAATTGCCGAACGATCGCCAACGCAGGTTGGAGATATTAGTAACGAGTTGGTTGAAGCCTGGATAAATAAAGTCGATGAACTGCAGCTCGAAGACAGGACGTTTCCCGTAAGCAGCAAGGCCACAGGCAACACCAAGGATCGTCGATTCGGCGAGTGGCGAATTGAAAACTTGATTTGGGAACTCCGTTGAAAGCTTCTGGGTAAGACGAAACACACCGCCCTTGGGATCTTCGATGTCTTCGCCGAAGAGAATTCGGCGGCGGTCTTCCTCCAGACCGAGCCGCAAAGTTTTGTTCACTGTGTCGCCGATCCGATATTTCCCAGGCGGCAGAACTTCCGTCTCAATTTTTGGCGCCGGCTTCGTGACGTTGGCGAGAAGCTCGTTGGGCGACGGATCTTCCGTTTTTTCCGCTTCGGCGTACTCGCGACGAATTCGCTCCTTAACTTCGTTATCGAGTCTCGCAAAATCTTCCGCCGTAATGACACCTTCCTCGACGAGTTGATCTTTCCAACATTTGAGCGGATCGAACTTCTCCAGCCCTTGCAGTTCCTCCTCGCGGCGGTAAAGCTTTTGATCATCGGAACTCGTGTGACTAGAAAGCCGCTCCATGTTGATCCAAAAGAAGAATGGCCCGCCGCCGGCGCGAATCTTTTCGAATGCTTCTGCTGTAGCGTCGTAAATCTGGTGTACGTTTTGTCCTTCGATCTTGCGCCAGTTCCTGTGTTCCAGAACGTTCAACGCTAGTGGGTTGGTCTTGCGCGTGGGCATGCTGATGCCGTAGGCGTTGTCTTCAACGAGAAAGAGCAGCGGAAGTTGCTTCTCTTTGGCGAAACAGATCGCCTCGAAAAAATCCCCCTGACGAGTCGCCGCGTCGCCAACCGTCGTTACCACGAGATTTTTCTTCTGATCGAGCTTGATACCCCATGCGATGCCGCACGCGGGAAGTAGCTGCGACCCAGTGGGCGTCGGCACGCTCCAGATATGCAGGTCAGCATTGCTGTAATGCGACGGCATCTGGCGCCCACCGCTGCCAGTGTTCCGTTTAGCGAAATATTCGAGACCGAGTTGACGCGTCGTCATGCCGCGCCCCAAAACCAAACCCCGATCGCGATAGTACGGCACGATATAATCGTCCGGCTCCATCTGAATCGAGACCGCCGCCAGCGCCTCGTGACCCATTCCAGAAACATGAAAGTGTCCTTTGCCCTGGCGATTCAGATTCTGCTCGCGCAAGTCTGCATGGCGACTTTCCAGCATGGTGGTTAAGAGTCGCAGCTTATCTTGCTTGCTCAGCGCGGGCATACGGCATGATCTTACACGGCAGTTACGGATCGACAATCACACGGATTCAGTTCGAAAAAGAAACGTAAATGGAATGGACAACATCAGAACTGCAGCAGAGCAGGGGAGTGATCGAACGTTATCGTGAATATCTTCCCGTTTCTTCTTCGACGCCGATTGTGTTCTTGGGCGAGGGGAATACGCCGCTGATTTATTGTCCGCAATTGAGCAAACGCGTTGGCCGCGGCTGCGAAGTTTTCGTCAAGAATGAAGGCGCAAATCCAACCGGCTCCTTCAAGGACCGCGGCATGACGGTGGCGGTGTCGAAAGCGACAGAGCTCGGCGCAAAGGCTCTCATTTGCGCTTCCACGGGCAACACTTCAGCTTCAGCGGCTGCTTACGCGGCGCGTGCTGGAATTTTGTGCATCGTGGTCTTGCCTGCAGGAAAAATCGCAACCGGCAAATTGGTGCAAGCTTTTGCTTACGGAGCGAAAATCATCGCGATCGATGGCAATTTTGATGACGCGCTTCGCATTGTGCGTGAGCTGGGCGACGGCGACGAGTTTGTTATTGTGAACTCGATTAATCCGGACCGGATCGCGGGCCAAAAGACGGCGGCATTTGAAATCGTCGATGTTTTAGGAGACGCGCCCGATTTTCATTTGTTGCCCGTGGGCAACGCCGGAAACATTACTGCATACTGGGCAGGATATCGGGAATACCAAGCGCACCGAAGATCGGCAAGGGTTCCAGCAATGATTGGTTTTCAGGCTGCCGGTGCGGCGCCAATTTTTTACAACCGGGTCGTCGAAAAACCCGAAACGATTGCATCTGCAATTCGAATCGGAAATCCGGCAAGCTGGAAGCAAGCGCGCGCAGTAATCGCTGAATCGCATGGCGCAATTAACGTTGTGAGTGACGAGGAGATTCTCGCAGCACAGAGTTGGCTGGCGCGCCACGAAGGAATTTTTGTCGAACCCGCAAGCGCGGCCGCGATCGCCGGACTTTTCAAATGCTGTGATTCAGATGAGGCGGCGTTCTCATTCCAAAAAATTCCAGAGGCAAGTCGGATCGTTTGTACAGTCACGGGACATGGCTTGAAAGATCCCGATACCATTATCCAGCGAATGAAAGAATTGACACCGGTCCGGCCGAACTTCGACGACGTTCGACGCGCAATTGGGCTATTATAGCCGACGCTCGAAAACCATCGCTGTTCGTGTTTGGTTGGAGTTAGTCTTTGTCTGACATGCGCCTGGTGGTTCAAAAATATGGCGGTACTTCCGTCGGGACACCCGAGCGCATATGTAACGTTGCACGCCGACTTATCGAAACACAGCGCGAGGGCTGTCAGGTCGTGGCGGTCATTTCCGCAATGGCCGGCGTGACCGATAATTTGCTCAAGCTCACAGACGAGATATCACCGCAGCCGACACAGCGCGAGCTGGATGTTCTCTTATCGACCGGCGAGCGTGCCGCCTCGGCTTTAACCGCAATGGCCGTGAACGCACTCGGCGGACGAGCCATTTCATTGAGCGGCGCGCAGGCGGGAATTTTAACCGACCGCAACCACACCAAGGCACACATCGCCAATATCAGTCCGAAGCAAATTCATGAACTGCTCTCAGACGATTACGTTGTAATTGTCGCTGGTTTTCAGGGTCAGACGCCGGAAGGAGAAATCACCACGTTGGGACGCGGCGGCTCAGACTTAACCGCAATTGCGCTGGCGGGCGCGCTGAACGCAGAGGCGTGCCAGATTTTTACTGACGTCGATGGGGTTTTTACTTGCGATCCGCGGATCGTTCTCGATGCGCAAAAGCTCAAGGAAATATCCTATGAGGAGCTGCTCGAAATGGCTGGCGGCGGCGCCAAGGTGATGCAGTCGCGCGCCGTAGAGTTCGCGAAAAAATTCGGTGTCAAATTCGAAGTGCGGTCGAGCTTTAAGAAAACCACCGGGACAGTCGCCAGGGAAGAGACTCCCAGCATGGAAGATGTGGTGGTTCGCGGGATCAGTCTGGACCGGCGTCAGGCAAAGCTGAGCGTTGCTGGAGTCCGTGACGAACCGGGAATCGCCGGCCGGATTTTTTCCAATGTTGCCGCCGCACACATCATCGTTGACATGATTGTGCAGAATGCGTCGATTGCCGGGACGACTGACATTTCATTCACGATTCACGAGGATGAACTGGAGAACGCCCGCAAGATCCTGATGCCGGTAATAGGTGAGATGGGCGCAATACGCCTGAACACGACGAGTGGCGTAGCTAAGCTCAGCGTCGTCGGAATTGGAATGCGATCGCATTCGGGTGTCGCGGCGCGGATGTTCGAATGCCTGGGACGAAATGGGATCAACATTCAACTGGTGTCCA
>WNFX01004954.1_pt1 | contig 12963 bp, 13 predicted proteins | sample 5400111 | NCBI WGS metagenome assembly WNFX01 (sample SAMN13153363, study PRJNA577476) | soil metagenome | isolation source: 40 cm soil or saprolite under grassland replicate 1 | place: USA:California | collected 2016-06-15
CTAAGGCACGACAAAACGTGTTCGGCCGATGCTTTACAGGTGCACTGATTCCACGGTGACCGCGTCGCGGGGCCTCCACCAGGCAGAAGGCGGTGCCCCGGTGGGGGTGGGCGCGATGGCGAGGTCCACCGCGGTGACGCCGGGGATCTCGTGGTGGTCGAGAAACAGCGGCACGGAGGCCGCTAGACGATCCTCAAGGTTGCCCTCCCTATACTGATCGGGTGGGGGAAGCACCACTCCAATCTGTAGTGTCTCCGGCTGCCCAGGCGGCAGCGACATCACTGTCCGGCCAATTTTCGCCTGTTCCGGCGCCCACGGTCCAGGATGCGGCGATCCTCCCCGAGCCGCCGGCGCAGCCCGCGACGGCTCAAGCTCCGGCGCACTCGCACTACATCAACCGCGAGCTCTCCCAGCTCGATTTCGATGAGCGTGTGCTGGCGATCGCGGAGGACGAATCGCTCCCTCTGCTCGAGCGGGTGCGCTTCCTTGCGATCCTGGGGGAGAACGTCGATCAGTTCTTCCAGGTCCGCGTCGCCGGACTGAAGGAGCAGGCACATGCCGCCCTTCCCCAGACCTCGCCGGACGGGATGACCACCGGAGAGCAGCTACGGGCGATCCACGAGCGAGCGGGAAGCCTGCTCGAGCGCAGCACCGATCTCTTCACGCACCGGGTGGCGCCTGCCCTCGAGTACCATGGCGTCTCGATCGCTAGGGTGGCCGAACTGGATCAGGCAGACCGTGAATTTCTCGCCACCGAGTTTCGCGCCCGCATCTTTCCCGTTCTCACGCCGCTGGCCGTCGACCCGGCGCATCCGTTCCCCTACATCTCTCACCTCTCGCTCAACCTGGCGGTGATGGTCCGCGACCCAGTACGCCATCAGATGCGCTTTGCGCGCGTAAAGGTCCCACCGTTGCTACCTCGCTTCATCGCCTTGCCCGACGGCAGGCGTTTCGTTCCGCTCGAGCAGGTGATCGCCGCGCACCTTGACGAGCTCTTCCCCGGGATGGAGGTCGTCAGCCAACATCCCTTCCGTGTGACACGCGACGCCGACCTCGACCTCGTCGACGAAGAGGCCGCCGACCTGCTGGCGGCAATCCAGAGCGAGTTGCGCCGTCAGCAGCGCCGGGCCCAGGTGGTACGACTCGAGATCGACGCCGCCATGTCGGGCGAAGTCCTCGACCTGCTCGTCCGCGAGCTCGAACTGGAGCCCACCGATGTCTACCGCGTCGACGGTCTACTCGATCTGAGCAGCCTGTGGGCGATATACGCCCTGGACCGTCCCGACCTCAAGGACGAGCCGTGGACACCGGTCACGCAACGCCGGCTTCAGGGTGCCGGCGTGGAGCAGGCCGACATCTTCGAGGCTCTCAAAGACGGCGACATCCTCGTCCACCATCCCTACGACTCTTTTGCCACCTCCGCCGAGGCATTCATCGACCAGGCGGCCAAGGATCCCGACGTCCTCGCCATCAAGCAGACGCTCTACCGGACCTCGGGCCCGGTGAGCCCCATTGTCCGAGCGCTGATCCGGGCGGCAGAGAGCGGCAAGCAGGTCGTCGCTCTGGTCGAGCTCAAAGCGCGTGGCGACGAACAGGCGAACATCGCCTGGGCCCAGGCGCTCGAGCAGGTCGGGGTTCACGTCGTCTATGGCGTCGTCGGGCTGAAGACCCACGCCAAGGTGGCGCTGGTCGTACGGCGAGAAGGCGAGCAGATTCAGCGCTACGTGCACGTGGGCACCGGCAACTACAACCCCAAGACGGCGCAGATCTACGAAGACGTTGGCCTCCTCTCCGCTGATCCCGAGCTCGGGTCCGACGTGTCGGAGCTGTTCAACTTTCTTACCGGCTACAGTCGCCAGCGGCGCTTCGGACGCCTGCTGGTCGCCCCCGTCGGATTGCGCTCGAACGTCATCCGCCTCATCCGTCGGGAGGCGGCTCGGCTCGGCGGCGGTCGCATCGTTCTCAAGGTCAACAGCCTTGTCGATCCGGAGATCGTCGAGGCGCTTTATGCCGCCTCACAATCGGGGACGGAGATCGATCTGATCGTCCGCGGTCTCTGCAGCCTTCGCCCCGGCGTGCCCGGCCTTTCGGACCGAATCCGAGTCCGCTCGCTGGTCGGACGTTTCCTCGAGCACTCGAGAATCTTTCGATTTGGCCCGGACGGCGACGCGGCCGAGTTCTACCTCGGGTCGTCGGACCTCATGCCCCGCAACCTCGATCGGCGAGTGGAGGCCATGGTGCCCGTGGTGGATCCGGCGCTGCAGGAGCGCCTCGCCCAGATCCTCGATGTCGAGCTCGAGGATGACGTGCTCGCCTGGGACCTGCACGCCGACGGTTCGTGGTCAAAGCTTGCGGCCGCTAAGGGCATCAACGCGCAGCAGGTCTTCGAGCAGCTGGCCGAAGCCCGCGCGGCCTCGACCAACGGATCCGCGCCGGATGCTTGAGCGCGAGGTCAAGCTCGCCGCCCCGCCGGCTTTTTCGCTTCCGGACCTCGAGGACGTCGCCGCCGCCGTCGAAACCAGTCCCGTCGATGAGCGGCGCCTGGAGACTGTTTACTACGACACACCCGACCTTCGCCTCGCCCGTTGGGGCGCGAGTCTTCGGATCCGGCAGGGCGAAGGTTGGACCCTGAAGCTGCCATCGACCAGTGAGGGACCGGCTCTCACTCGTCGTGAGCTCGAGTTCCCGGGCGATGCAGGCCGCCCGCCTGACGCCGCCGTCGCACTGGTCATCGCCTACGTTCGGCGCGCGAGCCTCGTGCCCGTCGCCAGCCTCTCAACCCTGCGTCGCCGGATACAGCTCAAGACTCGCGACGGGGCCCTGCTGGCCGAAGTGGTCGATGACGATGTCTCGGTGATCCAAGGCCTGCGCGTGCAGAACCGCTTCCGCGAGGTGGAGGTGGAGCTGAAGGACCAGTCGGCCGACCGGCTGCTCGACCCCATCCTCGCCCGCCTTCGCGGCGCCGGGGCAGCGGACGAAGATCCGACGTCCAAGCTGGTACGGGCGCTCGGCGCACGCGCGACCGCTGTACCGGAAGTGGACCCCCTGGCGCTGACGCCAGCGTCGACCGCCGGCGAGGTGGTGCGCCACGCCATCGCCGTGTCGGTCGCGAGCTTGATGCGCCACGACCCCGGGGTGCGGCTGGGCGATGACCCCGAGGACGTGCACCGGGCCCGCGTCGCGACCCGCCGGCTGCGCTCGCAACTCCGCACCTTTCGAACCTTGCTCGACAGCGAATGGGCCAACGCCTTGCGAGAGGACCTTCGCTGGCTCGGCTCCGGCCTCGGCAGCGTCCGTGACCGTCAGGTCATGGCGCAACGCGTCCGGTCACGGAGCAGCGCCCTGGCCGAGGACGACGCTCCGACGCTGGCCGATCTCGCAGCCGAGCTCCAGGCGGAGAGTGAGGAGGCACGCGGCCGTCTGGTTCTCGACATGCGCTCGGACCGCTACATCGACCTGGTCGAGCGGCTGGTCGAGGCCTCGCGCGCCCCGGCCCTGACCGCCGAAGCCCAGCCGCGCGCCGAGCTCGTGCTAGCGGGGTTGGCCCGGCGCGACTGGAGGCAGTTGCGAAAGGGCGTCGCCGCACTTCCGGACCAGCCGGCCGATGCGGAGTTGCACCGCATCCGGATCCTGGCCAAGCGGGTCCGTTACGCGGCCGAGGCCGCCGAGCCGATTGCTGGAAAAATCGCCGCCCGCACGGCCGATGCCGCGGCCGCACTGCAGGATGTCCTCGGCGACCACCAGGACAGCGTGACCGCACAGCAATGGTTGCGCGAGGCCGGCAAGGGCGCGCGCGCCTTCGTGGCGGGTGAGCTCACCGCGCTCGAGCGCGCGGTGGCCGCACGTGACCGTGACGCGTGGCACAATGCCTGGAAAAAACTTGAGCGCAAGCGGCTCAGAAGGTGGATGATATAGGCAGAGCCGCGCTGACCAAGCCATCGTCGCAGCAACACATTGCACAAGGGGTGTCCATGGCGGCAAAAATCTTGAGCGTCGACGAGGCCAAGCTCGTGAGGGCCGCGGGCGGCGTCGTCCGTCGGAACGGGTCACGCGGCGCGATGCGGGTGGCCATCGTCCATCGCCCCGGATACGACGACTGGTCGTTCCCAAAGGGCAAGGTGGACCGCGGTGAGACCCTCGAGGAAACGGCGCTCCGGGAGGTCGAGGAAGAAACCGGACTTCGTTGCAAGCTCGTGGCGCCGCTCGGTTGTACCGCGTATACCGACCACAAGGGTCGAGACAAAGTGGCCTGTTACTGGCTGATGGACGTCGCCGGCGGCCGCTTCCGAGCCGGAACCGAAGTCGACGAAGTTCGCTGGGTCACGGTTGACGAGGCCGTCGAGCTACTCAGCTACCGTCGCGATCGCGCCCTGTTGCGTTCCCTCGACCTCGAAGCCACTGGCTAGCGCCCGTTCTTGATGGGCGTCGCATACGTGGTTCGCCACGCCAAGGCGGGCGACCGATCCGATTGGAGCGGAGACGACCGGGAGCGGCCACTGACGAAGTCAGGCCAGCGCCAGGCGGAGGCATTGGCCGCCATGCTCGACGGGGAGCCGATCGACAAGATCCTGTCGAGTGGCTATCTCCGCTGCTTGCAAACGGTTGAGCCGCTGGGCGCCCGTCGCCAGCTCACGGTCGAGCCCGTCAGGGAATTGGAAGAAGGTGCCGGCGGTGCGAGCGTGCTGCAGCTGGTCCAGAAGTTTCGCGGGCGCAACGTCGTCCTCTGCACCCACGGGGACGTGATGGAAGAACTGCTCGAAGGCCTGATCGCCCGGGGGCTCGTTCGGCGAGCCCGCGCGAACATGGAGAAAGGGTCGACCTGGGTGCTGGAAGAGACGGGTGGCAAAATCACCGGCGCGCGATATCTCGCTGCGCCGTGATCCCACGCGGCTATCCGCGCAATCCTGCCGTGTTGAGGATGGCGTAAACCACCCAGGCAATCAGGGCAGCTGCTGGGATCGTCACTATCCAGGCCAGCACAATGTTGGCCCCGACGCCCCATCGCAACGCCGAAAGCCGTTGCGAAGCGCCAGCCCCCATCACGGAGCCTGTCACCACATGCGTGGTCGATACGGGAAGCCCAAATTGGGTCGCGAACTGGATCACGGCGGCCCCGGTCAGCTGTGCCGCAAAGCCGGTGGCAGGGTCCAGCTTGTAGATGCGCCAGCCGAGCGTCCTGATGATGCGCCAGCCACCGGCGTAGGTGCCAAAAGCGATCGCCGAGGCGGACAGCAGAACGACCCAAACCGGAACCTGGAAGCTCTGGAGATGACCTGTGGCCAGCAACGCTAGGGTGATGACGGCCATCGTTTTCTGCGCATCGTTGGCTCCATGGGAATAGGAAACGAGCGCCGCCGTGAGAATCTGAAGATTGCGAAAGGTGCGATTCAAGGGAACGGGGCGCGCGCGATGGAGCAGCACCAGCAAGACCGTCATGACGATCGCGGCCAGAATGAACCCGGCGGGCGGTGAGATTACCAGGGATAGCACGGTTTTCCAGAACTCGGAGGCCCGGACCCCACTCAGCCCGTGCGCGGCCGCAATGGCCGCACCGCTCAACGCGCCCACCAAAGCGTGGGTTGAGCTGCTCGGGAGTCCCAGGTACCAGGTGATGAGGTTCCAGGCGATCGCGCCAATCAGGGCCGCGATGATGACAACGAGGCCCGCCTTGAAGGCGACGATCTTGGCGATGGTATTCGACACCTTGGCTTGGAAGAAGACCACAGTGATCACCGCGCCCGCCAGGTTGAGCACCGCCGAAATTAGAACCGCCATCCTGGGTGATACCGCGCGCGTCGACACCGACGTGGCAATGGCGTTGGCGGTGTCGTGAAAGCCGTTGGTGAAGTCAAAGGCGACGGCAATCAGGATCGTGGCTATGAGTAAGAGCTGATCAGGCATTCTTGATCGAGGTCGCTTCCAGGACGTTGGCCACGTGTTCGCACTGGTCCATCGTCGTCTCGAGCAAGTCGTAAAGATCCTTCCATTTGACGAGGTCGCTGGGGCTGGCGCCGTCAGTGAAGAGTTCGGCAAGCGCCTCGCGTGTGACCCGGTCCCCCTGGTTCTCCAGGCTGTGGATCGCAAGCCGGTGTGGGCCCAGATTCTTGAAACCCTCCAGGTTGGCCACGGCATCCTGAACTTCCTTGCCGGCCTTGGCCAGCAACTCCCCCATGCGACGGGCGGATTGGGTGATCTCCGTCACCCGGTAAAGGTCGATCTTGTCGGAGACCTCTTCGGCGAGATCAACCACCTCGTCCAGCGACGACGCGAGTGAATAGATATCTTCGCGTTCGAACGGCGTCACAAACGTTTGGTTGATCAGGCTATAGATCTCGTGCGTCACGTCGTCGCACTCGTGTTCGAGCTCGCGGAGGCGCGGATGCCGCGTCTGGCCCTCCAGCAAACCGTTGCGGAGCTGCTCGAGAGACTCGTTGACCAGCTCTCCCTGCTTCTTGAACAGGGCATAGAATCGCCGCTCCTGGGGTACCAGGCTCAACCGCATGATGTACCTCCGCTACCGTGAACGTCCCCTGACAACCTTAAAGGAAGCACGCGGGACGCCAATTGTTAACCAGCCCCCAGACGAACGTTTACCTTCGCGGCGCAAGCTGCGGACACCGCGAAGAAATTTCCCCGCCGCTCCCGGGCTCTCCCCCTGCCGGAGCGGCTTTTTCGTCCATTGAGCACGGTTCGATCGTCTGCTAGATTCGGCCGAGATGGCGCGGTTCTGGCGACGGCGTCCGGTAACTGATCGTGGCGGGTCCCCCCATAAGACGGCTCCCGAGGCGCCGATCGATGCCGCCCAGGCACGCCCGATGCTCGCTGAGATCATCGAGCACGTTGAAGAGAGTGCCCTCCTGTTGATCGGGATCGAGGTCCGGTGGCTCAACCCGGCGGCACGGCTGCTGTTCCCTGACGTCGAGCATCCAGTTGGCCGTCCGCTGGTTGAGGTCGTTAGAGACCATCGAATCGACGGGCTGGCACGCCGAGCGCGCGAGTCGGGGCTTGAGCATGCGGCCGAAGTGGAACTGCCCGGTACGGGCCGCATCTTGCAGGTCCGCGCGGTGCCCATCAAGGATGGGTCCTTGGTTCTGCTGGCGCGAGACGTGACCCGGCTGCGCTACCTCGAGACGGTTCGGCAGCAATTCGTCGCCAATCTGTCCCATGAGATTCGGACGCCGCTGGCAGGCCTCGACCTGGCGGCACAGACCCTCTCCGCCCAGCTTCCGGCGGAGGGGGACACGCGGTTGTTCATCGACCGCATCACCCAGGAGGCCCAGCGCCTGGCCGACATCGTGTTCAATCTGAATCAACTTGCCGCACTCGATGCTGAGGTCATCGCGGTTGAACGGCTGCCCTTCTCCTTGGACGACCTCGTCGGTGCACTCATCGATCGTTTTCAGGCCAGAGCGGCGGCTGGACGGCTGGTTCTTCGTGCCGAGACTTCCGCCGATGGCGCCACTGCGGTTGGCGACCGTGCGAAGACCGATCAGGCGCTGCAGAACATCGTCGACAATGCTCTCAAGTTCACGCAGGTCGGAGAGGTGGTCGTTACGGCGGGGGTCGACCGCGATCGCGTCGAGGTCACCGTCCGAGATACGGGCCCGGGCATTCCTTCGCGTGACCTCTCACGCATCTTCGAGCGCTTCTATAAGGTGGACCGTTCACGGGGCGGCCTGCCGGGCAGCGGCCTGGGCCTCTCGATTGCCCGCCACCTGGTTGAGCTTCAGGGCGGCACGATCGTCGCCGAGAGCAGCGGCGGCTCCGGAACCATCGTCCGAGTTCGACTTCCGCGCGGGCCGTTAACCTCGCCTTAACCCAGCACGCACCAAGCGATTACGAGGCGTGCCTAGCATCGGTGGTGGATCCGTTCGGCCGGCAATTCGAGCGCCAACTGAAGGAGGAACATCGCCACCATGAAGTCCGTCCTCGTTGCCCTTTCCGCCGGTGCGGCTCTTCTGCTCACGGCGTGCGGAGGCAGTCCCACTGGCACCAATCCGTCAACAGGGGGCGCTGGAGTACCAGCGCCGCCGAGGGCCTCGCTCACTGGTGCGGGCGCCACGTTTCCCAAGCCGTTCTATGACGCCGCCAACTTTGCCTACAACAAGAAGTTCAGCCAGGTCACGATCAACTATGGTGGCGGTGGCTCCGGCGCCGGCATCCAGCAGCTGACGAAGAAGGTTGTGGACTTTGGCGCCAGCGACGTCCCAGTGTCGTCGAAAGAAGCCGACGCCATGGGCGGCAGCGATAAGGTCATCCAGATCGCCAGCACGCTTGGTACCGAGTCGCTCGCCTACAACCTGGACGGCGTGGCCGACGGCCAACTCAAGCTCACGCCGGACACCATTGCCGGCATCTTCCTGGGCAAAATCAAGAAGTGGAATGACCCGGCGATGGCGGCCGACAATAGTGGTGTCAGCCTGCCGAACCAGGACATCCACGTCATCCACCGCTCGGACGGCAGCGGCACGACCTATATTTTCACCGACTACCTCTGCAGCGTCAGCGCCGATTGGAAGGCCAAGACCGGCGGACCCGGCAAGTCGATCACCTGGCCCACGGGCGATGGTGCCCAGGGAAACGCCGGCGTCGCCACCCGGATCACGCAGACGCCCGGCGCGATCGGCTACGTGGAGCTCGCCTACGTCCTCCAGACCAAGATGAAGCAGGCCGCGCTCAAGAACCGCGACGGCAACTTCGTCATCCCGAGCGCAGCCGGCGCGACGGCGGCGGCCAAAGCCTTCGTCGGAAGCTCGCCGAGCCAGTTTTCCATCGTCAACGCCTCCGGCAAGGACAGCGCCCCGATCAGCGGCTACAGCTGGATCATCCTGTACAAAGACCAGGCTGACAAGACGAAGGGCACCGCCCTGGTCGACTACCTCTACTGGCTCACCACCGCCGAGGGCCAGCAGTACGCGGTCAACCTCCACTACGCCGCGCTGCCCAGCAGCATGGCGTCCTACGACCTCCTCGTGCTGAAGGGCGTCACCTCCGGAGGGAGCGCCCTCCTCAGCGTTTCGTAATCACGACCGAATGAGCAAGGGGACTGCCGCCCTGGTAGCCCCGCCGCCGCTGGCCGGCACGAGCCGCCAGCGTCGGCGCATTTCCGGTGACCGGATCTTCCGCGCGATTGCCTATGGGGCCGCCGGCCTGATCGTGGTGATCGCGGGGATTTTCGTCATTGCCCTCTTCATCCCGGCCCTGCCGGCCATCACCAGGTTCGGGCTCGGCTTCTTTGTCAGCCAAACCTGGGATCCGGTGCGAAGCCAGTTCGGCGCGCTGCCCGCGATCTACGGCACCCTGGTCACCTCGGCGATCGCCCTGGTGATCGCGTTCCCGGTCGGACTGGGCGCCGCCCTCTTCCTGGCCGAGGATGCCCGTTTGCGCTTCCTCCGCGGCCCGCTCTCCTTCGCGATCGAATTGCTCGCCGGCATTCCCAGTGTTGTCATCGGCTTGTGGGCGTTCTTCATCCTGACTCCGTTGATGCGTGACAATGTCGATCCCTTTCTCAAGCACACGCTGGGCTTCCTGCCGATTTTCCAGGGTAGCGCCAGCGGCTACGGCTTCTTGACGGCCGGCGTCGTGCTGGCCATCATGGTGCTCCCCATCCTGATCGCGCTCTCGCGCGACGTCATCCGGGCCGTGCCGCGCTCACTCCGCGAGGCCAGCCTGGCACTCGGCGCCACCAACGCCGAGACCATCTGGTCGGTCATCCTGCCCTACGCCCGGGTGGGGATCACCGGAGCGGTCCTCCTCTCGCTTGGCCGCGCGCTGGGTGAAACGATCGCGGTCACCATGGTGATCGGTAACCGCCCCCAGATCACGGGCTCGCTGTTCGCCTCGGGCTACACCCTACCCAGCGTCATCGCCAACGAGTTCACCGAGGCGGTTGGCGACGTCTACCTCGGCGCGCTCTTTTATCTCGGCGTCGTCCTCATCCTCATCACCATCGCGGTCAACGTCATCGCTCGGCTGCTGGTGTGGCGTTTCACCGGGTCGGAGCGGGCGGCGGTATGAGCCTTCCGCGGATCCGCGCGCTGGTCGATCGCCTCGTCGGCGGGCTGATCGTGCTCTGCGTGAGCGTGGCCGCCATCCCGGTTCTCGTCCTCCTGCTGTTCGTCGTGATCAACGGTCTCCCGGGGATGCTGACCCCCGGATTCTTCACCGATCCGCCCTACCCGCAGGGCGTTCCAGGGGGCGGCGTCCTCAACGCCATCATCGGCACCCTCGAAATCGTCGGCATCGGCTCGCTGCTGGCGGTCCCGGTCGGGGCCCTGATCGGCATCTTCCTCTCCGAGTACGGGCGCAACCAGGTCGGGAACACGGTCCGCTTCATCAGCGACGTCTTCACCGGCCTGCCCTCGATCGCGTTCGGCATCTTCGGCTACACGGTCGTGGTGCTGACCACCCATCACTTCTCAGCGCTCTCGGCCTCGATCGCGCTGGCGGTGCTGATGTTGCCGGTGATCCTGCGAGCCACCGAAACCGCGCTCGTCCTCGTGCCCAATTCTCTCCGTGAGGCGGGCCTGGCTCTCGGCGCTCCACGCTGGCGGGTGACCCTGGAAATCATCGTCCCAGCCGCCCTGGGTGGCATCGTCACCGGAGCGCTCCTGGCGATGGCGCGTGCGGCCGGAGAGACCGCGCCGCTTCTTTTCACGGCGTTCGGCAACGATATCGTCCAGACGAATCCCTGGCAGCCGATGGGCGCGCTCTCTCTGACCATCTTCAGGAACGCGCTCGTCCCCTACCCCAACCTCCAGCAGCAGGCGTGGGCCGCGGCGCTGCTGCTCGTCGCCCTCGTCGCCGCCACCAACATCCTGGCCCGGATCTACGTCCGGCGGATTCAGCGCTAGGCCGGCCAATGGGAGAATGATCGCAACCGCAAGCATGCAAACCAAGGTCGCGCCACCCCCGGTGCGGGACGCTGACAGCGAGATCAAGCTCGACGCCCGGCACGTCGATTTCTTCTACGGCGATTTCCAGGCTCTCCACGACGCGTCGCTGGCGGTCCAGGCGCGGAAGATCACCGCGCTGATCGGGCCCTCCGGCTGCGGCAAGACCACCTTTCTGCGGGTCTTCAACCGCATGCACGACCTCGTCCCCGGCACCCGGGCCAGCGGCGAGGTGCTGCTGGACGGTCACAACGTCCTTTCGCCCGACACCGATGTCATCAATCTGCGTCGCCAGGTCGGCATGCTCTTTCAACGGGCCAACCCGTTTCCGAAGTCCATCTACGACAACGTGGCCTACGGCCCACACATCCTCGGCTGGTCGAAAATCCAGATCGACCAGGTGGTCGAGGAGAGCTTGAAGGACACTGGGCTGTGGGACGAGGTCAAGGACCGGCTGCGCCGCTCCGCGCTCAACCTCTCGGGCGGCCAGCAGCAGCGGCTCTGCCTCGCCCGCGCGCTCGCGGTCAGGCCGGAGGTGATCTTGATGGACGAGCCCGCCTCGGCGCTGGATCCGATCGCCACGCTGCGCATCGAGGAACTCATGCAAGAACTCAAGAAGCGGTATACGATCGTGATCGTGACGCACAACATGCAGCAGGCCTCCCGCGTGTCCGACTTTACGGCCTTCATGCTGATGAACCCGAAGCGGGCGGGCGAAGTGATCGAGTTCAGCCCGACGGACGATATCTTCAACCGCCCTAAGGACAGCCGGACCGAGGATTACATTACCGGCCGATTCGGGTAAGAACTCCCGTCGTGGCCACCACCCGGACGCTTTTCGACCAGGAACTTGCCGAGCTGAGGTCAGGCGTCGTTCGTATGGGCAGCATGGTCGAGCAGGCGATCGCCGAATCCATGCGCGCCCTGGTCGATCGCGACAACGCGCTCGCCAAGCAGGTCATCGCGCGCGACCAGGAGGTCAACGAGCTGCATCGCCAGTTGCGCGAGCGGGCTTTCATGATCATGGCCACCCAGCAGCCGGTGGCTCGTGACCTGCGGCTGATCGTTAGCTTTCAGCACATGGTGCTGGAGCTGGAACGCATGGGCGACCACGCGGTCGGCATTGCCCGTGCGGCGCTCCGCCTCAACGACCTGCCCCAGCTCAAGCCCTACATCGACTTGCCCAGGATGGCCGAGATCACCGAATCGCAAGTGCACGAGATCCTGGGTGCCGTGATCGAGGCGGACCAGGGCCGGGCTCGCGCGATCGCCGAACGCGACGACGACGTCGACGTCCTGTATCACAAGATCTGGGACGAGCTCGTCAACTTCATGGTCCAGGACCCGGCCAACGTGCAGCGCGCGGCCATCCTGCTCTTTCTTGCCAAGGACCTCGAGCGGATCGCTGACCGCGTGACCAACATCGCCGAAGACGTCGTCTTCCTGCATACCGGGCGGATCGTGGAGCTGAGCTAGCGTGCCCAAGCGCATCCTTGTCGTCGAGGATGACGCCACCATCCGGGACACGCTGAGCTTCAACCTCAAGAAAGAGGGATATGCGGTGACCGTCGCCCAGGATGGCGCGGACGGCGTGGCCAAAGCCCGCAGCTCGCGCCCGGACCTGATTCTGCTCGACCTCATGCTCCCCGAGCTGAGCGGCCTCGAGGTCTGCCGCATCCTCCGCCAGGAGGGCAATGTCCCGATCATCATGTTGACGGCCAAGGAAAGCGAGGTCGACAAGGTGATCGGGCTACAACTGGGCGCCGACGACTACATCACCAAGCCCTTTTCGCTGCGGGAGCTCTTTGCGCGGATGACGGCCGTGCTTCGCCGCAGCGAGCAACGCGACGTTCGGCCGGAGGTCGAGGAGGACCGGCTCGGCCGGCTGCGCATCGATCGGGCCGGACGGCGGGCGATGATCGACGAGAGTGAGCTCAAGTTGACCCCGAAGGAGTGGGAGCTGCTCGCCTACCTGGTGCGCCGCCCGGGTCGTGTTTTCACCCGTGAGATCCTGCTCGAGCAGGTGTGGGGCTACAACTATCTTGGCGACCGCAAGACGGTGGACGTGCAC
>WNFX01004957.1_pt1 | contig 12957 bp, 10 predicted proteins | sample 5400111 | NCBI WGS metagenome assembly WNFX01 (sample SAMN13153363, study PRJNA577476) | soil metagenome | isolation source: 40 cm soil or saprolite under grassland replicate 1 | place: USA:California | collected 2016-06-15
CCGCCCCCGCCGGGGGCCGTACGTCAGCGAGCGCCAGCGGGGACGGTGCCGGAGGACTACCGCGCGGATGGCCAGGGCCCGGGACTACCCGCCGCACGATCACGCGAGGCCGCGCGCCGGCCGGCGGGGCCAGGACGGCCCGGCCGGATTCTGCGACATCGAGCAGCGGCCGTGCCCGGGACTGGCGCTGCGGAACAACGGGCGCGACCCGATCCCGCAGGAGCACGCGTCCGGCCGGACCGGCGCCCAGGGCAATCATGGCGATCACGTCAAGGACCACCGGTGCAGGGCCCGGTAGATCACGCCAGGTCACGACATACTCCTGGCGGAAGCCTTGCTCCTCATCCTCAAAACGCTCCCGACCGCCGATTTGGGCGCCCACATCGGGGGCGCGCGATGGCCGGGACGCTGCACGATATGCGCGGCGGATGCTGTCCGCCTTCTATCCAGGACAACGGCGCGGCGCTGGGTAGACGAGGAAAGGGCCTGCAGGGATCACTGCATGATTATTCTGCGGCACGGGGTCATCGCGTGTGGCCTGGCACGGCGTTTGATCAGCCTCTCGCGGCGTGTGTGCTGGCCGCGGCTGCCGCCCGCAAGCGGATCCCTGACCGGGCACAGAAGGATCGCAAGCGCCCCGATCGGACGCAGTCGGCTCCGGCGCGGAGTCGGCGCCGTGCCGGCAGGCATGTGCGTGCGGTCTGGGGGTCGGCCTGCCGGTCGCGCGAAGGCCATGACGTGCGTTCAGCTGACACGGGCGAGGTTCGCCGGAACGAGACTAGGCGCCTTTGCCTGGTGAACTCGTGGGCTGCCGGTTCGAGGTGGCGGTCACGCCGCGCGCCCGGCGGCTCTGCGTTGCTGGTAGGGGGAGCGGCCGGTTGTCGACGATGCGTTTCATCACGATCGTCGAGGTGAGGCGGTGGACGCCGGGCAGGGCGGCCAGCTTCTGGTCGCGCAATGTCGCGTAGTCGTTCAGGTCGGCCGCGACGACGCGCAGCAGGTAGTCGGGGTCACCGAACAACCGCTCGGCGTGCCGGATCTGCGGTACGGCGGCGAGCGCGGCTTCGAAGGCGGCAACGGTGCCGGCGTCCCCGCGGTCCAGCGTGACGCTGACGATGGCTTCGAAGCCGAGACCGACCGCGGCCGGGTCGAGGACGGCACGGTAGCTGGTGATGACGCCGGTGCGCTCCAGTTCACGCAGCCGCCGGTGACACGGCGCAGGAGTGAGTCGCACCCGGTCGGCCAGCTCCGTCACCGTCAGCCGGCCGTCCTCCTGAAGCTCAGCAAGAATCCTGCGGTCAATGTCGTCTACACACATAGATTATTTCACAAATGGCGCGCATGCCGCAGATACTCGCACTAATTTTCGGCCGTTGCCGCCATAGACTGTCCTCGCAGGGGGCTTCCATGCCGAGCGACAGAGGGATCATCGATGCATGCCGTGTTCAGCTTGCTGCCCCTGGTGGCCGCGATCCTGGCCGTGCCGCAGTTCGTGCCCCAGCTGGCACGCCTGGCGCGCACTGGGGAGACGGCCGGGGTGTCCTGGTCGTGGGCCGCGCTGACCAGTGTCAACAACGCGGCCTGGGCCGGCTACTTCGCGCTGTCGGGGTTCTGGAGCGCGCTGGTGCCCGCCATCTCGGCGACGGTGCTCGCCGGCGCGCTCGCGGTGATGCTCGCCCGCCGGGGGCTGGATTCCCGCGCCGCCCCGCGGCGCTCGCCCTGGCGTGGACCGCGCTGCTCATCACCGCCGGCAGCCTGTCCGGCCGAGCGGGCCTGGGCACGGCCCTGACCGCCGCCTTCCTGCTGCAGGTCACGCCCTCGGTCTGGACGGCGTACCGGGCCGATCACACCACGGGCATCGCCACGGGCACGTGGCTGCTCATCCTCGGCGAACTGCTGTGCTGGGGCGTCTTCGGCATCTACGAGTCCGACCCGCGGCTGATCGTTCTCGGGGCGACCGGTGTCGCGGCCAGCCTGCTCGTCCTGGCCCGGGTGGCCAGACCGCGCGCGCCTCGCGCACCGGCAGCTGAACTCATGGAGGTGATGTGACGGCATCAGGTGCATCCAGCTACAGTTCCGGCCCGGCCGGGGCGGCGGGCCGCCAGTGCTCGCGGCGCCGGCCCGGACCGGGGAATGAGGAGGAACGAGCATGAGCTGGACGATCGAGCGGCGGGGCCGGGCCGCCGTCGTGACGATGACGACTACCGGGTCGCCGTCGCCGGCGGGGCGCGGTTCGGCCTCAACGAGGTGCCGATCGGGATCCCGATGCCCGCGGTGTATGTCCGCATGCTCGCCTACGCCTGGGGCGAGCCGGTCGCGGCCCGCACGTGCCTGCTCGGGGAGGTCTTCTCCCCGGCGCAGGCGCACGCGCTGGGCCTGGTGCACGAGCTGGTGCCGGCCGGACAGTTGCTGGACCGGGCCGTCGCGGTCGCCGGGCAAACCCCTGAGGACTGCCTGGAGCAGTACGCGTTCACCAAGCGCGCCGCCCAGGCCGCAGCGGTGCGCGACATCGCCGACCTCGCCGACCCGCTCGACACGAAGCTGCACCTGGGGACGACCAGCGACCAGGCCCGGCATGCGCACCGGCGCTACTGGCAGCAGTTGAAAGGCTCCCCGGCGCCGTGGTGAGCACCGCCGTGGACGATGAGCGATTGCCGGCCTGGGTGAGCTGGCAGCGCCGGCCGTTTCCCGACGCCAACCTGCTGCTGTTGCGCGGGCGCGAGCCGGCACTGGTGGACAGCGGGTTCACCGGCCACGCGCGGGAGACCGCCGATTGGGTGCGCGCGCACGCCGGGCAGCTGACGGTGGTCGTGAACACGCACTGGCACTCCGACCACGTCGGCGGAAATGCGCTGTTGCAGGCCGACGGCGCCGGCATCGCAGCCAGCGCCCCCGACGCTGCCGCCGTGGCCCGGCGAGACCCGGGCTGCTGCCAAGCCGAATACCTCGACCAGCCCGTCGCCCCGTACACCGTCGACCTGCCCCTCCACGACGGCCAGGCCCTCCGGCTCGGCGACGCCGACTGGCAAGTCATCCGCACACCCGGGCACGCCCCAGGGCACCTGTCGCTGTGGCTCCCCGACGAGCGGCTGCTGGCGGCCGGGGACGCGCTGTCGGACTACGACGTCGGCTGGGTCAACCTCGCCCTAGACGGCCCGGACGCCGCGGCCACGGCACTGGCCTCCCTGCACCGGCTCGCCCACCTGAACCCGCGAGTACTGCTGCCCGCGCACGGACCGATCCCCGCCGACCCCGGCGCGGCATTCGCCACCGCACTGCGCCGCGCCCAGCGCCTCGCTGACGACCCGGCCGGCGCCGTCTGGTACGGCGCGCGGCGGATCTTCGCCTTCGCGCTGATGATCCGCGACGGGATCCCCGGCGATGAGGTCGAGCCCTACCTGCACGCGCGCGTGTGGCTGACCGACGCGGCCCGGCTCTTGGAGAGCACGCCCGAGGCGCTCGCCGCCGAACTGGTCGACACGATGCTCCGCGGCGGCGTCATCGTCCTTCGCGGCGGACGCCTGCACGCCGCGGCCGAACACACCCCGGTCGCCGCGGAAACGCTGCGCGTGCCATTCCCTCGCGCCTGGCCGGTGACCGCCCCGACTCGATCAGAAGCTGCTGAGTCGCAAGGACATCTCCTCCGAACACGAGGCCTACGGTGAATAACGTGACTGGCTTGCCGCCCGGAACGGTGATTGATGCCTGGATGCAGCACATGCCCCGCTGTCCGGGCGGCGGCGGACAGCAGTCGCTTCGCCGAGATCCGCCCCTGCTTCCTGGCCAGCTCTACCGGACTCAACCACGCGGCCGCGCATCGCGGGCACTGTGTCCCTCAGGGGGTCGAACGCCGATCACCCACCCTGACGCAGGACCACGGGTGAACCGATAAGAGTCATAGGCGGTGATCGTAGACGGCCGCGCCAGCCCGATGAGCCGATGGTCAGCTGGGGTGTGCGGTGTGGCGTAGATCCTGCTCAGCGCAGGAGGCGCACAGGTAGAGGTGAGTGCCCAGCCAGGTAGCAACACCCTGGCCACCACGGCCGCGGCCGCGCTGGGATTCCCGGAGGGCTGTCCACAGTCGGCGCAGATGATGTTCTCCGCGAGCACCTGGGCAACCTGGTAACAAAAGTCGCACAGCAGCGTGTGGGTGCGGGTGGCGAGCGTGCTCGCACGGCTCTAGCTCGGTGACCTGTGCTACCTCGAAGCTGGGCGATCACTGCCTGGCCGTGAGGGCCAGCCCTGGGCAGCGCCTGTCGACGGTGGTCGGCCTTGCTCATGTGAGCAGTCCAGTCCAGGTCGGGGCGATTCACAAGAGCTGGCAGATCCTCGCCACGTGTCACGCCCCGCTCTACCGCCATGACAGCGCGTCCGGATCCTGGGGAACGGCCCGGGATCCGAGTGCTGTCGCATGTCACGATGAGGGCATGGAACCGGTGAATCTGGGCGCGATGCGGGCGCGTTTCGCTGAGCACTGGTCGCCAAAGAAATTGCCCAGGTCAACGACCACGACGCCCGGATCGTGAAGATCCAGGACGAGTTAACCGAAACAGCGGTGCTCTTGTTCGAGCCCCGCCCGGTCATCAACACGGGCGATGCTGGCGGAGTACTGACTGCCGAGGTCGAAGAACTCGCCTGATTGGGTACGCGGGGGGATCAGTGATACGACCCGCGGCATGAGCGCGCATCCCTGTTGCCGGGCGATCATGAATAATCATGCAACCCGACTCGGTCTGCCAACGTCGACGGATCAAGCTGGAACAGCAGTTGCGCGCGCAAATAGCCGCCGATCTGTACGCCAGCCGCTGCTCGGTGCTGGCAGCGGTGGCCCTTCCAGATCAGGTCGTTCTGGAGCCCGGCGACCAGGGCCATCCGTGTGCCATCGGGTCCCCTGCCATGCCTGCAAACCTGAGGATGGCACCGGGATTCAGAGCCTCACCTGAGGCTCTGCACGCCCCCCGTGCCAGCCCCATGTTCCCCCCGGCCGGTAATTTGGCATTGATTTTTCGGCGGACCGCCGCCGTCTACGCCGCTCTGTGGGTGCGTGTGGGGGTTGAGGGTCTGCCTGCGCAGGCCACCGCCACCCTTGCCGACAGTCTTGGTTGCCTCTGGCGCCATCGGTGACTGTCGTGCGCTAATGACCGCCGCTGGTGACGGGGACGGGCAGGTGCCCGGTGATGGTGGTGCCCGGGCTGGGGGCGGACCGGACTTCAAGCTGGCCGCCGAGCGCTGCGAGCCTGTCGGCCATGTTCCGCTGGCCAGAGCCCACCGGGGTGTGGCGGGCGTCGTAGCCGGTTCCGTCGTCGGACACGGTGAAGCGCAGGATTCCGTTCTGGGCCTGAACGAAGATGCGGGCCTTGGATGCCCTGGCGTACTTGGCGATGTTCTGCAGTGCCTCGAGGCAGCAGAAATACACGGCCGCCTCGGTGTCCTGCGGGAACCGCCCGATCCCGTCCGCCTCGACCGCCACGGGCACCGGGGACTTGCTGGCTTGCGCGTTGAGCGCCGCGACCAGCCCCAGGTCAGCCAGCAGCGGCGGGTAGATGCCCTGGGCGAGGTCGCGGAGGTTCGCAAGCGCGCCTGCGGCGTCTGCTTGCAGTTCGCCGAGCATCTCCTTGGTCTGCGCCGGGTCCTCATCAACTGTTATCCCGGCGAGCCGGAGCTTGATGGCCAGGGCCACCAGGTCTTGTTGTGCTCCGTCGTGGATGTTGCGTTCCAGGCGCCGCCGCGCCTCATCCTGGGCGGCGACAAGGCGCTGCCGGGACGCCCGGAGGTCCTCGATCAGGCCAGCATTCGACAGCACCAGGCCGGCCTGCGACGCCACGTCCGCGACCAGCTGCTCGCCGGCCGGGCGAAGAGGCTCATCTTTGGGCATCCGGATCGAGATCGCGCCCAGCAGATCGCCCTTGCTGATCACGATGTCGATCTCATAGAGCCGGTACTTCAAGACCGCGATGCCGATGGCCACCCACAGGCACAAAAACGCCAGGTTGTTGAGCACGTTCACGACCACCGAACTCGTCACGATCGGCAAGATGAGCGTGGCGACAACGAGCAAGGCAGCCGCCGCGAACCACTTCAGCTGCAGCCGCTCGTCACCCGAGGACCGGGCGAACCTCACGACGACCGCAGCGACGCTGACCACCAGCGCGGCGGCCATGAGGATGAGCACCGCGGTCAGGTCACGCGGGTTCCCCCGCTGACTGAACGTGATGAACGGGTCCGACCAGAAACGGGTGGCGTTCACGACCATGTCCACCGCGGCTAGCGCGAACACTCCGCCCGCAAACCACGCGGCTAGGCGCCACCGCCGTGAGCGCAGCTGCCCAGTCGGGAAGAGCAGGAACACGAAGGCCAGCATGGCGAAGGGGACCACCCAGATCCAATTAGAAAGCCAGGCGAACGCCCGGCCCGCCGGCAACGACCCCGGGGCCGCGACCAGGGCACGCAGCCCGTACTGAGTCAAAAAGCCGCCCAGCCCCAGCGCCAGGCCCGCCGCCAGGAACAGCCAGCCGACGCGATTCGCGGGCCGCCTGGAGGCAAGAACGAAACCCACGACCGGGACCGCCAGGTTCGCCACCCCCCCGAGGACATCGGAGAAATTCCAAGCCGTCAGCCCGGCACGCAACAAATGCCGGTCCACGTACGCCAGCGCCAGTCCGCCGGCTATCAGCGCGACCGATCCTGCCGCGGCGCAGCCAGCCACCCATCGGGCGATCAGGACCCTCATCTCCATCCCCCAACACCGAGTCTGCCCCTACGGCCCCCGGTGTGGAAGGCCCGCGGAGATCAGGCACCGCCATGGACCGGCTCCTAGCCTCGTCTTAACCGCAGACTCCATCCGGCGACCGCCGCGGCTAACCCGCATCATCACGTGCAGCGTTGCCCTGCCAGCGGCGGGGACAAGGAAATCACCCAGTACGGGACGGCTCATGCCAGCACCCCACCGCCAGCATGTCCATACCCGAGCGGCCGGAGCGGCGCGAACTGTGCCCTGCCCATAACACCCAGGCCCACCGGCTCAGGCAACAGACGGCTCCTCGCGCTACGTGACAGCTCTGTCTCCCATCTACGAATCCGTAGCCGCTCCGGGCGGCAGTTGGGACGGCGGCCTTGCCTGGTTGTTACTCGGTCCTGAGGATCGTTGCGGGCTGGGTGCGTGCTGCTGCCTGGCCCGGGGGTGCTGCGATGAGGTTCGCCAGCGCCAGTGCGGCGGGAATGGCGATGATGATCGTGGTGAGCGGGACATCGCGTGGCAGGCCACCACCATCGCCGCGCGGCGGGCCAGCCATCAGCGCATACGCCCGGGAACTGCCCCGGCAGCGGAATTGCCCGCGCTTGTCCAGGCCACGTCGCCTTCACTGCCCATCAGGCCTGGCAGAAAGAGCCCAGCCAGCCGGAGCCGGCCGGACGCTCCGTTGACTGCTGATCAGCGCGGCGCGTCGCCGGCCCGGCGGATCTCGCGCGTCACCGGGCCGCGGAGCAGGTCCAGCCGGCGCAGCATGGCGTCGATCGCACCGACGGCCATGCCGCCCGCACCGCGCGCGGCGGCCTTGCCGGTGGCGCTGGCGCGGTCAGCCCACTGCGCGAGCGCCGAGCCGGGCACGCCGGGCTGCTCGTGCCGGCGGCCTCGGTACCGGCCGCGTGGCGGGCGCCAGCCGAGATCGCCGCCGGCGGGCCACCAAAGGACGTCTGGCCCCTCGTTGGCCTGCCCTCTGGCACTCAGCGCGTACCTTGGCATGGTCAGCGCCGGCCGCGCGGCCCGGGCTGCCGGCCCGCGGGCATCCGGAACTTGCGTTGCCGCCGTTCACGGGCCCGCGGAGTCTTCACGCTCCTGCCTGCCGCTGTCTGCTATTCCGCGTGCAAGATGAGGGCCGGCCGGATCCGGGCGGCCGCCCATCCGGGACCGGCGGCCAGCAGGCTGGCGAGAAGCAGCGTGACCGGGATGACGAGCAAGACGATCGGCAGGGGGACATCGGCGGTGCCCGCGGCGCCGGCCGATCCTGCGAACAGGGCCCAGGCCTGCCGGCCGGCCAGCAGGCCGGCCGGCAGGCCCGCGAGCAGGGCTGCCGCGGCCAGGGCAGTGGCCTGCCAGGACACCACCTGGAGCAGCTGGGACCGGAGCAGGCCGAGTGTCTTGAGCACCGCCAGGTCACGGCGGCGCCGCCGGACCCCGGTGAGCAGCACGTGGGCGAGTGTCCCGACCGCCAGCAGCGCGAGCACGGCGCCGAGGATCAGCGGGGTGTCCCGCACTCCGGTGTAGTTCTGGATGTCGCTGGGCCGCTGGTCGGTGGTCACCAGGCACAGGCCCTTCGGGCATCCGGCGCGGGTGACGGCCCTGATCACCTGGGCGGCCGCGGCCTGCAGGTCGGTGCCCGGCCGGTATTTCAGGAGGAAAAAGTTGTAGCAGGTCTGCGGCGGGGCGCAGAACGGGGGATTCGGCTGGGACAGCGCCGAGGCGGAGACTGCGGCGCCGGTGCCCAGGCCGGTGGCGCTGCCGCCGCCCACGCTGAAGTCCGCGAAGACCGCCGAGCCCACGATGCGCATCGGGGACGTCGTGCCATCCACGCCGGCCTTGACCTGCTGCCCGAGGTGCAGGCCCAGCGCGTGCAGGGTGCGCTGGCCGAGGGCGATCTCGCCAGGGCCGGCCGGGGCCCTGCCCGCGAGCAGGGTCAGGAACCCGTTCCCGCGTAGCTGGTCCAGCCCGATCGCGGGCACGGTCATGCCGCTGCCGGTGCCGGGGGCAGCGAGGCTGACCTGTCCGTAGTCCCCGCCGGCGTAGCCGGTCAGGCCGGTGATCCCGGCCAGGACTTTGCTGCCCAGGGTGAGCGGCACGGAGCCGACCCGAAGGTCCAGTTCGTGGGCCCAGTTCTGCCCGTACCGGTGCGGCGTGCTGACCAGCTTGAGGAAGCTGGCACCGAAAACCATTGCCGCCACGACCGCCGCCACCGCCACCGTGGTGCCCGCGAGGGCGCTGCGCACCGGCACGGCGGTGCGCCCGTGACCGGGTTCGAACGCCATCCGCACCCCGAGGCTGCCCGGCACGGAGCCAGCCAGCCCGAGAGCCGGGCCCAGCCGGGAGCGGCGTGCGGGTGCGGCCGGCTCGGCCAGCCCGAGCGCGCCCTGGGCCCGGGCCGCGGCCCGCACCGCCGCGGGCGCCACCACCAGCAGCGGCGCTACGGCGATGACGGCGAACCCGGCGCCGAGGATGGCCAGGTTGACCTCGATCCCGGGGCTGGGCTCGGCGGCCCGGGCGGGCCCGATGGGCATCAGCGGGGACGCCGCGATGGCAACCCCCACAGCGGCGGCAGCCCCGGCGGTGGTCACCACGGCTGCCCTGGCCAGCGACAGCGCGGCAAGGCGGGACCGTGTCATGCCGAGGGCGCGCAGGACCGGGAATTCGGCCGAGTCGAGGGCGAGCTGGCGGCTGAGCAGCTGCGCGGTGATGGCCAGCGCGATCAGGCCCGCGAGCGCGGCGAAGACCGCCAGCGCGGCGGCTTGCGGTGCGATGGCCCGCTGGGCCGCCGCGTGGCCGGTGGCCAGGTTGATGACGTCGGCCTTCCCCACCCGGTACCGCGCCGCCAGGGCAATGGCCCCGCGGGCGAACGCGGCGGCGCCGGCGCCGGGCCGCAGCAGCACGCTGGCGCCACCGCCAGCCGGATTGAACGACGCTGCCTGCCGGGTGCGGGCGAACGCCTGGCTCAGCAGCAGCCACGGCGGCGGGCGGTCGCTGGCGGCTGAGACGATCTGGTCGTCGAAGACCACGATCGCCGACACCCGGAACGCCAGCCGCACCCCGTGGGCGATGTCGGGGCCGGGGCCCCGCTGCGGATACCCGATCAGGTGCAGCGTGCCGCCGGGGCGCAGGTGCTCCCGGTCCGCCAGCTGCTGGTTGATCATGACCGCGCCAGGGTCCGCCGGGTTGAAGATGCGGCCGGCCACGACCTTGACCCGGTCGACCGTAACGCCTTCGCCGCCGAACGGGCTGGCCTGAGCCACCAGGCCCGAAAAAGGCGAGGCACCCGGGCCAGGCAAGGACATCTGCAAGAACATCGCCGGAGCCAGCAAGGACACCTCCGGCAGGCGCGCAAGGGCGCGGAAGTAGCCGTGAAACCCAGACCGCGCCGCTGCGCTCATGGCTTGACGAGGCACGCACTGGCCGGCGACGCGGCCCTCTGCCAGCCTTACGGGCATGTTCGAGGAAGGGAGCGAGCTGCTGATGGAACGTCCTGGCGTTCTTCTCGTTCAGGTCGATCTCGTACTCCCAGCCGCCTAACCCGAACCACAACGTCTCGTCCGCCGGGCCTCCATCAAGATCGTCTTCTAGCGCGACGGTTACCCTCGTTGCCATCCCGACCTCCATGACTGCGATGGGCTATCTGCACCGTACAGACCAAGTGTCCTACCGCGATCACCCCAACGCCGCCAGCCGCCAGCCACCCAGGTGACGCGCCCGTCGCGGCAAAGTAGTGCGTTCGCCAGACCTGCCGCGGCGCATATTTATGCGGACTCGCCGGTCAAGGGCCCGCCGAAACCTGGGCGGGCGAATGCGCGCGCAGTCCCGCCGTTCTGGCGCAGGTTCCTGCCGCCCGGTGTGGCTGACCGCAGCGCGCAGATCCGGGTGATCTGCGCGCCTGCCCGCGTGGTCGGCAGGCTACGCGGGCAAGCGCGCCGGGCCCTACATCCCCGGGGCGGCCTGCGGCCGTGCGCCCGTCTTGACATCCGGCCGGCCAGTCATATTGTCTTACCTATGACTATAGATAAAGAGGCCGGCGGTGGCGGGGCCGGTGACGATGACCGCCGCCAGGCCGGGATGCCGGACCCGGCCTGGAGCGGCCGCGGCGAGGGACCGTCGCCGGTGGAGTTCCGGCTCGACCCTGCCTCGGGCGTGCCGACCTACCTGCAGCTTGTGCAGCAGGTCGAGCACGCGCTGCGGCTCGGCTACCTGCGGCCGGGCGACCAGCTTCCGCGGGTCAGGGATGTGGTCGGCTCGCTGGCGATCAACCCGAATACCGTGCTGAAGGCCTACCGGGAGCTTGAGCACAAGGGCCTGGCGGCGGGCCGGCCGGGTCAGGGCACGTTTGTGGTGGGAACGCTCGGCCAGGTCGCGCTGCCGGAGCTGACCGCGCTGCGCCGGTCCCTGCTGGGCTGGCTGGGCACCGCGGACGCGGCGGGGCTGGATGAGGACGGGATGGTGGCGCTGTTCACGAGCGCGCTGCGGGATTTCCGTGACCGCCGCGGCGGGGGATCGCGTGGGACAGCCCCCCCGGGCCAGGACCGCCGTGGCGGCACCGGCGATGACAGCGCGGAGGTCGTGGCATGAACGTGATCGAGAGCACTGGCCTGGGCAAGCGCTACCGCCGCGGCTGGGCGCTGCGGGACTGCACGCTGGCGATCCCCGGCGGGCGCGTGGCCGCGCTGGTCGGGCCGAACGGCGCTGGCAAGACCACGCTGCTGCACATGTCGGTCGGCCTGACCGCGCTGACCGCGGGCTCCGTGGCCGTGCTCGGCGGTGAGCCCGCGGGCTCGCCTGCCGCGCTCGACGGCATCGCCTTCGTCGCGCAGGACACGCCGCTGTACAAGAACCTGTCCGCGGCCGACACCCTGCACCTGGCCCGCAACCTGAACCGGCGGTGGGACCAGCGGTACGCCCGCGCCCGGCTGGCCGAGCTCGGCATCCCGCTGGGCAAGAAGGTGGGCAAGCTGTCCGGCGGCCAGCAGGCCCAGCTCGCGCTGACCCTCGCCCTGGCCAGGCGGCCGCGGCTGCTCGTGCTCGATGAGCCGCTGGCCATGCTCGACCCGGTGGCCAGGCACGACTTCATGGCGACGGTGATGACGGCGGTGGCCGATGACGGCGTGTCGGTGGTGCTGTCCTCGCACGTGCTCGCCGAGCTCGAGCGGGTCGCCGACTACCTGATCCTGCTGTCGGCGGGCCGGGTGCAGGTGGCGGGCGAGGTGGATGACCTGCTGGCCGGCCACATGATGCTGACGGGCCCGGCAGCACAGGCCGATGAATATGCCGGCCGGCTGACGCTGGTGCACGCCCGCCGCGCCAAGGCGCAGGCCCACCTGCTGGTCAGGACCCACGGCACGGCCGGCCCGGTGCCAGCGGGCTGGGAGGCCCATCCGGTTGGCCTTGAGGAACTTGTCATGGCCTACCTGCGCGAGCCAGGCGCCGCCGCGCTGCCGGGCCCGGCGCCCGCCAGGGCCGGCCACTCCACCGGGGTGACAGCATGACCGCGCTCACCGCCCCCGCGCCCGGGCGGCAGACCGGCCGCCGCCCGCCCGTGCCCTGGCGGAACCTGGCCTGGGTCACCTGGCGCCAGCACCGGGCCGCGCTGGCCGGGACCGCGGCGCTGCTCGGCGGCCTGAGCCTGTGGATGCTGATCAACGGGCTGCTGGTCCGCTCCGCGATGAACAGCCTCGGGCTCGGCAGCTGTCATCCGATAACGGCGAGCAGGTGTGCCACCCAGCTGCAGACATTCGCGGGCGAGGGCTATCCGGGCACGGCGAACACCTTCACCGGCGTGCTCCAGGCGGTGCCCGCGCTGATCGGGGTGTTCGTCGGCGGGCCGCTGCTCGCCCGCGAGCTGGAGACCGGCACATTCCGGTTCGCCTGGACGCAAGGCTGCGGGCGGCTGCGCTGGATCACCGCCAAGCTGGTACCGCTGGCGATCCTGGTGACCGCGGGAGCTGCCGGGATGAGCCTGGTGACCTCCTGGTACAGCCAGCCGTTCAGCGCGGCGGGCCTGACCGGCGTGTTCCGGCCCACCCTGTTTGACCTGCGCGGTGTCGGCTTCGGCGGCTGGACGCTGGCCGCGTTCGCCATCGCGCGTTCGCCGGGGTGGTAATCAGGCGCACGGTCCCCGCGATGGCCGCCGCAGCCGGAGCCTGGGCCGGGCTCTTCGCCGTGACAACGCTCTACCTGCGAGCGCACTACCAGGCCCCGCTCACCGG
>WNFX01010248.1_pt1 | contig 12951 bp, 10 predicted proteins | sample 5400111 | NCBI WGS metagenome assembly WNFX01 (sample SAMN13153363, study PRJNA577476) | soil metagenome | isolation source: 40 cm soil or saprolite under grassland replicate 1 | place: USA:California | collected 2016-06-15
TGCAGGCGATCGCCGACACGATCACGGTCATCCGGCGTGGCAAGGTGGTCGGTGAGCGGCCACCGACCGCTACCGACGCCGAGCTCGCCGCGCTGATGGTCGGCCGGGCCGTGCAGCTGCGGGTCAGCAAGGCGCCGGCCAAGCCGGGCGAGGTCGTGCTCGACGTGCGCGGCCTCACGGTTCCCGGCGAACACGACAAGCCGAGCGTGGACGACGTCTCCTTCGAGGTCCGGGCGGGTGAGATCCTTGGCGTGGCCGGAGTGCAGGGCAACGGGCAGACCGAGCTGTGCGAAGCGCTGATGGGCCTCCGGCCATCCGCGGCCGGATCGGTGCTCATCAACGGCCGCGATATCACCGGCGCGGCCGCGCGGGAGCGGCTGCGCGCGGGCATCGGCTACATCCCGGAAGACCGGCAGGAGGACGGCCTGGTCGGTGACTTCTCGGTCGCCGACAACCTGGTCCTGGACGTCTACGACCGCAAGCCGTTCGCCTCGGGCATCGCGCTGAACCTCGATGCGATCCAGGAGAACGCGGTCAGCCGGGTGGAAGAATTCGACGTGCGGACCTCGTCCGTGGCGACGCCGACCCGGACCCTGTCCGGCGGGAACCAGCAGAAGGTGATCGTGGCCCGCGAGGTAAGCCGCGACATCAAGGTGCTGCTGGCCAGCCAGCCGACCCGCGGCCTCGACGTCGGGTCGATCGAGTTCGTCCACCGCCGCATCGTCGAGCAGCGGGACCGGGGGGTGGCCGTGGTCATCGTGTCGTCGGAACTCGACGAGATCTACGCCCTCGCCGACCGCATCGCGGTCATGTACGAGGGCAAGATCACCGGCTTCCGCCCGCCGACGGTCTCCGCCGACGAACTCGGGCTGCTGATGGCCGGCGCCGGCCGCGACGGCGCGCCTCCGGAGGCCGCGGACGGGCAGGACCGGCACGACCGGTCGGCCGGGGACGGGCAGGACCCGTCGGCGGCGGACGGGCACGACCCATCGGCGGCGGACGGCCAGGACCCGTCGGCCACGGACGGGCCGCCATGAGCGCCGAGCAGCCCGGGCCGCCCGCCCCTCCGGACGCGCCGGGGCCAGCCACCGGAGGACCGCCGGCCCGGCGGACGGCCACGCTGAATCACACGATCGTGTCAGCGGTCGTGGAGGGCAGCCCCGCCGTCGTCACCTTCCTCGCCATCGTGGCCGCCGTGGTGCTCGGCGGCCTGCTCATCGCGTTCAGCGACCCGGTGGTGCTGCACGCATGGAGCACGTTCTTCTCCGACCCCGTGAACGCGCTCGCGCTGGCGTGGGACTCTGCCTCCGCCGCGTACGTCGCGATGTTCGAGGGCGCCATCATCAACCCGCACACGGTCGCCGCGGCGTTCCACGGCGGATCCGTCGGCGCGATCTTCTATCCGCTGTCCCAGACCGCGTCCAACGCGACACCGCTGATCCTCACCGGGCTCTCGGTGGCCATCGCGTTCCGGGCGGGCCTGTTCAACATCGGCGCGGCAGGCCAGTGGGTCGGCGGCGCGATCGTCGCGACCTACCTCGGATTCGCGGTCAGCCTGCCGCCGGTCATACACCTTGTGGTCTGCCTGCTCGGCGGCTTCGCTGGCGGCGCGGTGATCGGCTGGCTGGTCGGCGAGCTCAAGGCGCGGACGGGCGCCCACGAGGTCATCGTCACGATCATGCTCAACTACATCATGTACAACCTGCTGTCCTTGCTGCTCAGTTCCCCAAGGGCCCTGCAGAAGCCGGGGCAGTCCAACCTGATAAGCCCGAATGTGGCGGCTAACGCCGCGTTGCCCCACGTCGGTGGGCCACCGCCGCAGGTCGGACTCGGCTTTCTTATCGCCCTGGCCGCGGCGTTCGGCGTGTGGTGGCTGCTGTCCCGGTCGACGGTTGGTTTCCAGTTCCGGGCGGTGGGCGCGAACCCGAGCGCAGCGCGCAGTTCCGGGATGGATGTCGAGCGGAGCTGGGTCCTGGTGATGCTGCTCGCCGGTGGGGTGGCGGGACTGGCTGGCGCCGCGGTCCTGCTGGGGCCGCTGCAGAACATCACGTTCAACAGCTACGGCACCTACGGCTTCGACGGCATCACCGTCGCGCTGCTCGGGCGGGCGAGCCCGGTCGGGGTGGTGCTGGCCGCGCTGCTCTTCGGCGCCCTGCACGCGGGCGGCACGAACATGGAGGCCGCGACGCAGGTCCCGTCGGACATCGTTCAGGTGCTCCAGGGCCTCATCGTCCTGTTCGTGGCGGCCCCGCCGCTCATCCGGGCAATGTTCCGCCTGCGCCGGGCCAGGGCCGCGGGCCTGGAGGCGGTCCCGAAGGGGTGGAACCCGTGACCACGCTGGCCGCCGCCACCGGCGCCCCGATCAGCCTCAACCGGCGCATGGTCGCCGCCGGCACGTTCATCCTGTTCGGGCTGATCGACATCTTCGTCTTCGGGCTGTTCGCGCACCCGGGCGACGCGACCTTTGTGCTGTCGGTGTCCAGCTCCTCCGCCCACGTGCCCAGCATCCATGTGCCAGCCGCCACTGTCGCCTACACGCTCGGCGCGGCGTCCATCCTGATCGGGTTGTTCGCCGCCTTCGTCGACGAGTCCAGGGCAGTCAGGCGCCTCAACATCGCCCTGGTGCTGCTGTTCTTCGTGATCTCGCTGCTGTGTTGGGCCTACGCGGGCAGCGCCATCCCGCTCAACGTCGTCAACCTGCTGCAGAGCACGATGAACCTCTCGATCCCGCTTGTGCTCGGCGCCCTCGCCGGCTGCATGTGCGAGCGGTCGGGCGTGATCAACATCGCGATCGAGGGCCAGCTACTGACCGGCGCCTTCGCCGCGGCCGTGGTCGCGAGCGCGTTCGGCGTGCTGGGGCTCGGCCTGCTCACCGGATCGCTGGCCGGCGGGCTGATCGGGGCGTTGCTGGCCGTGTTCGCGATCCGGTTCCTGGTCGACCAGATCATCCTCGGGGTCGTGCTCAACGTGCTGGCCTCAGGGCTCACCGGCTATCTGAATGACCGCGTACTCGTGTCGCACCCGGACCTTAACTCGGGGCTCACGTTCAGCGCCGTGAAGATCCCCGTCCTCGGCGACATCCCCATCATCGGGCCGATCTTCTTCGACTCGACGATCTTCCTCTACATCATGTACGCCATGATCATCCTGGTCCAGGTGGGCCTGTTCAGCACGAGATGGGGGCTCCGGGTCCGGGCCGTCGGCGAGCACCCGGCCGCGGCCGACACCGTCGGCATCCGGGTGCTCGCGACCAGGTACCGCAACGTCATCCTCGGCGGCCTGATCGCGGGCATCGGGGGGGCATACCTGACCGTCGGCTCGGTCGGCACGTTCACCAAGGACATGTCGTCCGGCCTCGGCTACATCGCCCTCGCCGCGATGATCTTCGGCCGCTGGACCCCGCTGGGCGCGACGGCCGCGGCACTGCTGTTTGGCTTCGCCAACTCGCTGCAGGCCACGCTGTCGACGATCAACGTCCCGATTCCCTCGTACATCCTGCTGATGGCCCCGTACATCGCCACCATCGTCGCCGTCGCCGGCCTGGTCGGCAGGGTCAGGGCGCCCGCAGCCGACGGCAAACCGTATGTCAAGGCCTGACCCTGGGCCCCATCAGGCGGCAGCTGATCCATATGAGGCGGCGGCGGCTGATCCGTATGAGGCGGCGGCGGCCAGCGCGGCCAGGCTGGCCGAGCGCACGGGTCAGGCAAGATATGACGCGGCCGTGGTTCTCGGCTCCGGTTGGGTCCCGGCGGCCGACGCGGTCGCGGCGGCACTCGGCGCGGCCGTCACCGAGATACCCGTGGCCGACCTGGGCGGGTTCGCCGCCTCCACGGTGCCCGGCCATGCCGGGACGGTTCGCTCGCTGGTGACGGGCAGGCTGCGGCTGCTGGCGTTCCTCGGCCGGACTCACCTGTACGAAGGACACCCGGCCGCCACCGTGGTGCACGGCGTTCGCACGGCCCTGGCGGCGGGCTGCCGGGTGGTGGTGCTGACGAACGCGGCCGGCGGGATCCGCTCGGGCTACCGGGTCGGGCAGCCGGTTCTCATCCGCGACCACCTCAACCTGACCGGCCGGTCCCCGCTCAGCGGCCCGCCTCCCCCGCCTGGGTACCCGCCGCGCTTCACCGACCTGACCGACCTGTACTCGCCCCGGCTGCGCGCGCTCGCCCGCGCCGCCGACCCCGGCCTGGCCGAGGGCGTGTACGCGGCGCTGCCGGGCCCGCATTACGAGACCCCGGCCGAGATTGCGATGCTGCGCACGCTCGGCGCAGACCTGGTCGGCATGTCCACCGTCCTGGAGGCGATCGCCGCCCGCCACCTGGGTGCGGAGGTGCTCGCCATCTCGCTGGTGACCAACCTGGCCGCCGGGCTGGCGGAAGGCGGGCTGGACCACGGCGAGGTCGTCGCGGCCGGGGCGGAGGCCGCGGGCCGGATGGGCGCCCTGCTCGCCAGCATCCTGCCCGAGGTCACACCCAGATGAGCCGCGTCTGCGTCGGCCTGAGCCGCGCCCGCGTGCCTGGGGTGCGCCGGCTCACGCCCGGACCGCGTGGACCCGTGGCCGGGCCGCGCAGGCCCATGGCCGGGGACTGGCGGTGATCCCGGCCGGTCTGCGCTCCCAGGTGGAGGCCTGGATCCGCGAGGATCCGGATCCCGGCGACCGGGCCGAGTTGGGGGCGTTGCTCGCCGCCTGCGAGCGGGGGGGCGAGCCGGGCCGGATCGCACTGGCTGAGCTCACCGACCGGTTTACCGGCCGCCTCGAGTTCGGCACGGCCGGGCTGCGCGGCCACGCGGTCGCCGCCGGGCCGAACCGGATGAACCGGGCCGTGGTCAGGGCGGCGACCGCGGCGCTGGCCGGCTGGCTGCACGAGCACCGTCCCCCCGCTTCCCCGGCGCCCGGTGCCTCCGGGGCGGGCGCTGGCCGGACGGCGGGCGCTTCCTCGGCCGGAGGCACTGCCCGGATAGCGGTGGTCATCGGATGCGACGCGCGGCACCGGTCGTCCGACTTCGCCGACGAGGCGGCGGCCGTGCTCACCGGGGCGGGCATCGGTGTTCACCTGCTGCCGCGCCCGGGCCCGACGCCGCTGCTGGCGTTCGCCATCCGGCACCTGTCGGCCGTGGCGGGCATCATGATCACGGCCAGCCATAACCCGGCCGCCGACAACGGCTACAAGCTCTACCTGGACGATGGCGCACAGATCGTGCCGCCGGTCGACGCGCAGATCGAGGCCGCGATCGCCGGCCTGGGGCCGCTGTCGCGGATCCCGGCCGGGCCCTTGGACGGCTCGCTGGTCACCCGGCACGGCGACGAGGTGGCGCAGGCCTACCTCGACGCCATCATCGCCGCGTCCCCGGCCCTGCCGACTGCCCCCCCGTCGACAGCTCCCCCGTCGACAGCTCCCCAGCGTGCAGCTCCCCATCCGGGAACGCCTCAGCCGGGAACGCCCACGTCGGTCGGCCAGCCGCCGCTACGCGCCGCCTCCGTGCCCCTGCGCGTGGTTTACACAGCCCTGCACGGGGTGGCCGCCAGCCTCGCGCTGCGGGCCATCGAGCGTGCGGGCTTCCCGCCTCCTCTGGTGGTCGCCGCCCAAGAGGAGCCCGACCCCGATTTCCCGACCGTCGCGTTCCCCAACCCCGAGGAGCCGGGCACCCTCGACCTGGCGCTGGCGCGGGCCCGTGCCGACGGCGCGGATCTGGTACTCGCGAACGACCCGGATGGCGACCGGCTCGCCGTCGCGGTGCCCGACCCCGCCGCGCCCGGCGGCTGGCGGGTGCTGTCCGGGGATCAGGTTGGCGCGCTCATCGGCTCGTACCTGCTGGAAAGGACGGCCACCGAGCCGGATGCAGGGCAGCGGCTCGTGGTCACTACCGTGGTCTCCTCCACGCTCCTGGGGAAGATCGCCGCGAGCTCCGGCGCCCGTTACGCTGAGACGCTGACCGGGTTCAAGTGGATCGTCCGCGCCGGACAAGGGGAACCCGGCAGCCGTTTCCTGTTCGGGTACGAGGAGGCGCTGGGGTACGCGGTGGGCGACGTGGTGCGGGACAAGGACGGGATCAGCGCGGCCCTCGCCCTGCTGTCGCTGGCCGCCACCGTCCGCGCGGCCGGCCAGTCGCTGCCCGACCGCTGGGATGCGCTGGAAGCCGGGCATGGCGTCCACCTGACAGCACAGGTCACCCTGCACGCCCCGTCCCCGGCCGGCATCATGGGCCGGCTGCGGGCCGCTCCCCCAACCGAGCTGGCCGGCCAGCCGGTGACCAGCTCCGAGGACCTCGCGGCCGGGACTAATGCCGTCGTGGAACCTGACGCGGCCGCCGGGGCTGACGCCCCCGCCGGAGCCACCGGAGCCGACCCCGCCGCCGGAGCCGACCCCGCCGCCGGAGCCGACCCCGCCGCCGGAACTGGCGCGGCCCGGGAGCCTGGCCTGCCCCCCGCCGACGTGCTGATCTACCGGCTGCCCGGCGCCCGGGTGGTGATCCGGCCGAGCGGCACCGAGCCCAAGCTCAAGGCCTACCTGGAGGTGGTCGAGCCGGCCACGCCGCGGACGCTGGCAGGCGCCCGCACGGCCGCGGCCGGGCGCCTTGGCCCGCTGCGCACCGCGGTGGCCGACCTCGTTGCGGCACTCTCATCCGGCACACAGAACACCAAAACCGCGACCTAGGCTGGCCGCGTGGAGGTCGGCGGGGTGAAGACGGCGTTCGTGCTCGGCGGCGGGGGGGTGCTCGGCGCCCATGAGGTCGGCATGCTCCGGGCCCTGTCCGTGGCCGGCATCGCACCCGATGTGGTCGTGGGCACCTCGGTTGGCGCCATCAACGGCGCGTTCGTGGCGGCCGACCCGGGGGGCGCGGCGGCCCGGCTGGGCCAGCTGTGGCAGGGCGATACGGTGCGGCAGGCCTTCAGCGAGACCCTCTGGGGGCGGGCGGTGCGGCTGGCGAGCTCGGGCACACACCTGCATTCGATGGTGCCGCTGCGCGACATGCTGCGCAGCATGCTCCCCGTGGCCGACTTCGCCGATCTTGAGCTGCCCTTCCAGTGCGTCGCGGCCAGCATCGAGCGCGCGCAGGCACACTGGTTCAGCAGCGGGCCCATCGTGCCCGCCGTGCTGGCGTCGTGCGCCGTCCCCGGGCTCCTGCCGCCGGTCGAGATCGGCGGCGAGCACTTCTTCGACGGCGGCCTGGTCCATTCCATCCCGGTGGGGCGCGCCATCGCCCTGGGCGCGAGCACCGTCTTCGTTCTGCATGTCGGGCGGATCGAGCGGCCGCTGACGGCGCCGCGCCGCCCGTGGGAGGTGGGCCTGGTCGCCTTCGAGATCGCCCGGCGGCACCGATTCCACGAGGAGATGTCGCTGCTGCCCGACGATGTGCGGGTCCATGTGCTCCCGGCGGGGACAGACCGGCGCTCGCCAGATCTGTCGCAATTGCGCTACCGCGACAAAACTAAGGTCACGGCGAGCATCGAGCGCGCGTACGCCGCGTCCGCGAAGTATCTCGCCGGGCTTGACGGTCACTGATCCATCCATCGAGGACGGGAGGAGCCCATGCTCCCACCCCGCTGCTGCGCCGGGCCGTGCTGGCGCCGCTGGTGATCGCGCTCGCGATCGCGCTGGTGGTGCTCTCCCCGCTGATCGCCCTCCTCGCCGTAACGTTCAGCCTGGTCAGGCGGTCACCGTCCGGCCGCATGCGCGGGGTCAGGCTGCTGCTGTTCGCCCTCGCCTGGCTGACCGCGGAGACCGCGACGCTGTTCATGTGCCTGGGCCTGTGGCTGGTGAGCGGGTTCGGCGGGCGGATGCATGCCGAGCCCTTCCAGAGCCGTCATTACGCGATCATGCGCTGGTTCCTCGACGTGATCTACAACACGGCCACCGGCACGTTCGGGCTACGGGTGGAGGTGGACGAGCCCGAGCTCACCGCCGAGGAGCAGGCGGCCCGGCTGGCCCGGCCGATCATCGTGCTCAGCCGCCACGCCGGCCCCGGCGACTCGCTGCTGCTCGTCCACCACCTGCTCAGCGTCTACGGGCGGCGGCCGCGGGTGGTCATGAAGGCGACGATGCAGCTCGACCCGAGCCTGGATGTGGTGGGCAACCGCCTGCCCAACGTGTTCGTCCGGCACAGCCGGGCCGGCGCGGGGATCTTCAATGAGCAGATCGAGCGGCTCGCGGGCGGGCTCGACCAGCTCGGCGCGCTGGTGATCTTCCCGGAGGGCGGGAACTGGACCCCGGGCCGCTGGCGCCGTGGCATCCGGGGGCTCGAAGAGCGGGGCCGCGGCGACCTGGCGACACGGGCCAGGGACATGCCCAACCTGCTCCCGCCGCGCACCGGCGGCGCGCTGTCCGCCATCGCCGCCTGCCCCGATGCCGACGTGATCTTCGTCGCCCATGCCGGGCTGGACCGGATCGTCGGCGTCGGCGACATCTGGCGGAACCTGCGGGTGGACCAGACAGTCCGCGCGAGGTGGTGGCGGGTGCCGGCCGCCGAGGTGCCCCGATCCGCTGACCACGCGGCTCAAGAGCGGTGGCTCTACGACTGGTGGCAGCGCATCGACGCGTGGATCTCGCAGAACCGCCCGGACGACGCCGGGAGCCCGGCCTTGACCCCCGGCCAGGTGGGCGGGTAACTGGCCCCGGATCACCTCCCTCCATTCAGCCGCCGTACAGCGGCCAAACCCGGCCCAGTTATTTAACGGACCGGACCCAATCCGGTTCAGGATGACTTCAAGCCCGTGGCCGGCGGCCGGTGCCGCAGCCCGGGAAAGATCCAGTCATTCGGGGCCAATAGCGCCGCCGCCCCAATGGTTTGGCAAAGAAAAACCCATGTGAAGACCAGCTACTTTGAAAACTAGGGATTTCCCCGTTGCCCGGCCCGCCGTGGCCATTCAGGCTGGGGCTAGGACCGGGGAACCGGGGCCCGCGGGCCCGGACCCGGCGAGGACCACACTGCGGGGACCCGTCGCCAGGGCGGCTCGACGCCAGCGATCCGTCGGGCTGCCCTGGCCGACGGAGGCCAGGGGCCAGGCGGCCAGGACGTGGCTGCGCCTTCACTCCGTCGGCTACCGTGTGGATCTGACGGCGGGCAAGGAGGCGGCACCATGACCGTGATGACCCCGGACCAGCTCACCAAGCAGGTGCTCGCCGCCTACGCGGGCACGCCCGATCCGCGCTTGCGCCAGCTTCTCACCAGCCTCATAGGACATCTGCACGCGTTCGCGGTGGAGACCCGGCTGACCAGGCAGGAGTGGCTGGCGGGGGTGGATTTCCTCACCGCGACCGGGCAGAAATGCGACGACGAGCGGCAGGAGTTCATCCTGCTCTCCGACGTTCTCGGCTTCTCGTCCCTGGTCGATCTGATCAACGCCGCGGACGGTGCCACCGAGTCGACGGTCCTCGGGCCCTTCTACGTGCCGGGGGCGCCCGTGCGCGCCATGGGCGAGCAGCTGGGGCGCCCCGAGGACGGCAGCCCCACGCTGGTCCGCGGCCGGGTGACGGATCCGGCGGGCGAGCCGCTCGACGGCGCCTCTCTGGACGTCTGGCAGAGCAGCAGCAACGGGCTCTATGACACCCAGGATCCGCAGCAGCCGCCGTTCAACCTGCGCGGGGTCTTCGTGACCGGGCCCGATGGCCTCTACCAATTCCGCACGGTGCGGCCGGCCAGCTACCCGGTCCCCACCGACGGCCCGGTCGGCGACCTGCTGCGCGGGGCCGGCCGCCATAACTGGCGGGCCGCGCACATCCACGCCATCGTCTCCGCACCCGGCCACCGGCCCGTCACCACGCACATTTTCGACGCGGAGAACCCCTACCTCGACAGCGACACCGTTTTCGGCGTGAAGGATTCGCTCGTCAGGCCGTTCCGGCCGGCCGGCCCCGGCGACCCGCCCGACGTCAGCTACGTCACCGAGATGGACTTCTCCCTGGCCGCTCAGGACGACGGCTAGGGTCCCGCTACGGGCTTATCACGGATTTTGGTCGGCCAAATCCGGCAAAACGGACGTGATCATGACGCAGATCCGCTGAGTGTCAAGTGGCGGCGGCGATTGCTGAGTGTAAGTCAGTGGCCTTTTGAGGCTGGTGGGCGATTCTCGCCGATCTCGAACCAGACGGTGCGGCTGGTTCCGTCGCCGGATACCGACCAGTCGGTGGACAGCGCGTCTACGATGGCCAGGCCGCGGCCGCGCTGGTCGTCACGCCCCCGCCGGTGCTTCCACGGGCCGCCTTCGTCCTCGACCTCGACCCGCACGCCCGCCGGGCGCAGGCACGCGCGGACGATGAAGCGGCCCCTGGGCCGGCGTGAGTTGCTGTAGAGGACCGAGTTGGTGACGAGCTCGGACAGGCACACCACCGCGTCCGGGGCAGTGGGGCAGTCGCCCAGGACCTGAGCCAGGAACCGGCGGGCCTCCCCCACCTGGTCAGGACTTGCGCGGAAGGAACGGATGCAGGTGCGCGGGCCAGGGGCCGCGGATGCCCTGCCCGGCGCGCCCAGGGCCGCGCCTTTGACCGTGCCCATCACGTTCTCCTCGCGAGCGTGAGCTGCGCTTGACGGCCCTCGCCGGGTCTCCATATTGTAGCTGAAGTTGGCGGTAATTTTGTCGCCAAAATTTCAGGGCAATATCCCGGCCAACGAGTTGCGGAACGCCTGCGAATGGGACCGGGGCCAGGGCGGGCACCGGTGAGGGGACCGGCCTGCGCGCCATGCTGGAGGCCAACGACATGGAGTGGCGATCCATGCTGAGCAGCACCGTGCCCAGTGACTGGGCCCGCAATCTGGTCAGGGGTGCCTACGACCTGCATGTGCACGTGGCCCCGGATGTGATGCGCCGGCGGGTCACCGACGTCCAGCTCGCCCGCCGCTGCTGGGACGCCGGCCTGGCCGGCTTCGTGCTCAAGTCGCACTACGTCCCCACCGCGGAGCGCGCCGCCGTGGTCAACGAGGCGCTCGGCGGCGAGGTCCAGGTGATCGGGGCGCTGGCGCTCAACGCCTCCGTCGGCGGCATGAACCCGCTGGCGGTGGAGATCGCCGCCCGTGAGGGGGCCCGGATCCTGTGGATGCCAACGGTGGACGCGGTCAACCACCGGGCCTTCGGCCGCGACTTCACGCCGGGTGCGCAGCCGCCGCCGTGGCTGGCCCTCCAGCAAGATCTTGATTCACAGGGCATAACGGTGGACCCGGTGGCCGTCGTCGACGACGCCGGGGAGCCGCTCCCGGCGACCAGGGAGGTGCTCGGGCTGGCCGCACGCCACCAGCTGGTGGTGGCCACCGGCCACCTCAGCGCGTTCGAGACGCGAGCCATCGCCGACGCGGCCCTGGCGGCCGGGGTCCGCCATGTCATCGCCACCCACCCTGATTTCCCGCAGCAGGATATGAGCCTTGACGACCAGCTCGCCCTGGCCCGGCAGGGGGTTTTCCTGGAACGCTGTTTCTGCCCGCCCTACACGGGCATGTGCGACTGGGCCCGCATGGTCGCCAATATCAGGGCCACCGGGCCCGCGACCGCGATCGTGACCACCGACCTCGGGCAGCCGGACAACCCCCCGGTCGAGGACGGGCTCGCGCTGATGGCCGACGCCCTGCACGCCAAGGGTTTCACCGATGAGGAGATCACCACCATGATCGTGGACAACAGCCGGCTGCTCGCCGGCGCGGACGCGTTGCGGGCAGACCCCGGGAGGATGTGAGCATGGCCGACGAGGGGGGTGTGCTTGACGAGCTGCGGGCCGCCATCCTGGCCGGCGAGTTCGTCGCCGGCCAGCGCCTGGTGGAAGTGGACCTGTGTGAGCGGTTCGGCTGTGGCCGGTTCGCGGTGCGCGCGGCGATCCCGGTTCTCGCCAGCGAGGGGCTGGTGGACGTACAGCGGCACCGGGGGGCCCGGGTCCGCATCATCCCGCTCGCGGAAGCCATCGAGATCACCGAGGTCCGCCGGCTGCTGGAGGGACTGATCGCCGCCCGGGCGGCGGAGCGGGCCACCCGGGCCGAGGTCGCCGAGCTCCGGCAGGTGATCAGGGAGATGAGGGAGGCAGTCTCCACGGCCGAGCTGATGCGCTACAGCGACGCCAACGCCCGCCTGCACGGGCTGATCCGCAGGATCGGCGCCCACCAGACCGCGACCGGCATCCTTGAGCGCCTGCGCGCCCAGATGGTCCGCCACCAGTTCACGCTCGCGCTGGTGCCGGGCCGGCCCTCGGTATCCCTGGCCCAGCACGAGCGCATCGTCGCGGCCATCGCCGCCCGGGATCCGCAGCAGGCCGAGGCGGCCATGCTGGACCACATCACCAGCGTGATCGAGTCGCTCAGCAGCCTGCAGGGCAAGCCCGCCGGCCAGGCCCGCAGCGGAGCGGCGGGGCCCAGCGCCAGCAGGTGAGCCGGGCCGCGCCCGGGTCCGCCGGGCGGCCCGGGGCGCCGGCCGACGGCGGGTGACACGGCAGCATCCGGCTCGCGCGGCGGCCCTGGCACTGCCCGGCAGCATCCGGCTCGCCCGGCGGCCTGGCACCGGCCGGCGCCGCCGGCGCTACCACGCGCTGACGCGGCCCGGGCTACCGGCGCGGCGGCGCCTAAGCGCGGCCAGGGCGGATGTACCCGACCACGTTGCGGAGATCGGTGTCCGCCGCGCCCTCGGCGGCCGCCGTGCGCAGCCAGTCCCGGGCGGCGGCCAGCTGCGGCAGGTCGGCTGCGTCGGTGGCCAGCGTCAGGTCCTTGGCCGCGAGCGTGATGATGAAGTCGCTGCTGGTGCTCTTGATGCGGTTGACCGACGCGGTGAGCGGCCCGGCCGCCAGCGCGTCGAGCGCGGTGTCGCGCGGCACGCCGAGGGCCTCGGCCAGCGCGAGCAGCTCGCCGGCGAGCGTGACCCCGGCTATCGCGGCGCTGATGAGGAGGATCTTGCGCGCCGCGCCGGAGCCTGCAACGCCGCAGCGGACGACCGTGCCGAAGATGGCGAGCACCTTCTCCACCCGGTCGACGTCACCGCCC
>WNFX01004961.1_pt1 | contig 12948 bp, 11 predicted proteins | sample 5400111 | NCBI WGS metagenome assembly WNFX01 (sample SAMN13153363, study PRJNA577476) | soil metagenome | isolation source: 40 cm soil or saprolite under grassland replicate 1 | place: USA:California | collected 2016-06-15
GATATGGCAGGGCTATTGCTACGTTCAGCAATGCGTAAATACGGCGTCGCTGATAGCTGGTTGGTTGAAGACACACATGCCAGCACATTACATAAAATGCGTGTTCTAGCTGATGGGCAATATATCGTTCGGCTAGACGAGGGCCATCAGCGTACTGCCCACGGAGACCAGGAGAGGCAGAGAACAGTCTATACAGAGGCAACTTGCCAACAGATCTTACAGTATCTCGATGAACTCTATGTACACTATGACGTAATTGTCGTATCAGACTATTGTTACAGTGTGATCTCACCTGATCTTATCGAACGCCTACGAAGATTGCAAGTGGCTCACCCTAAACCATTGCTGGTTGACTCAAAGGCATTGCTGCGTTTTCAACATCTCCCCATGACAGTCGTTACCCCCAATTACCCAGAAGCGGTACTGCTCCTCAAGCAGATAAAAGGGGAAGGGGAAGCGAGGCAAGACACGGATACAGTACAGAAAGACGCGACCGAGATAGCAAGGCAACTACAAGAATGCATAAGTGCTGAGCACATCGTGATTACATTGGCCAAAGATGGCGCATTATTAGTAGATCGCCAGGGCCATGTTCAGCACTTGCCAGTGCCCCAGGTAAAACATGCAAACGATGTTGGAGCAGGCGACTCATTTGCAGCTGCATTGGCATTAGCACTTGCGGCGGGTGGGACAATCGGAGGAGCGACCAGGATCGCGTTAGATGCAGCAGAAATTGCAGTAAAAAAGGCAAGGACCGCAATTGTGGAGCATCAAGAATTATTACAACAGGTAAGTTTGCGGGTCTACACATCGCATATTCACGAGCAGAATGGAGGAGCCCAGGAAGCTCTTGAACAGCTAACGGTCCGACTGGACATAGAGCGTTTATTAGGAAAGACCATCGTATTTACAAATGGTGTCTTTGATATTTTGCATGCCGGGCATATCCAGTTTTTGCGCCAGGCACGAACGCTCGGAGATGTGCTGGTGGTAGGAGTGAACAGCGATCAGAGCGTACGGCGTCTCAAAGGAGAGGGGCGGCCCATCAATAGCGAGCGAGATCGACTGGCGCTGGTAGCCGCACTGGACATGGTCAACTATACGATCTTGTTCGATGAAGATACGCCGATCTCGCTCATTCGCAAACTACGGCCAAACATCCATGCGAAAGGCGGCGACTATGCTGAGGGTATGTTGCCAGAAGCCACTATTGTCCATGAAGTGGGAGGGCAGGTCGTAATTCTCCCCTTAGTGGAAGATCTCAGCACCAGCAGTATGATTGAACGTATTGCCGCTATGGCTGTTAAAATTTCTGAGGGAGAGCAGTATGCTCAATGAGCAATGGTGTGCAGTACGGAACATCTTACTCGTCCGCCTCGACAATCTAGGTGATGTTTTGCTTATGACACCAGCATTTCATGCGGTAAGGTGTGTGCTACCTGATGCCCGTCTGACCCTACTAACCAGTCCAGTTGGAGCACAGATTGGGGAGCTCGACCCTGATATTGATGAAGTCATCGTCTACCAGGCTCCCTGGACAGACTCGTGGCAGCGTTTAGCGCAAGATAGTGTTCGTGAGCAGCATATGATTGAGAACTTACGGTCCTATCACTTTGACGGGGCGATTATTTTTACCTCGTTTCGGCAGAGCGCATTACCGGCTGCATACCTTTGTTACCTTGCGGATATTCCGCTACGTGCCGCCGCATCGATTGATGGCCCCGGCTCCCTGTTAACAACACGTCACAAACATCCTGAAGGAGTACTGCACGAAGTTGAGCGTGGCCTGGACCTGGTACATGCGCTAGGTATGACAACAACGGAGCATGATCTCATACTAGCTGTACCAGAAGAAGCGAAGAGAGCGGTCGCAGAGCGGATAGCGCATGTGCGAGGTCAATTGCTGATAGTAGTACATCCAGGTTGTAGCATGCCAGCGCGTACCTATCCCTGGAAGATGTACGCCGAAGTAGTGAACAGAATAACCGCACAGCTTGGCGCATTCGTCGTGTTAACCGGCGCAAAAGAGGAAGGCGAATTGACCGCGCGTATGCTAGCAAATTTGAATGAAGAGGCACGAGCAAATACAGTGACGTTAGCAGGTGAGCTTACCTTTCCAGAACTATGCGCCCTGATCGAGACAGCAAACTTACTAATAACAAACAACACCGGACCAATGCATATTGGAGCAGCGGTCAAGACACCAACACTAGCCCTTTTTGCCTTAACCAATCGGCCAGAGCAGTGGGGGCCATGGCAGGTCCCACATCGTCAACTGTACCATGACGTTGCCTGCAAGATCTGTTACAGCCGTAGTTGTCCTTATCAGCACGAATGCTTGCGGTTAGTCTCCCCCCAGATGGTGGTGGATGCAGCGGTGGATCTACTGGCAGAAGTCAACGTACCAATTGGGGTTTCTGGCACAAGAACGAGAGAGGGTGGCGAGAGCGTGCCCGGTCAGCAGGCGAAGGAGATTGCGTGATGAAGAGAGCATTTGAAGGAGGCCAGCAAACGTGCTCACTTGCTCGTGTGCAACGCATCGCCATTTTTCGGGCCTTACAACTGGGGGACCTGCTGGTTGCAGTGCCAGCAATGCGGGCAGTACGACACTGCTTCCCTCAAGCTGAAATCACCTTGATATCGTTACCGTGGGCAAAAACATTTGCCCAACGTTTTCACTACTATATTGACCGTTTTGTCGCCTTTAGTGGCTATCCGGGCCTCAAAGAAGTTCCGGTGGATGCAGAGCGAACACGGAACTTTATCGAGGAACAACGTGCTTACGGCTATGACCTTGTGATCCAGATGCATGGGAGTGGGCAAATAAGTAATCCCTGTGTGCTTGCATTCAATGCACGAATGACGGCTGGTTATTATGAAGGAACACAACCAGAAGGGCTCACATTTGCAGCGCCTTATGTGTCAAAGCAGCATGAGATCACACGCAACCTTGAATTGGTAGCACTCCTGCAACAGCAATCTCAAAGTGGATATGCGCTCAAGGGTAGGCAGCAGATTAATGACGTGGAGTCAGAAGCCATAAAAGAAAGGGAAGGCGCAACCGGGTGTGCCTCAGACAACTCAACGTTTGATACATACCTGGAATTTCCCCTCTTTGAAAGTGATACTGCTGAAGCCAGTATGCTGCTACAGAGTGTAGGAGCGGAGCATCGTCCCAGGATTGGGCTCCATCCGGGAGCGCGGCCATCGGCCAGACGGTGGCCAGCTGAGTACTTTGCCAGCCTGGCGGACGAGCTAATTCAACGCTTTGATGCACAAATCATTTTGACAGGGAGTACGGACGAAGAGACGACGGCACAGAGCGTCCTTATACATATGAAAACTAGAGATAACAGGATTGTGAACCTGGTCGGTAAGACCTCGCTGGGCGGCCTGGCAGCCATACTCGGCCAGCTTGACCTCTTTATCAGCAATGATACCGGGCCAGCGCACCTGGCCTACGCAGTACATACTCCCAGCATTACGATCTTTGGACCCGCTGACTATCAACGTTGGGCGCCATTGGATCGACACATGCATGAGATAGTGCGTCATCCCGTCGCATGTAGCCCCTGTACTCACTGGGACTGTCCGATTGATCATCGCTGTTTGCGCGGGCTCATGCCTACAATGGTTCTGAGCATTGCGCAGAAATTCTTATGGGAGAGAGCACATCTCACACATCTCTCATTCACAGGATAGAAAAAGATATGAAACGCTTAAAAATTCTCATCTGGCATATTCATGGGAGTTATCTCAATACCCTGGCACGTATCGATCATGATTGGTACCTACCGGTCAAGCCAGAGCGGTCCGATGGGTACGCAGGGCGTGGTCCAACATTTAATTTGCCTGACTACGTCCGTGAAGTGTCAGCCGAAGAGGTGCGCAACCTTGAACTGGATCTGATTATTTATCAGACCCCCAAAAACTACTTTGAAGATCAATACGAAATACTCAGCCCTGAACAGCAGAGGTTGCCGAAGATTTATCTAGAGCATAACACGCCCAGGCCGCATGCTGTCGACACACGTCATTCTATTGATGATCCTGCTATTTTGCTGGTACATGTGACGCACTATAATCATCTGATGTGGGATAACGGGCGAACGCCGACCGTGGTAATCGAACATAGCGTTGCCATCGATCCAGCAATCAGGTACCGTGGTCATGTAGAGCGAGGTATTACCATCATCAATGGAATACAGAAGCGTCCACGCATTGCTGGATATGATCTCTTTTTGGATACACGCGAGGTCATCCCTCTGGATATTGCGGGAATGCAGACCGAAGCAATAGGAGGGCTGGGCGATATTCCGTATCGCCATCTTCATCAGCGCATCGCAGAATACCGCTTTCTGTTCAGCCCAATGCGTTATACGAGCCTGCCGCTGGCCGTCATCGAAGGCATGACCATCGGCATGCCTATCATCGCATTGGCAACAACCGAATTGCCCAATGTGATCGAACAGGGCAAGAGTGGCTACACCTCCTGTGATATCGAGGAGTTAGTTGAGCACATGCGCCGTCTCCTGGCTGATCCCCAGGAAGCGCGGCACCTGGGTGAATATGCGCGCAAGACTGCACAAGAGCGTTTTGGACTCGAACGATTTATCCGCGACTGGAATGCTGCCTTCGAACTCATCCACGGAAAAGAGGAAGTCTTTCCCGTCAGAGGGAGGGTAGAGCAGAAAGAGCCAGATATGGATGTACGAGCAAAGGATAAGCAATAATGAGTAGCCCGATGCGTATTGCATTTTTAAGCGAACATGCCAGTCCACTAGATGTCCTGGGAGGAGTGGATGCAGGTGGACAGAATGTCTATGTAGACGAAGTCAGCCGCCAGATGGGGAAGTCTGGTTATGCCGTCGATGTATTTACGCGGCGTACCAATCCGAGCCAGGAAGAGATAGTGTACCGCGCTCCTGGTGTGCGTATCATTCATCTAGCGGCAGGGCCGGAGGAAGAGTGCTCGAAAGACGAGATCTGGCCATACATGCCACATTTTCGTGATGCGTTGCTGAACTTCATGGCGCGTAACAGGATAGACTACGATGTCATACATGGAAATTTCTGGATGTCTGGTTGGGTAGCGACCGAATTACGCCGTATACTGGGCATTCCCATCGTTCAGCTTTTCCACGCCCTGGGGAAGACAAAGCGTCTTCATCAGGGTAGTGTGGACAGCAGTCCGGCAGAACGGATCGAAGTAGAGACAGCAATTGTGCATCATGCTGATCGCCTGATTGCGCAATGTCCAGGCGAGCGAGATGAACTCATCAACGATTATGCTGCCGATCCTGGGAAAATCTCCATGATTCCAGCAGCAGTCAACACAGACGTATTTCGACCAGTTCCCCAGGTCGAAGCGCGCCAGATGATTGGCCTGGACGAGGATGAGTTTGTGATTGTCTACGTTGGACGAATGCTTCCACGCAAAGATGTGCGCAATATCGTACAGGCACTACCACACTTATTGAGCATGTGTGCGGCCAGGACACAGCAAGCATCCCCAGCAAAAATTACCCTGTTGATCGTTGGTGGACAAACGTCAGAGCCAGACCCCGTAATCACGCCAGAAATTGGAGCCCTGCAACAACTGGCAGCAGAGCTTGGGGTAAGCCAGCACGTGCGGATAATCGGCAAACGCCAGCATGACGTTCTGCGCTACTACTACAGCGCTGGTGATGTCGTCGTGAGCACTCCCTGGTATGAACCCTTTGGACTGACCCCATTAGAAGGTATGGCCTGTGGACGCCCAGTGATTGGTTCAGCAGTGGGAGGTATCACCTATACGATCGTCGATGAGGTGACGGGATTACTCGTTCCTCCACGTAATCCACAAGAGTTAGCTTGTAGCCTTTACCGGCTCTGGCAGCAGCCAGATCTTTGCCAATGGATGGGAAAGAACGCTCAGCAGCGAGTCGAGCGGCAATTTGTCTGGTCAAAGGTTGCCGAACAACTTGACGAACTTTACAACAGTATGCTAGCAGAGACAATGCTCGCTCCATTGCACACATTGACGATGTACCCATAGGGAGAGAAGTAATACAAGGAGATAACACAATTTGGCACAAATAGATGTATTGATTCCAACCTTTGGACGAAAAACGAGTTTAGCGATTGTCCTGACCAGCTTGCTTGGGCAGACCTACACAGATTTTGATGTCATACTCTCTGATCAGACAGACGAAGGTCAGGCATATCTGGAGAGCGTAGAGATTCAAACGCTTGTGCGCGCACTCAACTGGCATGGGCATGCAACGACGTTACATCGACATGTGCCGCGCCAGGGAATGGCCGAACAGCGACAATTTTTACTGGAGCAGAGCAGAGCACCCTATGTCCATTACCTGGACGACGATGTCCTGCTTGACCCTCCAGTAATGCAGAGAATGGTAAGCACACTCAAACAGGAAGGCTGCGCTTTTGTCGGTTGTGCTGCGACCGGATTGCACTTGTTGCATGATGTGCGTCCATATCAACAACAGATCGAGCTGTGGGAGGGACCTGTCACGCCGGAACCATTCACACCAGAAAAGTTGCCCTGGGAGCGGCACCTGGTCAACAATGCTGCGAACCCTTTACACCTGGAGCAACAGCTCGTCGGCAATCAGAGCATTGTACGGTATAAGGTCGCCTGGGTTGGAGGCGCAAACGTCCTCTATGATCGTGCGAAGCTGCTGAGCGTGGGAGGCTTCTCCTGGTGGAAGCGTCTTCCCCCTGAGCATGCCGGAGAAGAGGTCGTGACACAATTTCTCCTCATCCGCAAATATGGCGGGTGCGGTATTTTACCGAGTGGCACCTATCACCTTAACCTACCCACAACGATTGAAGACCGTACACACAATGCAACGGAATTATTCGCTGAGCTGATTATGGAGTATGACAGAGCAGCAGAAACCATTGATACCGTAGCGCGAACATAAAATCAGAGAGGAAAGCGACATGCAAGAACAGACACTCAAGGGAAAAGTTGTTCTGGTGACAGGAGCGGGTAGTGGTTTAGGAGCCGCAACGGCGCGCGCATTTGCCCAGAGGGGATGCCCAGTGGCCTGTGCCGATCTCAATACACAGGCAGTGGAACAGGTATGCAATAGCCTGATCGCTCAGGGCATGAGTAGCCTTGCCCTGACCTGCGACATCAGAAAAGCCGAGGACGTATCTGGCACAGTGCAGCAAACCATAGAGCGCCTGGGACGGCTGGATATTATCGTCAACTGCGCGGCAATAGATCACACCTTTTCGGTCGAAGAGATGAGTATTGAGCAATGGGATCAGGTGATTGATGTCAATCTGCGTGGACCTTTTCTCGTTGCCAAAGCGGCCTGGCCAGTGATGAAACAGCAGCAGAGCGGCCACATCATCAACATCTCATCAACGGCAGCCCTGCGTTCGTGGGGCAACACATCCGCCTACCATGCATCGAAGCGTGGCTTGATCGGTTTCAGCCAGGGATTAGGTGTTGAAGGGCGGGCGCACGGTATTCGTGTCACCACTATCATTCCTGGTGGAATGCGCACACACTTTTTTGATCGCTTTGTAGATCAAGGCATCCCAATGCCAGATCCAGCGCAACTCCAGGCGCCAGAAACAGTGGCCGAAGCCATCGTCTTTGCGACACAGGTGCCAGCGGAATCGGCAGTACAGGAGATGCTCATTACGCCATTTACAGAAACAAGCTGGCCGTAAGAGAGAGGTAGCGAGAATATGGTAAAAAATGGAAAATTATCAGGCATCCAGAAGATTGCAGTTGTACGCGCAAATGCACTTGGTGATTTTATCTTTACATTGCCTGCACTAGAAGCTCTACGTATGACCTATCCTGAAGCTGAGATCATCCTTTTAGCTAAAGCCTGGCATGCCGCTTTTCTTACCGGTCGCACCTCACCGATTGAGAGAGCAATTATCATTCCTCCATACAGGGGGGTGAGTACAGAGCCAGAGGCAGAGGAACAAGTAGAGGAGCTGGAACACTTCTTCGCCTGTATGAAGCGAGAGAACTTTGACCTGGCACTGCAACTGCATGGGGGAGGCCACTATTCAAATCCTTTCGTCCAGCAATTAGGAGCCAGAGTCACAGTCGGCTTGAAGACGCCTGAGGCCGTGGCCCTTGACCGATGGAAACCATATCTTTACTTGCAGTCAGAAATCGCACGCTATTTGGAGGTCATGTCTCTCATTGGAGTAGAGCCGGTAACGCTAGATCCGCATATTACCGTTATGCCACAGGACATTGCGGAATCTAGTCAGCTCGTTGCAGATACGAGCAAAGCGTTTGTTGTGCTCCATCCTGGTGCTAGCGATCCGCGCAGGCGCTGGTCTGCCGCAAAGTTTGCGCAGGTCGGCAATGCGCTCCTTGGGGTAGGCGCTCACGTTATTGTGACAGGGACAGAGGACGAAAGAGCGATAGTGGAAGAAGTTGTAGCTGGAACGGATCATAGGGCACAAAGTGTGTGTGGAAGTCTCTCACTAAACGGCTTAACTGGTTTATTATCACGCTGCCAGCTGGTTATCTCAAACGATACCGGACCGCTCCACCTGGCGTGCGCAGTGGGTATACCTACTGTAGGTATTTACTGGGCCTATAACATTTTGACGGCTGGTACATTGACGAGAAACTATCTGAGACCAATCATTACCTGGCGGATGACCTGCCCAGTCTGCAACAGTGATAATAGTATGCAGAGATGTGAGCATACCATTTCCTTCGTAGATGACATAGCGGCAGAGGAAGTGATAGCCAATGCGCTCGAACTATACACTCCTAAATAACTGTTGATGGACAATAGTAATGGCTCTCCGTCAGGTTGATACTGTTGGCGAACCCGGTTTTCAGAGAAAGGGTTCCCCACATGCTTGCCATTCAAGCAAGGAAAAGAGTATGTAATCGCCACTTCGCTAGGAAAAGGGCGTTTTTTTCGATATGTATTCCCCACTTTTTGGGTTCGCCAACAGTATCAGGTTTGGTGATTCAAGCTCATCAGGAGAATAGACGAACTATTCAGATCCGCTCCATCGCGATTTCTTGCTCCATGTCCATAGCTCTGCAATACCCGATTCATCAAAAGTGATACTGGTGGCGAAGTCGAAGACGTCATCTCAGGTCGCCTGCTTCATCACCTGTTTGAAGGGAGAGGTGCGGGTCTGAGCCGGCGCCTCTCCGTTGAGCCAATGAGTAAGTTGAACAATATTCATCGCTGTGGCAATAGCGATATGGGCCAGATGCGTTTTGGGGAGGCCGAAGTAACGCGAACGGCGCAATCCCATCGTGCGCGTTGCCTGAGAATGGATCCCTTCAATACCGGCGCGATGGCGATAGATCTCCTTGAAGGCTTTCGTGTCCTCTCGCTTGCGGGCGACAAGCAGAGCCTGCATCTTGTCCTGAGGCTGTAACGTCAAGGTGCGCCTGCTGTGTCCTGTGCAGGATGCTTGACCAGGACACACCTTGCAATCGCTCTGGGAAAACTTGATTTTGATAACGGGGTGGCCTTTTGCATCCTGAGCGGGCGTCCAGCTTGAGCTGATCCGGTCGTGGGGACAGGTGACGGTTTGGGTTTGCCAATCAATGGAAAAGTGCGTGACATCGTACTCCGTACCAGCCTGCCACCAGTAATTGTGACGAACGGGGCCAAGGAGGTCTACTCGATAGTGGTGTTGGCTCTGCAAAAGATTGGCCGCATCGATATACCCTGAATCTACGAGATGTTGATCTGGCAGGAGCTTCTTGTCAGACAAGCCTGCATGGATCGACGAGAGGGTTCGCTCATCATGGATGGGAGCCTGGGTGGTCTGGACATGGGTGATGAGTTGCGGCGCATCTTCATCACAGGTCTGGGTAAAATGCACTTTGTACCCCACCCACAGGGTCGTCCTTTTCTTGCCATAACGGGCATCAAGGTCATAGGGAGAGTTGATGAGCTGGGCTGCAGGCAGGGCTGGCTCTTGTCTCCACTGTCCTCCCTGCTCTCGTGCTTCAAACTGTTGTTCCCAAATGGTGCGCAGCGTGGTGATGGCGGGTAGCGTTTTCATCCAGTCTGGTGTGGCAGGAGCATCCAACGCCGCAAGGAGCATCCAGCCATCAACTCCCACCTGATTGGCGTATTGCTTGCGCTCTTCCTCCTCCTTTGGCAAGCGATCATGCTCCAGCCGCTCCCCATAGCGTTCTACCCACTCCGCAGGCACGTAAGCACGAATCCACTCAGGGGCCACCTCCGAGAGGACATTCAATACGTAGACCATCGTCTGTCCAACACACAGCGTGCGATTGAGCGCGCGGATCTTGGCCAGGACATGGGTGGAGTCAGTGCGTTGCCGTCCTCCAGCTTTCAGCCATCCACCCTTCCGACACTGATCCAGAAGCAAATCCAACAGACGCTGTTCCGCATTGCCCTGGACCAGACGTGAGCGAAATTCGGAAAGGACCGTATGGTCGAACCCGGCATCAGTTAATTCCAGGCTGAGTGCGTATTTCCAGGCCAACCGATCGCGCACAGCGTCGGCGGCCTGGCGATCTGTCAAGCCTTCCATAAATTGGAAGATCGTCACTAGCGCCAGCCGCCACGGAGAGAAAGCGGGTTGACCATGCGTGGGAAACAGGTCTGCAAATACCTCATCTGTATAAATGGCTCCCAATGTGTCACGCAACTGCATGAGAACATTCCCATGAGGAAAGGCTGCGCGAGCCACACAAGCTGTTACTTCTGGTACAGAGGGGATCGGACTGGATTTCAGCGACATTGCTAGCCTCCTCAGAGATAAGCGGAAAATCGTTTATTCACTATCCTAATAGATGAGGTCCAGCCCTCCTCTTCGACTTCGCCACCAGTATCAAAGACGGAGAGCCATATAGAGCTTAGAACGCACTCATAAACACAATACCTAAAGCTGGAATCAATGGTCAGTGCCTGCGCCCAGGACCAGGCATCCGCGAGCGCCGGATTGTGGCTCATCATCCCGCCATCAGTCAAGAAGTTGGCGGTACTGATGACGATGCATGCGGCTGGTGATTGGTGGCAAAAGGGCATGACTTCCGTGAGTCTGGTCGTGTTGGAGCAGTTCTTGGAGCTTGCGGTAGAGGAAGCTAGAGGGGGAATGGAAGTGGATTAACACTGGTGAGAGCGTAGCCGTCGCCCGTCGGTTCCGTCTGAACTCCACCAGTGGGACACACCGACACAAGTAATGTCGGTGTGTTTTTTATTGCGATTTATGTCGCTCGACGAGCCGCCGAAGCGACTCCGGATTGACCCCGAAGTGCTTCGCTACCTGTCTTAATGATATTCCACTCTCCAGTAGGAGAAATGCCTCTTCTCGCTGTTCGAGAGTCAGCTTCTGACTGGTTTGCAATTCAATCCCTTCCTGCTCTACCAGGCGATGGATTGTCCCTCGCGATGTGCCTAAGATGGCCGCAACCTTACGAATAGACATTTCAGGTTGCTGTAACAATCTGATCGCTTCTTTGCGCTGCTCAGGCGACAGGCTGGGATGTGGTGGAGGTGGTGCATGCCTTTTTCCCAGGTCGCGCTTTGGTGGCCAGTGCTCATACCAATTAGCGTTCCGAGTGGTATAATAGAGGAAACGATGGAGGAAGGGAAAAAGACCTGTTTTGGGAACGAGAGTCACACGAGCCGCTGCTCATTATCCATTGGAAGAAGTCAAACGGCGCATGAAAATGGATCCCCGCTTTTGGGTTCGAGAACGCTGGGGGATCATTTACCATGCCTTGATGGCACCTCGGAAAGCGGAAGAGATTGCCAGAGATACCGGCGTGTCTGTCACGACGGTGCGCCGGGTCATTTCCAGCTACAACCGCCTGGGGCTGGCTGCGATTGAAACGCCAGGCAAGGGTGGGCGCCGTCATGAATACCTGAGTGTGGAGCAAGAATGCCGCTTTCTGCAACCCTTTTTCGCTCAAGCTCAAGGGGGAGAGATTGCTACGGTCGAGCGCATTCATCAGGCATTTGAAGCCGAGGTGAAGCATGAGGTGCATATCACGAGCATCTACCGCCTCTTGGATCGCCATGGCTGGCGCAAGCTGGCTCCACGACCACGGCATCCCAAGGCCAATGCCGGGGAACAGGACGCGTTTCAAAAAAAAACTACCAGCAAGCCGTCCAGGCGGCGCTAGACACCCGAGAGCCCGGCGATGAGCGACCGGTGCTCAAGATGGCCGAAGATGAAGGCTGCTTTGGCCGCATCAGTATCCCCAGGCGTGCCTGGGCTCCGCCAGGAGTGCGGCCTCACGCTCCCCGTCAACTCGTGCGTGAATATATCTATGTGTATGCCGCTGTAGAGCCGGCGGAAGGCAAATTGACGTCGCTCATTTTGCCTTCCGCTGATACCGAGATGATGAATCTCTTCCTCTCGCATGTGTCCAAGACCTATGAGAAGTACTTTGTGATCATGCAAGTCGATCAAGCTGGCTGGCATGTGACAGCAGACCTCACGCTTCCGGAAAATATCCGGCTCATTGCTCAGCCTGCCTACAGTCCAGAGCTCAATCCAGTAGAGCATGTCTGGGAAGAGCTACGCGAAAAGAAGCTGTCGAATCTGGCTTTAGCATCCCTTGATGAGGTGATTGACAAGGTGTGTGAAGGGCTCAACCAGCTGGAAGCCGATCCTGAGCGTCTCCGTTCTCTGACTTACTTCCCTCATTTTAGAAATATCTCTTAGAACGCAGGTTGGTATCAGTACGTAACCATAATCCTTTATCGCGCTGCTCCCATTTCCCCGTTTTTTCCAGCCCCAGCGCCAGAACAGGCAGAACGCTTGGACGGGGGAGCAGTCCCACTATTACTTGCCGCTCCAGATCGTAGATCAGCCCTTCGACCAAAAGCACCCCTCCAACAATACCACGTCGTTCCTCCTGTGACGCCTCACTCCAATAACCGGCCATGTCGGCAAGCGTTTCCCCTGCGGAAATCACTGCCTGCGTTATCGCTTCAGTGT
>WNFX01004963.1_pt1 | contig 12946 bp, 11 predicted proteins | sample 5400111 | NCBI WGS metagenome assembly WNFX01 (sample SAMN13153363, study PRJNA577476) | soil metagenome | isolation source: 40 cm soil or saprolite under grassland replicate 1 | place: USA:California | collected 2016-06-15
GGCCTGCTGCTCCTGGGCCCCAGGATCGGCAAGTACGAGCGGCCGAGGAAGCCCAACGCGATCCCGGGCCACAACATGCCGCTCGCCATGCTGGGCGTGCTGATCCTCTGGTTCGGATGGTTCGGCTTCAACCCCGGCTCGACGCTGAACGCGACCAACCTGCACTTCGCCGACGTCGTCGTGACGACGAACCTGGCCGCCGCCGGCGGCGCCGTGGCCGCGCTCCTGACCATCTACCTCCGGACCAAGACGCTGGACGTGGGCATGGTCGGCAACGGCGCGATCGCCGCGCTGGTCGCCATCACCGCTCCGTCCGGCTACGTCGAGCCCTGGGCGGCGCTGGTGATCGGCGCCGTGGCCGGCGTCATCGTGGTCATGGGCGTCCTGGCCATCGACCGCTACCTGGACGACCCCGTCGGCTGTCTGCCCGCGCACGGCCTGGCCGGGATCTGGGGCACGCTCTCGTGCGGCCTGTTCGCGGTGCCCGAGCTGGCCAAGTTCAACGGCGTCGGCCGCGGCGGTCTCTTCTACACCGGCAGCTTCGCCCAGCTGGGCGCGCAGGCGGCCGCGGTCACGACCGCGTTCGTCGTGGTCTTCACGCTCAGCTTCGCGATCTTCTGGGTCATCAAGAAGACGATCGGCCTCCGCGTCAGCGCCCGCGAGGAGCTGGAGGGGCTGGACATCAGCGAGCACGGCATGTGGGGATATCCGGAGAGCTTCATGCCGGTGCCCGGCGGGGTCTACCGCCCGTCCGAGTTCCCGACGGTCAATCCCCACGACGACGGAGCTCCCGCCCGGGTGCCCGCTCAGGAGGGTTCAGCATGAAGCTGGTGATGGCGATCATCCGGCACGAGCACCTGCAGGAGGTCCAGGACGTGCTGGACGAGTGCGGGGTGAGCGGCGTGACCGTGACCGAGGTGAAGGGCTGCGGCGCCCAGCGCGGCTACACGGAGCGCTACCGGGGCACCGCCGTCAACATCTCGCTGCGTCCCCGCCTCAAGGTGGAGGCGGTCATGCGGACTGAGATCGTGGACAAGGTGATCGAGCTGCTCGCGAAGGCCGCCCGCACCGGTGAGGACGGCGAGGTCGGCGACGGCAAGATCTTCGTGCTCGACGTCGAGCAGGCGGTCCGCATCAGGACCGGCGAGCGCGGGCCGGAGACCGTCCAGCACGCCGCCAGGGCGATGTGGGGGCACTGAGCCGCCGGGCGGTTTGGGCGAGGCCACGTGCCTCGCCCTGCCCGGCCGGCGCCGCGCCTCTAGAACGACGTTCTAGCTCACCGGGGTGTGGCTGTTCTTCTCCACGAACGCCTTGACGCCGCTCGGTCCCGGGTAGCCGACCAGGCGGTCCGCCAGCCTGCCGTCGCGGAAGAAGCCCAGCGTAGGGACGCCCATGATGCCGTATCGCATGGCGACCCCGGTGGCGGCGTCCACGTCGAGCTTGCCGACGGTCAGGCGGTCCCCGTACTCGTCGGCGATCTGGTCTACGACGGGGGCCATCATCCTGCAGGGGCTGCACCAATCCGCGTAGAAGTCCACGAGGACCCCACCGGCCGCCCCGAGGACGTCCTGTTCGAAGGTGGCCTCCTCGAACTTCTTCAGGTTGCTCATACGCTAGTCAATGGGGTCCCGGCGCGGCGGTATTCCTTCCGTGGGGGCCGTGCCGGTGACGTCCACGGATCTCCGGCCGCCATGCGGCCGCCGTCACCGACCCACGCTCCGAGATAATCGAACGCAGTGTCCACTCCCACCCAGGTCCTGGTCCCGAGCGCCCCCTCGCCGATGCGCCAGGCGGGCGACCGGCTGCTGGAGGCGGCGCCGGGGCTCGTCACCTGGATCCTGCTGCTGGCGCCGGCCTGGATCCCGATCGTCTTCGCCTCGGACGGCGCGTTCGCGGTCGCGATCGCCGTCCTGTGCTTCGACGTCTACTGGTTCTTCCGCTCGTTCCTGGTGATCACGGGCGTCTGGTCCACGTACTTCAAGATGCGCCGCGACATGCGGACCGACTGGCTCGCCCGCTGCCGCGACGAGCCGGTGCCGGCCGGCTGCCTGGACCCGCTCTCCTTCCACCACCTCAGCATCATCCCGACCTACACCGAGCCCTACCACGTGCTGGAGAAGACCTGCCAGGCGATCGTGGACGCCAACTACCCGAGGGAGCTGAAGCTGATCGCGATCATCACCCGGGAGACGGACAAGCCGGGCTGGGCCAACGTGGCGCGGCTCCGCGAGCAGTTCGGCGGCGGCGTGGCCGGCTTCTTCCACGTCAAGGACCCGATGGAGCCGCCGCTCGTGCCCGGCAAGTCGGCGGCCATGAACTGGGGCGGGCGGGACATGTTCGCCCGCCTCTCCGCGCTCGGCTACGACCTGCGCAGGGTGCTGGTCACCGACCTCGACTCGGACTACCGGGTCCATCCCGAGTACTTCGGCTGGATCAGCTACCACCACGCCCGCCTTCCACAGCGTGATGCGGTGATCTGGCAGCCGGTGCCGCTCTTCCACAACAACATCTGGGAGGTGCCGACCGCGGTGAGGGTCATGTCCGCGAGCACCAGCCAGTGGCAGATGTTCCTGCACTCCCGGCCCCAGCGGCTGGTGGCGTTCTCCAGCTACACGTGCAGCCTCCGCTTCATCCACGAGGTCGGCTACTGGGACAAGGACGTCATCCCCGAGGACTCGCGCTTCTACTGGAAGTCGTTCTTCCGGTTCGGCGAGCGGTTCTCGGTCCGGTCGGTGTGGCTGCCCCTGTACGGCGACTCCCCGCAGTCGCGGGACTACGCGTCAACCCACCTGAGCCAGTACAACCAGATCAAGCGCTGGGCCTGGGGCATCACCGACGTCCCATACGTGCTCAAGCGGTTCTTCAAGCACCCCGAGATCCCCTTCTGGCTGCGGCTGCGGCGCTTCTCCAACCTCTTCCTGAACCACCTGAACTGGATCTTCCTGCCCGTGCTGCTGATGTTCGGGTCGTCGCTGCCGGTCATGGTCAACGTGGACTTCTCGATCACGGACCCCGGTCAGAGCCTGTGGTACTACTCGAGCCTGATCCTCGCGACCACGCTGTCCACGGTGGTCGCCCTGATCGTGCTGGAGGCGCTGATGCTGCCTCCCAAGCCGGCGAGCTGGGGACCGGTGCGACGGGCGCTGGCCTATCTGCAGTACTTCAGCTACCCGGTCGTCGGCCTCATGCTGAGCGTCATGCCGGCGCTGGAGGCGCACACCCGCCTGCTCCTGGGCAAGTACCTGGAGTACCGGGTCACGGAGAAGCAGTGACGACCTCGCTCCGCATCCGGGAGGCCGTCGAGGCCGACGTCCCGCTGGTGGCGAGCCTGATCCGCGAGCTGGCCGAGTACGAACGGCTCCTGGACGAGGTCGCCATGACCGAGGAGCGGCTGCGGGACGCGCTCTTCGGCCGGCGCCGCTTCGCGGAGGTGGCGATCGCCGAGGACAGAGCCGGCGAGGCGCTCGGCTTCGCGCTGTTCTTCCACAACTTCTCGACCTTCGTCGGCCTGCCCGGCATCTACCTCGAGGACCTGTTCGTCCGGCCCCCGCACCGGGGCTCCGGCGTGGGCCGCGCGCTGCTCGAGCACCTCGCCCGCGTGGCCGTCGAGCGCGGCTGCGGCCGGCTGGAGTGGGCGGTGCTGGACTGGAACGAGCCGGCGATCGGCTTCTACCAGCGCCTTGGGGCGCAGGCGAACGACGAGTGGACCGTCTACCGCCTCGCCGGCGACGCGCTGGCGCGGCTGGCCGCCGGGTAGCCGAGCCTCCGGCCGCCGCTCATCGCCGCGCCTGCGGGCCCTCCTCCGCCCTCCGCCGCAGCGCCGGCGCCTGTGGGGCGGACGCGAGCCGCGCCAGGTACTCCTCGACGCCCATGAACGGCCGGCTCTCCTCGCGCCGGCGGGGCGGTACGATCACCGGCCGGCGCCTCTCCATGGCCGCGAGCGCGAGCCCGGTCGAGCCGGCGAGGAGCGCCGCCGCGACCAGGGCCGCCCACCAGGCGGCGGACGGCGGTGCGCTCCGCAGCAGCGGGAACCGGTAGACGCCGTCCCCGGTGGCCGCCCACAGGGCGCCGTGGAAGGCGGCCAGCTGGCCGGTCGCCCGGCCGGCGGCGCCGCTGCCGAGCTGGGTCCAGGTGCGGCCGCCGTCCGCGCTGGCGGAGACGCCGTCCGGGGTGCCGGCGGCGTAGAGCCGGCCGGCCGTCGAGACGAGGCCGGGCGAGCTCCCGTGCTCGTGGCCGCCGTGGTGCCGGCCGGCTCCCGGGGCTGCCAGCGCCCGCCAGCCCCCGGCGTCCAGCCGGCGCAGCTCGCCGCTGCCCGACACCGCCAGCAGCTCACGGCCGTCGGGGCTCGCGGCCAGGCCGACGATCCCACCCTGGTCGGAGCTGCGCGCCCACGACCGGGAGGTGGCGGTCCACTCGAAGACGCCCGTCGGGTCGCCGGCGAAGAACCGGCCGCCCAGGAAGGCCATCGCGGTCACGTCCGCCGGCCGGCCCAGCCCCGCTCCCAGGGAGGCCCAGGTGCGGCCGCCGTCGGCGGTGAACGCGAGGCCGGCGGACGACGCGGTCCACAGGGAGCCGGCGACGCCGGGGACCACGGCGATGGCCCGCACGTCCGTGCCCGGCTGCCCGACGCTGACGGTGGGGCCGCTCAGCGCGGCGTTCAGGAACAGGCCCTGCGCGGTGGCGACGTAGACGCCGTCACGGCCCGCCGCCAGCGCGCGCACCACCCCTGCGTGAGGCACCTCGCCGTGCAGGTGCTCGGCGGTGCCCGCCGCACCGGCGGCCACCGGGACGTCGAGCTGCGTCCACCGCCTGCCGTCGCCGCTGACGTACAGGCCCCTGCCCGCGGCGACCAGCACGTCACCGCCGTCCGCGGTCGTGAGGCGGTCGAGCGGGACGCCCCCGAGGCCGGCGCGCGACCACGCCCCCCCGCCCATCACCTGGGGCAGCTGGCTCGCCGCCCGCGGCTGCGCGGCCAGGACGAGCGCCGGCGCCAGCGCCAGGCCGATCCCGGCCCAGAACCGCCACCCGCGCGGCTGGCCGAGGAGCCGGCCGACGTAGGGTGCGGCCCGCTGGCCGTACTGGAGGACGTGCCAGGTGGTGGGCAGGAGCGCCCAGACCGAGGTCATCAGGTGCAGCTCGACCAGGTCCGCGTACACCGGTCCCCGGACGGGGAGCAGGAGCAGCACGCCGCTTGCGAGGATCGCCGCGTAGAGCACGAGCAGCGACCAGGACATCCAGCGGTGCCAGGGGACGACGTGCGGCGTCCCCGTCACCTGGTGCCGGAGGCCGATGCGGCGCACCTTGCCCAGGACGAAAACCGCTCCGACGATCCCGACGTAGGCGTGCACGCCGTCGATCCGGGCCAGGGGGACGGGCGAGGCGGTCCCCAGGCGCGCCGCCAGGTAGAGGAGGCCGCTGCCCCAGGCGACGCTGACGATCAGGACCAGGGCCAGGCCCAGGGCGCCGACCGACAGGCGGCTACGTGACGTGGAACTGTGCCTTCCAGCCGAGGAGGGAGAGCTCGGTCTGGTGGGCGTGGAACATGTACTGGCCGGGGAACTTGTACCTGAACTCGAGGATGCCGCGGTCGGCGATGCCGAGGTGGACCACGTCGGTGAGCACGTTCGGCGTCAGCGAGGTGCCGACCGGGATGTAGCTGAACATGTTCGCGTGGAGGTGGAACGAGTTGACCGGGTCGAACTCCGTCATGTTGATCAGGTAGATGCGGACCAGCTCGCCGACCTTCAGCTCGATCGGGTTCTCGTCGTAGTAGCCGGGCAGGCCGTTGACGCTGTAGAGCTCGTTCTCCTTGTCGAAGTTGAGGTCGTAGCCCTGCATGACCATGACCATCTCCCTGGCCGGCGGGCGCGGCTTCGGGGGATCGATGATCAGGGCACCGTAGAGCCCGCGCGCGACGTGCTGGTCGAGCGGCTCGATGTGGCAGTGGTAGGGGTGGACGCCGAACGGATCGGCCGTGAACTCGTACGTCGTCTCGGCCCCCGGTGCGACGGGCTCGAAGACCCCGTCCTGGTTGCTGGGATGGACGCTGTGGAAGTGGACCGAGTGCGTGTGCCTGGTCGAGTTCTTGAGGTGGACGCGCACGGTGTCGCCCTGGGTTGCGCGGATGACGGGACCGGGGATGGTCCCGTTGTAGGTCCAGCCCGCCCACCTGACGCCGTTGGCGATCTCGAGCTCCTTGTCCTGGGCTTCCAGCGAGAACTCCCGGACGCGCCCGGCCTTGGCCGGCTCGGCCGCCTTGGGGAAGAGCAGCTCCAGGTGGTTCGGATAGGGATTCTTGGTGGCACCGGGAAACTTCCCGTAGAGGCTGTGGCCCGCGTTCTCGGCGGCCAGCTTGACGTGGTCGATCTTGGTGACGTCCGGCTCGTCGGAGCCGTCCACCGGCGGCGGCCCCTGGTCGGCGGAGGCCGGGGCGGGGTTGCCGGACAGCTTGACGGCCGCGACCGCTGCCGCCACCTGCGTCGCCGACAGGCCGAGGACCTTGAGCACGTTGCGGCGGGTCAGGATGCGCGACGGCGGGCTGGCGGGCGCGGCGCCGGGCGCGGACGCGTGAGGAGCCTGGTGCTCCTCCCTCTGCTCCCGCTGCTCCTTTCGCTCGCGGAGCCACTGCTCGGCGTCGTGCAGGCGGCGGTCGTACTCCTGCTGCAGCAGGTCCTTGCTCTGGCGAAGCCAGTGCTCGGCCTCGCGCAGCCGGCGGTCGTACTCGGCCTGGAGCTCGGCCTCGCTCAGCAGCCGGCCCTGCTGCGCCTGCTTCAGGCCCCAGTAGACCACCTCCGCCTTCAGGTGCTCGCGCTCGCCCTCCGGAAGCGTCGGCTGCGGCCGTTTGGCGCGGGGAGTCGGCGGCGTGTGGGCCCGGCTGAGCCTCACGACGACTCCCTGCGAGCGGCGGCTCCAGGATCGCCGGCGGCCGGGCGCCCGGAGGCGCCTGCGGCCCCGTTGGACAGGTCGATGCTCAGAGTCACGTTTCCTACCCCCCTTTGCGGACGCCGTCCGGACTCGATACGGGTGCCGGCGTCCAGAAGAAACGCGAGAGGTCAGGCTAGTCGGTGAGGCTCCTGTCTGTCAAGGGTCCTTAGAGTCTCCATCCACTCCCCTTCTGAGGTGAAAAGGGCAAGGGGAACCAGGGTTCCCCTTCCGGAACCCCTCCCTCAGCGCAACGTGGGGGTGGCCGGGAAACAACTCACACGGCCCGGGAGACCCGGGCCTACGCGCTGCGTCCGGGTTCCTTTCATCCCGTCGCGGTGCCGGCAGGCATGGGTCACTGACATGAAAAGGCAAGGGGAACCAGGGTTCCCCTTCCGAAAACCCTCCCTCAGCGCAACGTGGGGGTGGCCGAGAAGCAACTCATCCGGCCCGGCAAAGCCGGGCCTACGCGCTGCGCCTGGGTCCTTTTCATCCCTTCGTGGTGCCGCCAGGTATGGGCGACTGAGGGGAGACCGGGCGGTGTGGGGGTGGCGAGGAAGAGCGCTCAGCCGCCGGTGATGCCGAGGATGGTGACGCCGCTGAGGGCCCAGAAGGTCAGCATCACGATGAAGCCCAGGAACAGGACCCAGGCCGTCCCGGTGATCACGTTGCGGCCCGGCGCCGGCCAGGTCGCCCAACCGAGGCGCTTGGCCAGCCGGCGGCCGACGCCGCCGTCGATGAACGGCCACACCAGGAGGCCTATCACCACCAGCGGCGGGATGACCAGCGACATGATGAACTCCGGTCCCAGCTTCAGGAACTGGAACAGGAAGAGGAAGTACCAGTCCGGCCGGGGCAGCACCACCGCCCTCGGGTCGGCCGACTGCTCGAGCTGCATGTTCTGCTGGACGGCGGCCGACAGCACGCCGACCATGACCAGCATCGCGACCATGATGATCGGGTAGGGCCAGAAGTGGTCCGGGAAGAACGGGTGCGTCTCGTCATCGGGCAGGTCCTCGGCCAGGTGCCGGCCGGTCGGACCGAGGAGGAGCGGGAAGGCGGCCAGCCCGATCAGGACCGGGTAGAGGATGTGGTCCGGCCCGATCGGCATGCGCTTGTACTCGGGCTCGAGGACGTGCTCCTCGCCGCCGACCTCGATCACGGGCACCGCCGTGATCGCGGCTCCTGGGCCCTCGCGCAGGTAGCCGTCCCACTGGGTGGTCAGGATTCGGTCGTCGCTCATCCCAAACGCTCCCCTACAGAGGCTCCGAGATGCCCTGCGCACGGATCATGCGGAAGTGGATGTACATCAGCAGCACGATCAGCGCCGGCAGGATGAACACGTGGATCGTGAAGAAGCGCTGCAGCGTGTTCGGGCCCAGCGTCGGACCTCCCTGCAGCACCGTCTCAAGCGGCGGCCCCAGGATCGGGGCGGAAGCGGCGATCTTGATCGTCACCGACGTGGCCCAGTAGGCCTTGGTGTCCCAGGGCAGCAGGTAGCCGGTCAGCGAGAAGGCGAGGACGATCAGCAGCATGGTCACGCCGACCATCCAGTTCAGCTCCCGCGGCGCCCGATAGGAGCCGGTCCAGAAGACTCGCGCCATGTGGAGGATGACCATGACCACCAGCAGGCTGGCGGACCAGAAGTGGACGCCGCGCATGAGCCAGCCCAGGTAGACCTGGTTCATGATCACGTCCTTGACGCTCGTGTAGGCCTGGGCCGGGTTGCCGGAGGCGTCCGGGACGTAGTAGAAGGCCAGGAAGATGCCGGTCAGCAGCTGGAACACGATCAGGATGAAGACCATCCCGCCGAAGCAGTAGTAGAAGGCGTTGGCGTAGTTCGGGACCCGCTGGTACAGCGCCTCGTCCACCGCCCTGGTGAAGGGGAAGCGCTGGTCGAGCCAGCTGACGACCGCCGTCTGCACCTGCCGGGGATGAGGAATGATCGCCATCAGCCGACTCCCTTCAGCTCGAGCCCGGTGACCAGGATCTCGTTGGGGTTCTTGCCCGGCTTCCAGTCGAGGTGCGAGAGCGGGTAGGCGGCCGGGCCGTGGATCACCTTGCCGTCGATGGAGAACATCGAGCCGTGGCAGGGGCACTCGAACCGCTTCTGGTCGTCCTTGAACTGGACCGAGCAGCCGAGGTGCGAGCAGTTGATCGCGAAGACCACCGGGTTGCCGCTCTGCTCCTTGACCAGGTAGCCGGCGAACGCGATCTTGCCGGGGGCGTTGTCGCCGCCGCCGTCCCGCATCACGAACCCGGTCTCCTTGGGCGACTGGAACTTCAGGGCGGCGCCGTCGGCCAGCCCCGTCAGGGGCTTGTCGAGCGGGACCGTGACGTCCTTCGGCTTGGCGGTCCCCTCCGGCGGGTAGATGAAGACCAGGATCGGTGCGATTATCGCCAGGACGGTGGCGGTGAGCAGCCCCGCGAGGTACCAGACGATGAAGTTGCGCCTGGTCACCGGGCGGCTCTGCCCGTCGGCGTCAGGGCGAGGTTGGACTTCGCTTGCGATGGCTCGATGACTCCCTTCAGACACTCGACCGGGGGTTCGGCTCCCGCGTCGAAATCTACCACAGGGCCCGGACGAACCTCGGGGGCCGCGGGCCCGCGGTCCGCCGGCAGCTCGGAATCGATCATCTAGCATTGTGCGGGCTTGCAAGAGGTCCCCGCCGATGGGGCTCCGCCGGCGCGCCAGACGGCTGGCGTGGGCTCACGGACGCTCCGGAACACCGTCCTCGTCCTGACCGCCCGGGTCTGCTCCCGGCTGCTGGCGCTGGCGGCCGTCCTGATCCTGATCCGGCACCTCCACCCCGGCGGCCTCGGCCAGTTCCAGGACGTGGTCAACCTCTCCGGGCTGGCGACGGTCTTCCTCGACGCCGGCTTCAACACGCTCTTCCAGCGCGAGGCCGCCCGGCGGCCCGCGATGCTCAGCCACTACCTGAGCCGCCTGGTGACCGGCCGGCTGGGCTTCGCGCTCCTCGCCCTGGCCGTCTTCACCGGGCTCCTGGCGGTGACGGGCGGCCTCCAGTTCCTGCTCCCGGCCTACGTGATGATGGTGCTCGCCTCGTACTCCAACCTCCTGCGCGGCGCCCTCTACGCGGTGCAGCGGCTGCGGTTCGAGGCGCTGGCCATCGTGCTCGAGAGCGCGTTCCTGCTCGGGCTGGTCGTGTACGGGGTGGCTTCCGGCCGGGGCGTCACCTACTTCCTGTGGGCCTACGCGGCCAGCTACGGCTTCTCCTGCGCGTACTTCTCGGTCGTGCTCACCATCCGCCGCATCGCACGTATCCGTTGGGCGCTCGATCCCGTTTTCCTTATGAGCTGGCTGATCGACGGGCTGCCCTTCGCGGCCACGTTCGCCATCACCACCATCTACTTCAAGATCGATGTCCCCATCCTCGACGGGCTCCGCGGCCAATACGAGACCGGCCTCTACGTGGCCGCCTACAAGCCGTTCGAGGCCCTCCTCTTCATCCCCGTCAGCATGCTGAACGTGGTCTTCCCGGTCCTGGCCGTCTACCACCGGGGCGCCCGGGACCGGCTGGTCTGGGCGGTCAACCGCTTCTACAAGGCGCTGCTGGCGCTGGGCTGGCCGATCGGCGTGGGGACGTTCGTGCTGGCCCAGCCGCTCCAGTTCCTCTACGCCTACCCGGAGTCCACGGCCGCGCTGCGGATCCTGGCCCTGGGCATCGTGCTCATGTTCGTCAGCAACGCCTTCATCGGCGCGCTCAACGCCATCGACCGCCAGCTGACGTTCACGTGGGCGGCGCTCGGCTCCATGGTGGTCAACGTCGGGCTCAACCTGGCGCTGATCCCGCTCTTCGGCTACCTCGGCGCCAGCGCAGCGACCGTGCTGACCGAGGTCGCGCTGTTCTCGTTCGGCTGGTTCCTGACCGCGCGCCACCTGACCCGGGTGCCGCTGCTCTCGCTGAGCTGGCGCATCCTCCTGGCCGGCCTCCTCATGGGCGCGGCGCTGTTCCCGCTGCGGGACGTGCACGGTCCGCTGGTCGCGGTCGCGGTGGCCGCCGGAGCGATCGTGTACGGCCTCGCGCTCCTGGTCCTGGGCGCCGCCGACGCCGACGAGACGCGCCTGCTGCGCAGGGCGGTGCACCTGTGAGCCGGCCGGCGCAGCAGCCCCAGGACCGGGCCCGGGTCCTGCGCCGGGTCGCCACCGACTTCCTCATGTCCATGCTCGCGGTCGGGATCGCATACCAGTTCCGGTTCCACGTCTACCCGACGTACATCCCGGGCGGAGAGCCGCCGGACCCCTGGCACTACCTGGCGGCGGCTCCGGTGGTCGCGCTGACGGTTGTCGTCGTCTTCTGGCTGATGGGCGTCTACCGCCTGCGCCGGGGCATCCACTCGATCGACGAGCTCTTCGCCCTGATGCGGCCGATGGCCGTGGCCTTCCTCGTCGTGCTGGCCATGAACGGGCTCTACCGGATGGAGGCCTTCACGTTCTCGCGCACGACCATCATCTACTGGGCCCTCGCCGCCCTCCCGATCATCGGCCTGGCCCGCTACGCCGTGCGCCGGTACGAGGCGGCGCTGCGGACGCGCGGGATCGGCGTCGAGCGGGCGCTGGTCGTCGGCTGGGGCGCGGCCGGGGACCTGCTCGTCCAGCGGCTGCGCATGTTCCCCGAGTACGGCTACCAGCTCGTCGGCGTCCTGGCCGACCGGCTGGACGGGCGCGACGAGGGCGGCATGGAACGCGCGGGCGCGCGCGTCCTCGGTGGCGTGGACCAGCTCGGCCAGGTCCTGCGCACGACCCGGGTGGACACGGTGTTCTTCACGCTTCCCGAGGTCAGCCCCGACCGCCTGCTCACCCTGGTGGACTGCTGCCGGCACCGCGACGTCGAGGTCCGGATCCTGCCCAGCATGCTCGAGCTGATGACGACCCGCGTCTCCGGCGACCAGATCGACGGGATCCCGCTGCTCCAGCTCCACCAGGGCATCGACATCCACGGCCCGAAGACGGTCGCCAAGAGAGCGTTCGACGTCGCGGTGGCGGGCCTCGGTCTCGTGGTCGTCTCGCCGGTGCTGGCGCTGATCGCGCTCATGGTCAAGGCGACCTCGGCGGGCCCGGTGCTGATCCACCAGGAGCGGGTCGGCATGCACGGCCGCGGGTTCCTCGCTCACAAGTTCCGGAGCATGCGCGTGGACGCCGAGGCCGGCACCGGGCCGGTCTGGGCCGAGGCTTCCGACCCGCGCCGAACGGCGGTCGGAAGGGTGCTGCGGAGGCTGTCGCTGGACGAGTTGCCGCAGCTGTGGAACATTGTTCGAGGAGACATGAGCCTCGTAGGGCCGCGACCGGAGCGACCGAACTTCGTCGCCGAGTTCTCCGAGCGGATCCCGCGGTACTGTGACCGCCACCTGGTTCGCCCGGGGCTCGCCGGCTGGGCGCAGGCCAAGGACCTGCGCGGACAGACGCCGGTCGAGGAGCGGCTGATCTACGACCTCTACTACATAGAGAATTGGAGCCTGGCGTTCGACATCAAGATCATCCTGCTGACGCTGGCCAGGGTCTGGACCCACAAGAACGCCTACTGACGGTGTGGCTCAAGCCCCGCGGAGCCGATGAACCGGTCCGCTGGGAGCTCGAGCACGCCGAGGGCGAGAGGTCCGGGCTCGGGGCTGGTCCGGACACGCCGCTCGACGAGGCGGAGTTCGTGGCGCTGGACGTCGAGACTACCGGGAACTCTCCGTTCCTGGTCCTCGAGATCGGCGCCGAGCGCTTCCGGCTATCGGGGCCGCTGTCGCTGTTCGACACCCTGGTGGACTGCCGGGCGCCGATCAACTCCTACGCCCGCAAGCGCCACCAGATCCGGCGCGAGATGCTGGCGGGGGCGCCGGGCTTCGCCGACGCGCGCCGCGCGTTCCTCAGGTTCGCCAGCGGTGCAGCCCTGGTCGAGCACAGCCACGACGCGTTCGATACGTACCTGATCGGACGCGGCCTCAAGCAGCCGCTGGAGCACCCTGTGCTGGACACCTCGGCGCTGGCCCGGCTCGTGCTCGGCCTGCCGTCGGG
>WNFX01004965.1_pt1 | contig 12943 bp, 15 predicted proteins | sample 5400111 | NCBI WGS metagenome assembly WNFX01 (sample SAMN13153363, study PRJNA577476) | soil metagenome | isolation source: 40 cm soil or saprolite under grassland replicate 1 | place: USA:California | collected 2016-06-15
CGAGGTTGTGAATAAAACGTTGCAGTTGATCAAGGAAGCTGGCTACTCATGAATTCTCTTGCAAAACGCGCCATCAAAATCCATGAACGATTGCTTGAATTTTACGGCGAGCCAATCTGGCGTAATCCATTGCCCGCGATTGACGAGTTGGTTTCAACGATCCTTTCACAGAACACAAACGACATTAACCGCGATCGTGCCTTCAATTTTCTGCGCGCCAAATTCGGAACGTGGGAGGAAGTGCGCGATGCTGACACCATTGATGTCATCGAAGCGATTCGCCCGGCGGGGTTAGCAAATCAAAAAGGACCACGTATTCAACAGGTCTTGCGCTCAATCACAGAAGAGCGCGGAAGTTTAGACTTATCTTTTCTTTTAGATTTATCTCTTGAAGAGGCGCGTGCATGGCTGATGAAATTCAACGGTGTGGGACCTAAGACGGCTGCTATTGTTTTATGTTTTTCATTAGGAAAACCTGCGTTCCCTGTTGACACTCACATCTACCGCGTGACCGGTCGAATTGGACTCCGCCCTGAGCGGATGACCGTTGAACAGGCGCACGCGCATCTCGAAAGTCTATTCCCACCAGAGACGTATTACGCCGCGCATCTGAATATTATCCGCTTGGGACGCGAAATCTGCCAGGCGCGCAGACCACGTTGCGAGGTTTGCCCAATTATTAAATTATGTGATTACGGAAAAAATTATGTCATTGCGAGCATAGCGAAGCAAACTCCTAATTTGTGAGGGATTGCTTCGTCGCGGCGAACGCTCCTCGCAATGACGGATTCTACCTATTATCCCCTTCACCTTTGATCTTTCCTCTTTCCAACCTATCATATAACTTCGCGATATTGTATTCAGCGATCTCATCTAAGGATAAGCCCAATTCTGTTGCGACCTGCGCGATGTACCATAACACGTCGCCGAGCTCAGCTTTGAGAGCCTCACGCGTCTCTTCGTTGATTTCGCCATCTTTATCGCGGAACACTTTCTTGATCTTGCCTGCCACTTCGCCAGCTTCATTGACCAATCCTAATGTCGGATAAATCACGGGATGTCCAATGCCGGGATAGCCCGCGGTCTTACGCGATTTAATTTGATAATCGTTGAAGTCCATGTGAATATCTCCAATATCAGTACATGATGCAAACTCGCTTCCAAGTTTACACTGTGTTTTTCCGATATTGGGTCACTTTTTAATTGTTATGTAATGACTGGGTAATGACTGGGTCATCGTTTGGCAGCAATCTCAAGTACATTTGCAATAATCTTTTGTGCCTTATTGTCTGTGATTTTGCTTTCCAAAACCTTTAGCTGGATTATGCCTTCCTGGCTGGGCATGTTTCCCAAGGCCCAGAAACAGGCATTTCCCACTTTTGCTGCTCTATATCCAGATCTAGAGAGTTTTTTATAGCTAGTGATCGCTAATGTCGTGAGGGCGCGCGCGATTTCAGCATCATCAGATTTACTGCATAACCAAACGAACCCTTTGAGAATAGTCGCATTGGCAGGCAAAAGGCATTGATCATGGTGATTAGGAGACATTGTGCGCGACTTATCGACGAGAGGGAACCAATGTAGAAGTTTGAGGAAAAGGTTGAAATCTCCAAGTGCGTCGATATATTTGTCCGCTCCTTTTAGCCATTTCCCGCTTGGAGATGAACCTGTGGCACGTGAACAATACGCAAGAAGTTCTGTCCATGCGTTCTTCTCCCTCGCTGGGAGAGCATATAGTTCTTTTAAAGCGGTATCTGCCCAAATCTCCCCAGCGGCCAAAGGCAAGCTGACCTGTGTTTCTCCCATCAGTTCCTTGATCCGCAGAATCCAGCGGCGAATTTCAACGCTCATACTCTCCGCTTCAAGAGAGAGCGTTAATCTTCCGACGGCTTCATGCAGTTCATCACTGATTGGATTGCTTTTGAGATAGTTCTCCACAATTTTTATGATTTGTGGCACACCGCTAAAATACACATACACAGATGTGCTGGCCTGGCTTGCCGACCAATTCAGCATTGCAATTACATCTTGCTCATGAAAAGGGGTGTTGAATTTGAGCATATGCAGAAATGCTTCACGCATCTTCCATCCCATTTGCCATACATTTTGATCTTGGCGACCATAAGATTTGAGTGAATGCTGGTCGAGCCATGCAAGCATAGCCATGACGATCACACGTTGCGTTTGTGGATCGGCATTTTGAAATTGAACACCTAATGTAAAATTTTGAAGCTCAAAGGGATAAAGACGCGGCTTCTCTTGCTTGGCAAACGCTTCCACTAATGCTTTTGCCTCGGAGTGGGGAGTCGTAACAGGAAAAGTTGATTTAACCTGGTTTAACATCAGGACCTCTTGTTTCTATCCACTGACAAGTGGAACTAATTAAGAAATCTAACGGAAGTCCCGGGATGAAAAGCGATTTCTGCTAGCTGATGGGTCAGTTCATGCAGTCTATTTGTTTCCCCGAATGATGAACAATAAAAGTATGCTCTGTTTTACCCAAGCTGGAAATCGTTTCATCTCGAATCAAAAGTGTAGGAAGCATGGGACTTTTGGATAAGATATTCAATTTTAGAACATATGTTCTAATTATACAATTTTTTGTGAAGGTGTCAAGATTTAGTTATTGTCCTCTTCCGGCCTAAGAATTTGCTTCGAGCTCGATGATAAGTTGCCTGTTGTCTGCGTGGTTTGGTTTGTTAATCATTGAGATGTTCTGGTGGCCGAACATTGATCAGTAGGTCAGTGATGATTTGAAAGTCTTTTTCGTCTACTTTTCTAGAGCCTTTCAGTTTCTATCGATAATCTATCTTGCGCTTCATACTTTATTGAAATTCTCTACCAACTCCTTCCACCACTCATCCCTTTCTCCAGGCACAAAGGGAGTGTACAACGTCAGCCGATCCGCAATTCCATCATAGCGCTTCTGTAATTCTTCTGCTAATTTGCTTTCATCTGTCACCACAGAAAATTCACTCAGCATCTCATCTGTAATGAGCATCGGCATTTCCGTCCATTCGCCGCGTGATGCGTGAGCGGATAGCTTCTCCGCCACATCGCTCCAGCCGTGCAATGACATCACGGCACGATACGAAGGCGTTGACGCATAGAACGAAATCTGGGCGCGGGCGAAGTTCATCTCTTCAGGAGTAGTTGCCACAAAGGCGGTAACTGAAACTGCAATATCCTCTCTCTTTCTTCTTTCCTTGTTTCCTCCTTCTTCAATTGCAGGAAGAATCACCTCACGCAAATATCTCACGCTATGAAATGGATGTACATGAAATCCCTCACATAACTCACCCGCCAGTTCTGCCAAACCAGTATTTACTCCCGCAATATAAATTGGAATTGACCTCACCCCCACGCCTTCGGCAGCCTCTCCTTTAGGAGAAGGAAGAACTCCTGGGTTGAAAAATGGAGACATCAACGTAATCTTGTAATACTCCCCACGATAATTCAACTTCGTTCCATTTTGCCAGCAATCCCAAAAGGCACGGATCACTTGAATCTGCTCACGTAATTTGCCAGTCACAGACTCAGGCCAGGGTTGACCAAATCTCCGCTCAATGTGTGCCTTGACCTGTGTGCCAAGCCCCAGAATGAAGCGTCCGTTGGATTGTGCAGCTAAGTCCCAGGCCGTGTAGGCGAGATTCGCGGGAGAACGCGCGAACGAAACAGCAATAGCTGTCCCGAAGTTAAGCCGCGTTGTATGCTCAGCGATCAAAGCACACGGGAGAAATGGGTCATGCTGAGTCTCCTGAGTCCAGAGCGCGTCGAATCCAATTTCCTCCGCAGCTTTTGCGAGCGCGGAGACGTCTTGCAAATGAACGGGGGGAAGCGCGGCATCGAATTTCATATTACCTCGGCGGTCAAGTAGTGTCGAGCGACAGTGAGACACGTATCGAGACCACCAATTTCACGTTTAAATGTAATTTGACGGTCTCGATACGGCGGCAAAGACAATGTTATTTTGCAAAGATTTGTTGAGTCATGCTGCCTACTCGACCATCAGTATACTTTCAATCACTGAGCAAATATGCCATAATCCAATTCGTTGTCGCGGTCAATGCGTCAATGTGAGTGCGTTCATAATTGTGCGAAGCGTCTACGCCTGGACCAATCAGTGCAACCGAGACATCACCACCCGCGCGCCAGAAGGCCTCGCCGTCTGAGCCATAGAACGGATAAATATCCACCTTGTAATCAATGCCGTTTGCCTCAGCGAGTGCGCGCAGTTTATTGCTCAAGCCGTGGTGATAGGGTCCGCCGCTGTCTTTCACACAAATCGTCGTGTGATATTCATCGGACGACTGCCCCTTGCCAATTGCCGCCATATCCACTGTGACCAATTCATGCACTTCAGGCGGGATTCCTGCCGACGCACCGTGACCGACCTCTTCATAATTGCTTATATGGAAGTAAACGCTTCGCGCGGGGCTTTGACCTGCCTCCGTTAGAGATTTGATCGCCGACACAATATTCGCCACGCATGCCTTGTCGTCGAGATGCCGCGAACGGATGAATCCATTTGTCGCTTCGACGCGCGGATCGAATGACACGAAGTCCCCAACTTCGATTCCGAGTTCACGTGTCCCTTGTGGGTTTGATACGCGTGCATCGAGACGTACTTCCATAGCCTTTTCATCGCGCTTCGTCTCTGAGACCTTTGTTGAGTACACGTGTGCCGCAGACTTGTTGAGCATATAACTGCCGCGTATCTTTTCCCCCTTTGACGTATGCACCCAACAGCCTTCAGTTTCGACGCCATTCAACACTAACCCACCAATGCGCGTGAGTTGTAAACGTCCATTTGGCTTGATGTCTTTGACCATTGCGCCGAGCGTATCGACATGCGCAGTGAGCGCGACGGGCTCAGCATCATTTTTGCCAACCCACTTTGCGACCAACGCTCCCTTGCGCGTTCTGGATAATTCAAGTTGATTGAACTGCGAAAGTTCTTTTTCTACAAAGGTGATTGCATCCTCCGTAAAGCCGGTAGGGGAGGGGACGTTGAGCAGGTCAATAAGAAATTTAGTGAGATCACTAGTATCAATGTTTGGGAGAGTCATAATATTTCTTTCAACTATAGAGTGAAATAATCAGAATCAATTCGTTTGAGTTTATAGGTTATAACTTCGTTGACGCCAATGTTGTAATCCATCATCAATTCGGCTAATCTTTTTCCATCAATCAAAATTACTTTTGTGTCGATGTCAGATGCATATCTCGTGGCATCTGATGAAAATAATGATGTCGTGATGAATATACCTTTCTTGGCACGCTTCCCTGCCAGTGCACCTACAAACTTTTGGATTTCTGGTCTTCCAACGCTATTTGCCCACTTTTTGGCTTGAATATAAATTGTGTCCAATCCTAATCTGTCTTCATCTATAATCCCATCAATGCCTTCATCTCCAGTTTGCCCAACTGCACGGGCTGCATCGCGACGCGAGCCGCCATATCCCATTGCGACGAGCAATTCGACAACCAGCCTTTCAAAAAACGACGGTGAACATGCCATTACATTTTCAAGAACTTCTTGAGCTAATGTCTCTCGTATTTCCTGATATGCATTTTCTAATAATTCTTCCGGAGTGCTTTCCTCAACTTCCTCAACTTGCTCTTTTTCTTTTCTCTCATTTTCTTTTTCTTTAAATTCTATGTACTCTGGAAATCTTTTTAGATAACTCATGTCAATCCGATTTGGATTGCTCGCTAGAACCTCCTTTCCCCTTTCTGTAATTCGATAAAACGAGCGCTTTGACATTTCAAGCAGTTTTGATTTGATCAAATATGTTCTTGCCCAGCCAACACGATTGTAAAACCTTGTTTGTTTTCCACTTGGCAATAACTCATTCAATTCCTCATTGGTTAGTTGAAAGTGTTGAGCAAGTTGTTCCAAGAATTCATGTCCAGAATGTTCTTGTCCATCACTAGCAACCTTCAAAAGTGGGAGCATTATTGTTTGAAAATCTGGAACTGTCATGTTGATCTCCAATTTTATGGTTATGCTAACGTTCAAACTTTTAAACCTTCAAACTGTGCGATTTTCTCTCTCCACTCCTGTGGAATGGAAATTGTTTTTTCTTCTTTGTAATCGTAGGCGACCACCACAACTTCCCCTTTGGCTAATTCCTTGCCTGAGTCCGCATCCACAATATTTTGCTCCCACGTCATAGATTTGTTTCCCAGTTTCGCGACATGAACTCCAACCTTGATGTTCTGTCCAAAATAGATTGGCTCAAAATATGTAATGTGAACATCCGCTACTATCACCCCAATTTCCATGAACGATTGGTCTTTGGTGAATAATCCCAACTCGATCCAATAAGTGATTCGAGCCTGCTCAAAGTATGTAAGATGTTTTGCGTTATTGACGTGTCCTTGCGGGTCCAAATCCCCATAACGAACTTCGATAGGATGATAAAAACGATAATCGCTCATGGAGCGATTATACCTGTTGATATAAAAGCCCTATCAAGTCTGCGCGCCTATTTCAGAAGTGCAGTGTTTTACTTATAAACATCGCATTTGTAATTCCTGCCAGTTTCAATTGCTGAAAATTTGTATACTCCTTAGTAAGGAGAACCCTACGACCGAATCCACCAGCACAAATAAATTTGCCCAATGGATACGACCTTTGATCGGCGGTCTGCTATCGTATTTGGTTGTGAGAATAAACCCTTTCTTTTTGGATCCGGTTGCAAATTTAGCAAGATTCTTCTCTGATTCGGACGTCTTGTTAATCTCAATATCAGTATTGTTTTGGTTTGCGGCCGGGGTCTTAATAACGCGTTTCTCCAAAACAACAAAAGCTGCGATAGGTCGATGGCTTTTGCTTTATGGGGCAATACTTTTATTGTTAGGCTCCATTTCTTTTATTATTGGTGGTGGTTAACGGTTATACAATCAGAAGTAAGTTATGAAAAGCAGGAAAAAAATTGAACATTACAAACTATCTGCAATACCTCGCCAGCCCATCACTGTCTTTTATGGCAATTCTACCCTCCCCATCTGTGTCAATCAATCCCTGTTCTCTGAACAGCACCATTGTTTGATTGACACGCTTGCGCGATGCGCCGACCAAGTCTGCAATATCGCCTTGCGTTAGCACAATGCGGATTTGCATTGCGCCATCTTTTTCACGTCCATATTTCTCGGCGAATGCCAGTAACTGACGCGCCACGCGTCCATTCACATCCAGTGTCGCCAATGCTTGAATCAATTGATCGGAGAGTCGCACACGCGCAGATAATATTTTCACCAAATTGCGGGCAACTGTCGGAAAGTTATCGAGTATATAGTTGAATGTAACTTTATCCATCCATAGCATCAAGCTGTTCTCTAACGTCACTGCACTGGCAGAGCGACCCACGCTATCAATCAAACTCATCTCACCGAGCAGATCTCCTGCCCCTAATATTGAGAGGATGACATCGCGTTCACCTTGCTCAATATGTATTTTCACTGTGCCATACAAAATGATGTACACTGCCTCACCAGGTTGTTCGATGGTCATCACATTGCGTCCCGCCTCAAACACACGACGATGTGCGCGCTGCGCGACCCAATCCAATTGAGTTGGTGTCAGTCCTGCAAGGAGATCAATATCTGCGAGCAGATTGCGAGTATCGTCTTTTCGCCTTGGCGTGTCAGTCATTGTTCGCATATTTTACTTCCATTGTCCCCTCTCTCTCTGGGAGAGGGGCAGGGGTGAGGGAGACTGCAACCTCTCTGTTATTTTGTTTTCAGCGCGCAGTAAGATTTCAAGTCCTTCGTATGCGGCTTGCGCCTCACTGAATTGAGTTTTTACCGAAGCCTCCAGACCTGCGACCACCTCGTCAGAGTAGGAGGGGTCATGATGGAACAGGATCAACTGTCCCGCCTCTGACGCGGCGGCTACTTCACAAGCCATCGTCACGGTTGAATGTCCATATCCTTGCGTAGATGGGAATCCCGCCAACTGTCCGCGATAATGTTCCTCTGAGTATTGCGCATCATGAATCAGCACATCTGCATCTTTTGCAAATTGTACTAACCTTCGATCCGTGCCAACGTAGCCCTCAGTATCTGTCGCATACACAACAGACTTACCACGCCAAGTGATTCGGTAGACGTAGACTCCACCAGGATGCGCATATGATTTATGAATGTGGATGATGACCGCGTCATTGCCCAAGCCGACAGTTGATTCTGCCACGCGGACTCCCGCCTCATCCCAGATGATGATCTGCGACTCGCGTACCGATTGGATATCCTTCGACGAAGCCATGTCGCGCAAACTGACAGGAAACGTTTCAGACGATTGATTATGTTCCAGTACACGGCTCAACGTTTCTGGCGTTCCACCTGGACCAAAGATATGCAGCCGTGCATTTGGCATGTAGGCCGGGACAAAGAACGGAAATCCCTGTGTATGGTCGTGATGCAGATGACTGAACAGCAAAACGACCTCGAGTGCACGTCTCCGCGCCAACTCACGACCTAATGGAATAATCCCTGTGCCAGCATCGAGAATGATCGTACGATCACCCGCCCGCACTTCAACGCTGGCAGTATTGCCCCCATATTTCACCGTCCCTTCGCCGGGAGTAGGATAACTCCCGCGCACTCCCCAAAATTTGACTCTCAATTCATCAGACATTCCGCACCTCCGCAATTTGTTTAACTCAACTTACACTCTTATTATCCTCCACAGAGATTTTTTCTCAAGGAAAGTTTTCGCAAAAGCGGTGAGAAATATTTCACAAGGTTATTATCCGTCATTGCGAGGACGCTACGCGGTTCTTCCCGACGAAGCAATCTACTCTTAAGTAGAGAAACTTAATCGATGAGTTTCATCCATTTAAAGAGAGATTGCTTCGCCCTATCGGGCTCGCAATGACATAAACATAATTAGAAAATTTGTGCTATAATTAACCTTTACAGCAAAAACTCTTTGTGGTGAAGATATGTCTGTGATCCGCTCTTCTGATATTGGAAACTATCTCTATTGTCGCCGCGCCTGGTGGTACAAAAAGCAGGGATTTGAATCCGAGAACCAAACCGAACTTACAACTGGGACCGAAATCCACCGCCAACATGGACGGAAAGTCCTGGCCTCCAATCTCACGCGTTCGCTGGGATTGGTTTTGCTTTTTGTGGCTCTGATCCTGTTAGTCGCTTATTGCACTGCACAAATTATGTAAGGCGTATCGCTATGGAGGTGTTATGTCTGTCTTGAATCGACTTGCCTCTTCATTAGATCGCCGCGACGAAGCCTCAAACCAGGAATTGGCACATGATCTAGCTGCTAACAAAGACAAAGCAGGCATCCACGAGATTGCCGAAAATTTGTGGAACAAGAATAAAAATATCCAAGCCGATTGCATCAAAGTGCTTTATGAGGTTGGTTATCTCGAGCCAAAGTTAATTGTTGATTACGCGGAAGATTTTGTCAAATTGCTTCGAAGCAAAAATAATCGTCTTGTCTGGGGTGGGATGACTGCGCTTGCAGAAGTTGCAAAAGCAAATCCTGATGCAGTTTTCAACCACATAGATGAAATCAAAAAAGCGAAAGAGACAGGCTCTGTGATTACAGTAGATAGCGCCATTTCTACTTTGGCATATACTGCCGCCGCGAATAAAAAGTACAACGAAGCTATCTTTCCTTATTTGCTGAAACATCTTTCAAACTGTCGCCCTAAAGAAGTCCCCCAACATGCTGAAAAAACATTGCGTGCTGTGAACTCATCCAACAAAGTTGACTTTATCAAGGTTCTTGAAAAACGGATCGAAGATTTATCTGGCTCTGGGTTATCCCGTGTGAAAAAAGTTATTACAGAGTGCCGCGTAAATGAGTAAAGTGCTTGAATTCTTTTTGGGTTCAATATTGATTACTACATTGACTATTGCTTTCCTGTTTTTCTCTGCGCTTCACTACATCTTAGAAATCAGTGGTATTACTGATTGTGTGTGGCATAGCTCAGCCAGAACCTGGATTGACTCTAATGGTGATGGACTTGTAAACAATGGTGAACCACCACTCTCTAACGTAGAAATTCATATTAATGATGTTAAGAATCAACTTGTAAATGTAGGCTGGCACGCAACTACAAATATGTATGGAGATGCACAGCTCAATGTGCTAATCCCAAATTGCTCAGATACAGTTTTCGAAGTCTATGCAGACACCCCGGAGGGGTATCGCATGACAACAAGACCCCGCATCGAAGTAAATCGAGATTTTTGGGGAAGCTTGGGCACGGAAAGTATTTATTCTTTTGGTTTCATACCTAAAAAGTGAATTGATCTAAATGTTATATATTGCCCTCACTCTTCTTTTTCTTGCGATTCTTTTGTTTTGGCAATCCAATCGCCAGCGCAAAGCCACGGGGTTGCCGGGCGGACGCGTCATTTATACGGACACGCGCGGCTGGGGAAAACTAGAGAAACCACTTTTCTATCAAGCGTTAGGTTTGACTGGTAAGCCTGACTATCTTATCCAGCAAAATGGACAGATTATCCCAGTGGAGGTGAAATCGGGCCGCACCCCTGTCTCTCCGTATGATTCTCACATTTATCAATTAGCTTCCTATTGTTTATTAGTTGAAAAAACATATGGCAAACGTCCACCTTATGGCATTATCCATTACAGCAATCGTGATTTCGCAATTGATTACACCCAGGAACTGGAATCGTCCCTGCTTGATTTGCTGGCTGAAATAAAACGTGATGAACACAAAAAAGAGGTAGCGCGTTCCCATGAACAAGCTTCTCGTTGCGCGCGCTGTGGGTTTCGGAAGGTGTGCGATCAATCATTGGTGTAGGGACATAACTGAACTGTTTGCTGTCAACATCTGTTTTGTCTTGCTGTGCTTTACAAAGGTATAATTTGCTCATCATGTCTGATGCATTTATCCCAAAAAGACCTGTCATCGCCGCATATCCCAAGATGCCTGAGACTTTCGTGGAAGCACAGGCAATGTCCCGTTACCTGAAAGAAAAGGGATTTGAGGCTCCATTTGGTTCTCTATACGATGAGTCTCTTCGCAAGCGGGTTCGACGTGGTGAGTTTGACATGCTTATCGTGGGAGGCGGTGATGGAAGTGTGCTACGCGCTGGGAATCTCTGTGCTCCCAGCAAGGTCCCAATTCTCGGCGTGAACCTCGGAAAATTAGGATTTCTCATCCAGGTTGAGCGGGATGATTGGCGTGAATACTTTGACAAACTGCTGAGTGGCGAGGCATGGATCGAGAATCGCATGATGCTGCATGCTGAACATATCCGCTCGGGTGAATTATTGGGAGCCTGGGACGCATTGAATGAAGTTGTTGTAGGACGCGGACAGAATCTTCGCCCAATCCGTTTATCTGCTTCGGTGGATGGGCGGCACTTGACGAGTTATGTTGCGGATGGACTCGTCGCATCTACAGCCACTGGTTCAACAGCGTACGCTCTCGCCGCGGGGGGACCGATCCTACCCCCTGAGTTACGCAATATTCTGCTCGTGCCGATTGCCCCGCATCTTTCTGTAGACCGCGCAGTTGTTTTGGCTGAAGGCTCGACCGTCACTATGCAGATTAATGGCGAAAATGCCGTTTTGAGTATTGATGGTCAACCGTCCATTGCTTTAATGGAGGAGGATCATGTGGATGTACGTGCTGCGGAAGTCACCGCACAATTCGTCCGCTTTGGAGACCCTGGATATTTCTATCAGAACCTTACGGCTCACATGAACGAAAACTCTTTAGGATTGCCACGATGAATGAAAGTCTTTCAGCACAAAGGACGCAACGGACACTAAAGAAAATGCTTATAAAAGAAAAAACCTTTGTGACCTTCGTGTTTAAATTCTTAGGATTGCCACGATGACCGAATCAACATCTGAAATTCTCTACTGCTACGTCCATCCCAACCGCGAGACTTCCCTGCGATGCAACAATTGCAATCGCCCGATCTGCGCTGCCTGCGCGATCCATACACCAACCGGCTATCGTTGCAGGGAATGTGTGAAAGGTCAGCAAAAAGTTTTCAATACCTCCGAGTGGTATGACTATATCTCGGGTTTTATTGTTGGAGCGCTTCTTTCTACAGTGGCGGCTTTTCTTGTAACTTTGATCGGCCACATTGGTATCTTTGGATGGTTGTTGATCGCTGCAGGTGCGCCAACTGCAGCAGTGTTCATAGCTGAAGGTGTACGTTTGGTGACGCGCCGCCACCGCTCGCGCCCATTATTCATCACCGTTGCTGTTGGTGTTGTGCTTGGCGCGTTACCTATCATTTTGCTTCAAGTTCTAAGGTTAGATTTGTTCGGTATTCTCTTTCAAGTGATCTATCTTCTGATCGCTGTTCCTGTTGTTTACTCTCGACTTTCTGGAATCCAATTGTTCAGATAACCTATACCTAATCTAAAAACCTATGCTTACAGAACTTCGTATTCACAATTTTGCGATTATTGACCAACTCGATTTGCGTTTTGGTCCCGGCCTGATCATCCTCACGGGTGAAACTGGCGCAGGCAAATCCATCATCCTCGATGCTGTCGTCATGTTGATTGGCGGACGTGCGGATGCGACTCTCATCCGCGCCGAATCAGAGGCTGCGTTCGTTGAAGGCGTGTTTCACCTCAAAGGTCCAGAAAAAGAGGCGGTGCACTTCATCCTGCAACGTGAAGAACTGATGGATGATCCCGATTACGTTGTGCTAACGCGCGAAATTAGAAAAGAAGGCCGCAGTGTCGCGCGGGTCAATGGGAGAACAGCCAACGTTTCTTTGCTCAAGGAATTAGGAGCTTTGCTGGTGGATATTCACGGGCAGGCGGAACATCTTTCGCTGCTCGATTCTCGCGCTCACTTAGGCTTGCTTGACCGTTATGCAGAAGTGGCACAGCCCCTCAGCGACTACCGTCAGACGTATCATGCATTATTGAACCTGCGCCGTGAGTTAAATGACTTGCGAAAAG
>WNFX01013935.1_pt1 | contig 12943 bp, 14 predicted proteins | sample 5400111 | NCBI WGS metagenome assembly WNFX01 (sample SAMN13153363, study PRJNA577476) | soil metagenome | isolation source: 40 cm soil or saprolite under grassland replicate 1 | place: USA:California | collected 2016-06-15
TGGACTTTGCGCGGCCGGGATCGGTCGAGAAACTCACGCCCGAGCAGCGGGTGTTCTACACCGAACCTACCGAGCACATGCCGACCGACGGCATTGTGCGGAAGACCGCGCAGGACATCACCCGTGGTGCAAAGTCCGACTACGCCAAGGCCAAGGCGATCTACGAGTGGATCGTGGACAACACGTATCGCGATCCGAAGACCCGCGGCTGCGGCACGGGCGACATCAAGACGATGCTCGAAACCGGCAACCTCGGGGGCAAGTGCGCCGACCTCAACGCGCTCTACGTGGGCCTCGCGCGCGCGGTGGGCCTGCCCGCGCGCGATGTCTACGGCGTGCGCGTCGCGAAATCCCGGTTCGGCTACCGGAGCCTGGGCGCGGGCACGGCGAATATCACCCGGGCGCAGCACTGCCGCGCGGAGGTGTATCTCGCCGGCTTCGGCTGGGTGCCGGTGGACCCGGCCGACGTGAGGAAGGTCGTGCTCGAGGAGAAGGCCCAGCCCACGACCCTGAGCGATCCGTTGGTGCAGGCGGTGAGGCCGAAACTCTTCGGCGCGTGGGAGATGAATTGGCTCGCCTTCAACACCGCGAACGATTTTGCGCTGCCCAACTCGAAAGGCGCCAAGCTCACTTTCTTCATGTATCCGCAGGGCGAGACCGCGCAGGGGCGCCTGGACAGCCTCGACCCGGACAACTTCAAGTACGCGATGACGGCGAGGGAACTGACCGCCTGAACGGACCTGTAATCCTCTCCCCTGCCCGATGAAAGGAAGCGCCATGCGCAAGCTGCCGATTTCGATTCTCGTCCTGCTGGCCGGCCTCGCCTTCAGCCCGTTTCTTCTCGCCGCCGGAATGGACACGGGGCCGGGACCGAACGCGCGTCCCGTGGACCCGGATTACGAGAGCGGCAAGAAAGCGATCGAGGCGCAGAACTGGAAAACGGCCCTGGACAGCTTCGGCCGGGTCGCCTCGCGCGAGCCGAGCAACGCCGACGTGCAGAACTACCTCGGCTATGCCTGGCGCAAGTCGGGCAACCTCGAGCTTGCGTTCAAGCACTACAACGAGGCGCTGCGCCTCGACCCGAAGCACAAGGGAGCGCACGAATACATCGGCGAGGCCTATCTGATGGTCAACGACCTGCCGAAGGCCGAGGAGCACCTCGCGCTCCTGGACAAGCTCTGCTTTTTTTCCTGCGAGGAATACCGCGACCTGAAGAAGTCGATCGAGGAGTACAAGCAGCACGCCGGCAAGTAGCGGCCGGCGGGGGCCCGCAAAAACAAACGCCCGGGAGACCGGGCGTTTTTCTCGGCGCGAGCCGGGGAAATCCCCGGGGGCGGTTATTTCAGGTGTTTGCTGACGAGCTTGGTCATCTCGAACATCGTGACCTTGCCCCTGCCGCCGAAGACGGCCTTGAGGGCGTCGTCGGCATTGATCATGCGGCGGTTCTTGGTGTCCTGCAGCTTGTTTCGCTTGATGTAACCCCAGAGTTTCTTGGTCACTTCGGTGCGCGGAATCGCCTTGGAGCCCACGACTTCGGCGAGCATGGAGCTGGGGGTCATGGGTTTCATGAACGCCGCATTGGGTTTTCTCTTCTTGGCCATCGTATATCTCTCCTCTTCTAATACGACCTGGTTTGGGTGACGCCGCACGGAGGTACGGGCAACGCGAGAGTGCGTCAATCAGAGGGAAATGTCAACCACCCCGCAGGCATTTTTTGGCTCGGAGGGAGAGGGCGCGCCCGCACGGGAAAGGCTCGCTTCGCTATAATCGACCGTTCCGTTTTCCCTGACAATTGCCTGTCACACGACGGCAGCCGCGTGGATACCGCCAAGAAAAACGTCGCCGTTCTCGCCACCTGCCAGGCGCTGCTTTTCACGAACAACTCCACGGCGATCGCGCTGAACGGCCTGGCCGGCTACGCGCTCGCGGCGAACAAGGCCCTGGCGACGCTCCCGGTCACGGCCTGGGTGATCGGCGGGGCGCTCTCCACGCTTCCGGCCTCGCTCCTGATGAAGCGCATCGGCCGGCGAGCCGGCTTTACCGTCGGAGCGCTGACGGGGATGGTGGGCGCTGCGGTCTGCGTGCTCGCCCTATACCTCGGGAATTTCTGGCTTTTCTGCTTCGGCACCATGATCTTCGGCGTCTATAACGCGGTTGCCCAGTACTACCGCTTTGCGGCGGCGGACGCCGTGGGCGCCGATTTCAAGGCGAAGGCGATCTCCCTGGTGCTCGCGGGGGGGCTGGTGGGGGGCATCGTCGGTCCCGAGGTGAGCAAGCTCACCGTCGATCTCCTCGCCACCCGCTACCTCGGCGCGTACCTGTCGCTGATAGGATTTCTGGTGCTGGTGGTGCTCGTCGTGCGGTTGATCGACATCCCGGTGCCGACGGCCGCCGAGCACGCCGATCCGGGCCGCCCGCTGGCGCGGATCATGGTGCAGCCGGTGTTCGTCGTCGCGGTCCTCGGGGCGGCGATCGGCTACGGCGTGATGAACCTGCTTATGACCGCCACGCCCCTTGCCATGGGAATATGCGGACATCCGTATTCGGCGGCGGCGACGGTGATCGGCTGGCACGTGATCGGCATGTTCGGGCCGTCGTTTTTCACCGGGTCCCTCGTCAAGCGCTTCGGCGTGCTGCAGGTGATGCTCGCAGGGGCGCTGCTCCTCTACGCGTGCATCGGCATCGCGCTCTCGGGAATCAGCATCCCGCACTTCTGGCTCGCGCTGGTGCTGCTCGGCGTCGGCTGGAATTTCCTCTATATCGGAGGAACGACCCTCATCACCGAGGCCTGCACGCCGCCCGAGCGCGCCAAGACGCAAGGGGCGAACGACCTCATCATCTTCATCGTGATGGCGAGCTCCTCGTTCACCTCGGGCGTGCTGCTCGAGACGAACGGCTGGCAAACGCTCAACTATCTTGCGCTGCCTTTCATCACGGTGGCGGCCGCCGCCGTGTTCTGGCTCTTCGCCCGGCGCCGCGTCGCAGCAGCGGCGTAAAGTGGCGGACACCGACCGCGCAAGGCTCGATCCCCAGGCGCGCGCGGTGCTCGAAAGCGCGGCGCGCTCGGCCGCTCCAGCGCTCGATTCGCTCGGCGTCGCCGAGGCGCGCAGGCTCTATCGCGAAACGCGCCTGCAGCTCGCGCCGCCCCCCGTCGCGGTCGAGGAGACGCGCGATTTTTCCTTTCCGGGGCCGGCGGGCGAGATCAAAGCGCGCTGCTACCGGCCGCTCGGCCCGCAGGCCCGCGAAGCGCTGCCCGCGGTGGTGTACTTCCACGGAGGCGGCTGGACCTGCGGTGACCTCGACACCCACGACAGCGTCTGCCGCGGAATCGCCGCTCACGGCCGCTGCGCCGTCGTCGCCGTCGACTACCGCATGGGACCGGAGCACAAATTCCCCGCGGCGGTCGAGGATGCCGTCGCAGCGGTGCAGTGGGCGGGCAAGAACGCGGGCTCGCTCGCGATCGACGCGGCGCGCCTAGCCGTCGCGGGAGAAAGCGCGGGCGGCAACCTCGCCGCGGTGGCGGCGATCGCGTTGCGCGATTCGCAGCCCGGGCTCGCCATGCAGGTGCTCGTCTATCCGGTGACCGATCAGGCCGCCGACACCGATTCGCTCAGGCGCTTCGCGCAAGGCTACTCGCTCACGCGCGAGCTGCTGCGCTGGTACCAGGCGCAGTATCTTCGCGACGAGCGCGATCGCGCCGACTGGCGCGCCTCTCCCTTGCGCGCGCGAGAGCACTCGCGCCTGCCGGGCGCGTACGTCCTCACCGCCGGCTTCGATCCGCTGCTTGACGAGGGCCGCGCCTACGCCGAGCGCCTCGAGCAGGCCGGCGTCGCGGTGACCTACGAGTGCTTCGAGGGCCAGATCCACGGGTTTCTCCCCATGGGCGGCGCGATCGCCGCAGCCCATCACGCCCACTACCGCATCGGCCAGATGCTGCGCATGCGCTTCGGGACCTTTCCGGGCGTGCGCCCCTGAACGGCGTAGAATTGCGGGGTTCTTACGGTCGATCGCGTCCGCGCATGCAAGCCCCCGTCAAGAAGACTCCCGTCGAACGCAAGCGCGTGCGCGCCGCCTGCCCGCACGATTGCCCCGACACCTGCGCGATGCAGGTCACCGTCGAGAACGGCGTCGCGGTGAAAGTGGAGGGCGCCAAGGACCATCCGTTCACCGCCGGCGCGCTCTGCACCAAGGTGGCGAGGTACCTCGAGCGCACTTACAGCAAGGACCGCTTGCTCTTTCCGCTGCGGCGCGCCGGCGCAAAAGGCAAGGGCGAATTCAAGCGTATCTCGTGGGACGAGGCGCTCGATACCACCGCCGCGAAATTCAAGGCGATCGCCTCCGACGACCCGCAGGGCATCCTGCCCTACGACTACGCGGGCACCATGGGCTACGTGCAGTGGCACTCGATGGGCCGGCGCTTCTTCAACCGGATCGGCGCATCGCGCCTGGACCGCACCATCTGCTCCTCCGCCGGCAAGGCGGGGATGAAGATCACCCTCGGCGGCTCCTTCGGCATGGATCCCGAGCGCTTCGACGAGGCGAAGCTTATCCTTATCTGGGGCTCGAACCCGATCGTCTCCAACCTGCACCTGTGGTCGCGCGTGCAGGAAGCCAAGCGCCGCGGAGCGAAGCTTATCGCGATCGATCCGTACCGGAGCCTCACCGCCGAGAAATGCCACGAGCACCTGGCGCCGCTGCCGGGCACCGACGCGGCGCTCGCGCTCGCGCTGATGCACGTCATCATCGGCGAGGACCTCTACGACCGCGACTATGTCGAGAAATACACGCTCGGATTCGAGCGGCTCCGAGAGCGCGTCAAGGAATACCCGCCTGAGAAAGTCGCGAAAATCGCCGGGCTTCCCGCCGAGAAAATCGTCGCGCTCGCCCGCGAGTACGCCGGGACGAGGCCCGCGGCGATCCGGCTCAATTACGGGCTGCAGCGCCACGCGGGCGGCGGCATGGCGGTGCGGAACATCCTGTGCCTCCCGGCGCTCACCGGAGACTGGCGCCATCCGGCGGGCGGAGCGGTGCTGAGCACGGGCGGGTTCTTCGGCATGAACCAGGCGAAGCTCGAGCGGCCGGATCTGCTAGGGAAGGCGAAGTACCCCGACCCCCGTACCATCAACATGGTGGCGATCGGCGATGCGCTCCTCGGGGCGAAGCCGCCGATCCGCGCGCTCTACGTGTACAACTCCAACCCGGTGGCGGTCGCGCCCGACTCGGGGAAGGTGATCAGGGGATTCTCGCGCGAGGACCTCTTCACGGTGGTGCACGAGCAGTTTCTCACCGACACCTGCGACTACGCGGATATCGTGCTGCCGGCGACGACGCAGCTCGAGCACTGGGACGTGCACACCGCCTACGGGCATCTCTACGTGATGGCGAACAGCCCCGCGATCGAGCCGCTGGGCGAGAGCCTGCCGAACAGCGAGGTGTTCCGGCGGCTGGCCGCGCGCATGGGCTTCACCGAGGAGTGCTTTCGCGATTCGGACGAGGACATCTGCCGGCAGGCGCTCGAATCGTCGAGCCCGCGCATGCGGGGCATCGAATGGGAATCGCTCAAGGAGAAGGGCTGGCAGCGGCTCGAAGTGCCCGAGCGCTTCGCGCCGTTCGCCGAAGGCAACTTCGGCACGCCCTCGGGCAAGTGCGAGTTCTACAGCGAAACGGCGAAGGGCATGGGCATGGACCCGCTGCCGAGCTTCATCGCGCCGCGCGAGTCGGCGCAGTCGAACCCGGCGCTCGCGAAAAAATTTCCGCTCGCGATCATTTCCCCGCCCAACCGTCACTTTCTCAATTCGTCCTTTGCCAACCTGCCGTTCGCGATCGCCGAGGCCGGGGGGCCGAGCCTCGACATCCATCCGGCCGACGCCGGCGCGCGGGGCATCGGAGAGGGCGACACCGTGCGCATCTTCAACGACCGCGGCTCGTTCACGGCGAAGGCGCGGGTCGGCGACAAGGCCCGCGAGGGCGTGGTCGTGGCGCTCTCGGTGTGGTGGAAGAAGCTCAGCGCAGACCGCTGCAACGCGAACGAGGCCTGGTCGAGGTGAAGAAAGATGCCGCAGGCTGACGACCGGGGAATCCTCTGGCGGCGATGGCAGACAACTCCAGAATCAAGCCGGGCACGAAGGACGCGCTGATCGTGGTGGACGTGCAGAACGACTTCTGCCCCGGCGGCAGGCTCGCGGTTCAGAAGGGCGACGAGGTCGTGCCGCTCGTCAACGCGCTCGCGCAGCGCTTCGCGAACGTGGTGCTGACGCAGGACTGGCATCCGCCGGGACACCAGTCGTTCGCGACTTCGCATCCCGGGCGGAAGCCCTTCGACTCGATCAAGCTTCCCTACGGCGAGCAGGTGCTGTGGCCCGATCACTGCGTGCAGGGAAGCGACGGCGCGGCGCTGCACAAGGATCTCTCGGTCCCGCAGGCGCAGCTTCTCATCCGCAAGGGCTACAACAAGGACGTCGACAGCTACTCCGCCTTCCTCGAGGCCGACCGCAAGACGCGCACGGGCCTCGAAGGCTATCTCGAGGAGCGCGGCATCAAGCGCGTGTTCGTGTGCGGCCTGGCGACCGATTTCTGCGTGGCCTGGACCGCGCTCGATGCGCGCAAGCTCGGCTTCGCCGCGGCGGTCATCGACGACGCCTGCCGCGCTATCGACAACCAGGGCTCGCTCGCCGCGGCCTGGGAGAAGATGAAAAAAGCGGGTGTGACGCGCGTGCAGTCCGGCGATTTCGCATGAGCGTTCCGGAATTCTGATCGGAGGAGGTTTCCCATGGCTGAAATGAATGTGCAAACGCAATCCTTCGGCGGCCGGCGCGTCGCCCGGGCGATCGTGTGGCTGGGTCTTGTGGTCGGCGTCGCCTGCGCCGCGGCGGAACTGCTGAGCGGGTTCGGCTACCGCTTCGGCTGGTGGTCCTTCCGCGGGGGAATCGCCATAATGAGAGTCGCGGGCTGGAGCGCGCTCGGCGCGTTCGCCGTTTCCCTCGTCGGATTCATCGCCGGAGGCGCCGCGCGCGACCGGCTCCGCGTCGGGTTCGTGGCGCTCGTGATGAGCGCGCTCGCGCTCGGCTTCCCCGCCTACTACTACTATCAGGTCCAGCACCTGCCGCGCATCCACGACATCAGCACCGACACGCAGAATCCGCCGGCCTTCGTCGCGGTGCTGCCGGCGCGCCAGGGCGCCGAGAACAAGACGGACTACAGCCCTCAGACCGCCGAGCAGCAGAAGGAGGGCTACCCCGACATCGCTCCCGCCCGGCTCGAGGTGCCGCCGCCCGCCGCGTTCGAGCGCGCGCTCGCCGCGGCGCGCGCCATGCGCTGGGACATCGTCGCAGCCGATCCCGCCCAAGGACGAATCGAAGCGACCGCCACGACGCTTCTGTTCGGTTTCAAGGACGACGTCGCGATCCGCATCACGCCGGACGGCGCGGGGAGCCGCGTGGACGTAAGGTCGCTGTCGCGCGTGGGCCGCAGCGACTTCGGCACCAACGCGAAACGCGTGCGCGCTTATCTGAGGGCGCTTGCGCCGACTTGACCGGGCGGAGGAGCCCGCGCCAAGGTAGTATTCGTCCGATTCTTACCGGAGGAGACCCGCATGAAGAAACGCAAGCTGACGATCGCCGCGGTCCTTGCCGTCGCCGCGCTCGGTACGGGCATCGGGGCGCTCAACGCCCAGCAGCCCGGCTTCACGCGCACGGTGCTGCAGGACCAGGACCTTACGGTGAATGGCCGTCATGCCGTGGTGGCCCGCGCCGAGTTCGTTCCCGGGGGCGTGGCGGGCAAGCACACCCATCCGGGCGAGGAGCTCGGCTACGTGGTGGAAGGCACCCTGCAGCTCCTGGTCGAGGGCAGGCCGCCGGTGACGCTGAAAAAAGGCGAGGTGTTCTTCGTTCCCGCCGGGGTGATCCACGACGGGAAGAACGTCGGCAAGGGCAAGGCGGTCGTGCTCGCGACCTACGTCGTCGAAAAAGGCAAACCCGTCGCTACAGCGGTCAAGTGACTTCCCGCACAGGCGCGTTTCGCGCCTTCGAGCACGCGGGCTGGCAGGGCGCCGCCCTCCGATACGACGACGCTTTCGGCAGCCTGACCCGCCAGGCGATCGATCCGCTGCTCGACGCGGCGCAAGCGCGCTCGGGGGCGCGCGTGCTCGACGTGGCGAGCGGACCGGGCTACGTGGCGGCGGCCGCGGCGGCCCGCGGCGCGCGCGTCACGGGGGTGGATTTTTCCCTCGCGATGGTGAGGCTCGCGCGCGCGCAGAATCCTGCAGTCAAGTTTCGCACGGGCAACGCCGAGGCGCTGCCGTTTCGGGACGGCTCTTTCGACGCCGTGGTGATGAATTTCGGCATGCTGCATCTTGCCCGGCCCGAGCACGCGGTGGGCGAGGCGCTGCGCGTTCTGCGTGCGGGCGGCCGCTACGCGTTCACGGTGTGGGCGAAACCGGAAGAGGCGCTGGGCTTCGGGATCATCCTCGACGCGGTCCGCAGGCACGGCAACCCCGAGGTGCCGCTGCCGCCGGGGCCGCCGTTCTTCCGGTTCAGCGACGCACGGGAAAGCGAGACGGTCCTGAAAGTCGCCGGCTTCCAGAAAGTGAGCGTGCAGAGAGTCCCGCAGGTCTGGCGGTTCAGCGACCCGGGGCTCCTGTTCGACGCGTTTCTCGCCGGAACGGTGAGAACCCAGGCGCTGCTGCACGCGCAATCCGCCCAGGCCCTGGAGGCGATCCGCGCGGCGGCCGCCAAGGCCGCGCAGGCGTTCCAGACGCAGGACTCCGTCGAGATTCCCATGCCCGCGGTCCTCGCCGCCGCGGCCAAGCCCGAAAAATGAGGCGCCTGCGCGACGCGCTCGCGGGCCACGGCGCGATCGAGATCGTCGAGGAGGACGGGGTGCGCGTGCTCCAGATCGGAGGCGACGCGATCCAGAGCGCGATGCGCCTGGACGCGCCCGACAGGATCGAGCTCGACTATGTCCACGCGATGATGGCTTTCCTGCTCTTCCGCCCGAAGCCGCGCGACGTTCTCATGGTGGGCCTCGGCGGGGGCTCGATGGCGCGTTTCATCCACCAGCGCATGCCGAATGTGCGGGTGAGCGCGGTGGAGATCGACCCTGGCGTCGTCACCGTCGCGCGCAAGTACTTTCACTTTCCCGAGGAGGATGAACGGCTCGAAATCCTGATCGGCGACGGGGCCGAGCTCGTGCCGCGGCGGCCCGCGGGCGCCGACGTGCTCGTGGTCGACGGATTCGTGAACGGCAGGCCGGCGGAGGGCCTGTGCACGCGGTCGTTCTACGACGGCGCGTTCGCGGCGTTGCGCGAACCCGGTGTGATGGTCGCCAACTTCATGGCCGACGACGGGAAGATCGAACGGCACCTCGACGGCATCGAGAAGAGCTTCGGCCGCAGTCCCACGCTGCTCCTCGCGCAGGAAGAGGACAACCTCATCGCTTTTGCGCACCGCGGCGGGCCGCTTCGCCTCGCCTGGTCCGAGCTGAAGGCCCGCGCGCGCGCGGCGCACGCGCTCTTCGGCCTGCCGCTCGAGGAATGCCTCCCGGCGCTGCGCCGGCGCAACCCGCACACAACGCGGTTTCTTACTCTATAGATGCCGTCTCCCGACGATCCCCCGCAGCATTCGGCCGCCGGGCCCGTGCAGACCCTCTCGCTCGGCGACGCCGTCGGGATCGTCGTCGGCCTCGTCATCGGCGCCGGCATTTTCAAGACGCCTTCCCTCGTCGCCGCCAACACCGGGGCCGAATGGGTCATGATCGCCGCGTGGGTTGCCGGCGGGGTCGTGTCGGTGATCGGAGCCCTTTGCTACGCCGAGCTTGCGACGGCCTATCCCCACGCCGGCGGCGACTACCATTTTGTGGGCCGCGCGTTCGGGAGGGAACTCTCCTTTCTCTACGCCTGGGCGCGCATGACGGTGATCGCCGCGGGCTCGATCGCGCTGCTCGCATTCGTGTTCGGGGACTATTGCACGCGCCTCTTTCCGCTCGGCGAGCACTCCCCGGCGATCTACGCCGCGCTGCTCGTGGCCGCGCTGACCGGGGTGAACATCGTCGGCATCCGCGCCGGCAAACGCACCCAGAACTGGCTCACCGTGTGCGAGGTGGGCGGGCTGGTGATCGTCGTGATCGCCGGATTGTTCCTTGCCCCGGCAACGGCGCCGGCGCAGGCGGCCGTCGCGGACAGGCCGTGGTACGCGGGCGTCGGTCTTTCCATGATTTTCGTGCTGCTCACCTACGGCGGGTGGAACGAGGCGGCCTATGTCTCGGCGGAAGTCAAGGACCGCAATCGCAACATCATCCGCTCGCTGCTCCTCTCGCTCGGCGTCGTCACCGCGCTCTACGTGCTCGTCAACATCGCGTATCTGCGGGGTCTCGGCATGGCCGCGATGAGCAAGTCGGACGTCGTCGCGGCCGACCTCCTCGCGCGCGTCTGGGGCGAAAACGGCGCGAGGCTGATCAGCCTGATCATCGCGGTCTCCACGCTCACTTCCGTCAACGCGACCATCATCGTCGGCGCGCGCTCGAACTTTGCGCTCGGACAGGAATGGCCGCTTTTCTCCTTTCTCGCCCGCTGGGACGGCGCGAGCGGCGCACCGCGCAACTCCTATGTTTTCCAGGCCGCGATCGCGCTCGGCCTGATTCTGCTCGGCGCGCTCACGCGCAAGAACTTCGAGACCATGGTGGATTACACCGCCCCCGTTTTCTGGGCGTTTTTCCTGCTGGTCGGGCTTTCCCTGTTCGTGCTGCGCACCCACGAGCCCGAGAGGGAGCGGCCGTTTCGCGTGCCGTTTTTCCCGGTGACGCCCCTACTATTCGTCCTCTCCTGTTTTTATCTGCTCTATTCGAGCCTCGCCTACACGGGCGTGGGGGCGCTCGTCGGCGTCGGCGTGCTGGCGACGGGAGCCGTCGTCATGCTGTTTGGGCGGCAGGGGGCCCGTGCGTAAGCTGGAATCGCGCACGATCGTCCTCGCGGCGGCGCTGATCTCCGCTTGCGCCGCGCTCGAGCTGGGCGGAGACACTTCGCTCACCGACGGCGTGGCCCCGGTCTTCGAGCCCGAGGTGCCGTACTTTCCGAGCACCGACGAGGCGGTGGAAGGGATGCTCAAGCTCGCGGGAACGGGCCCGGGCGACGTGGTGTACGACCTCGGCTGCGGCGACGGGCGCATCGTGATCGCGGCGGCGAAGGACTTCGGCGCGCGCGGCGTCGGCGTCGAGATCGACCCGGTCCCATTGCGCATGGCGGTCTACCGCGCGAGGCGAGCGGGCGTCGAGGACCGCGTGCGCTTCGTGCGCGGCGATCTCTTCGAGGCGGACATCCGCGAAGCGACCGTGGTGACGCTGTTCCTCCTCGAGACGCTCAACCGCCGCCTGCTGCCGAAGCTCTTGAAGGAGCTCAAGCCCGGCACGCGCATCGTCGCCCACCGCTACGGCTTCGGCGACGACTGGCCGCCGGAGAAGACCGTCCAGGCGGGAGCGAGCACGCTCTATCTGTGGACGGTGCCCAAGCGCTGAGACCCGCCGTCGTTCGGACGCGAGAGGCGCGCTACGAGTTTGCGGACTCCTTCACCAAGCCCGCCATCGCTGCGGCATCGGCATCGTCGATTTCACCCAGTCCTCTCACGACCCCGTCGCGGTCCGCCGGAGGCCGGTTCTGGCTCGCCTTCCACTTGCCGAGGAGCCTGGCGACCGGAACCTCGATCCCGACGATGGCGCCGAGCATCTTCTCGATATAGTCGCCGGGGGCATCGGTTATTTTCCAAGGCTGCGGCCTCGCGGCCTCGTGCCGGTTCGTGAGCCGTTCCACCAGCCCCCGCAGCCACGCGCGGTCTTCGACGACGCGCAAAGGGCCGTAGGCGTGGACGACGATGTAGTTGTAGGTCGGCACGACCTTTCCGGTTTCCCTCTTGGTCGGATACCACGAGGGAGTGATGTAAGCCTTGGGTCCCTGGAAGACGAGGAGCGCCTGGACGTCTTTGGAGAAGTCGCGCCACACGGGATTGTCGCGGGCCACGTGGCCGCGCAGAGTCCCGAACGGAGCCGGCGTCGGCTCGATCTCGAAAGGGATATGGTTTGCGTTCAGCCCTTCGGAGCCGAGCGTCACCAGGACCGCAAGCGAATGCTCGCGGATCAGCTGGTGAAGGACTTCGACGCGTGTTTCTTCGAAATGCGACGGCAGGTACATGATGGGTGCTCCACGAAACGCGATGAAGGCGGCTGCCCGCCCTATTCCTTCACTTCCCACTGGGGATTCCAGGCGATCTCCCAGAGATGCCCGTCCGGGTCCTGGAAATATCCGGAGTATCCTCCCCAAAACCGGTCGTGCGCGGGGTCGGTGATTTTCGCTCCCGCCTTTTGCGCCTGTTTCATCGTTGCATCGACTTCCTGTCTGGATTTTACGATGTGGCCGATGGAGAATTGTGCGGGACCCGGCGCGCCGACGGATACTTTTGCGTCCTTGGCCAGCGCGGCCTTTGGATACAGCGCCAGAATGAGATCGTCGTTCATGGTGAAGAAGACCACGGCGCCGTCCTCGAATTCCGTGCCGATGATCCCTTGCGTCGGCAAACCCATCCCGTCGCGATAAAAACGCAGGGATCTGTCCAGATCTCCGACCCCCAATGTGATGATTTTGATCCGCGGTCTCACATCCTCACCCGGTTGCTTGTCGCCGACGGCGCGGTTATCCTGTGCTATCGCGCAGCCTCGAATAGTTCGACAACATTGCCATCCGGGTCCTCCAGCAAGATCTGCTTGCCACCGGGCCCTACGACGACATCGTTGCGGAAACGTAGGCCGGCCCGCTTCATTTCAGCCACGCGTGACACAAGATCCTCCATCTCGACGACGAAGCGATTCCATCCGCCAGGCTCGGGACGTCTCCCGTCAGGCATGGGCCGAGCCGCGGAACTCTGTGGCCCGGCGAGCCAAAGAGTCAAGTCGTTGTTGGAGA
>WNFX01004966.1_pt1 | contig 12942 bp, 11 predicted proteins | sample 5400111 | NCBI WGS metagenome assembly WNFX01 (sample SAMN13153363, study PRJNA577476) | soil metagenome | isolation source: 40 cm soil or saprolite under grassland replicate 1 | place: USA:California | collected 2016-06-15
GGCTCGACCCTGCGCCAGACCCCTTCCCAGTTCTCGCCTCACGCCGGACCATCCTCGAAGGGAGCCATGCCAGTGACCTTCCAACGGCTGTGTAAACTCAGTGTTTTTTAACGGACATTAAATTTGTCAGCCCGTCAGGTACACTGGACTGACCAGGGCCAAGCAACTCGCGATCCTCGTGGGGCCGCCCAAGTCTATCGGGTTCGCGGTGAAACGGATGTTGGATCGGCAACGGTACACTGCACTCGCGGACCGGCTTAAACAAACGGAGCGCGTTTTTCCATTGTGAAGCACGTTGATTCAAGGGAGTGAGACAAAGATGGAGGGAATCCGATGGCGAACCAAGAACATGTTGATCTGCTCAAGAAGGGGGTGAAAGCATGGAATCAATGGAGAAAAGAGCATCCAGAGATATATCCGGATCTGAGGGGTATCGTCCCCCTCGAAGGGGTTAATCTCAGTAAGGCTAATCTCAAAAGAGCGAATTTTAGTTATGCGGATCTCAGAGGCGTCAATCTCAGTGAAGCCGATCTTAGTTATGCGGATCTTACGAGAACGAGGTTTAGTAATTGCTCTCTAAAACACGCCAATCTAAGCTATGCTAATCTCACCCGTGTTATTTTTAGATCGACGAGTTTCAGGGATGCTAACCTCTCGGAAGCTCAACTCAGCCGAGCTGAATTCAATGGATGCAAACTTAATGGGGCAAATCTCACTAAAGCAAGAGTGGGATCAACTTTATTCGGGAAGATTGATCTAAGCCAGACAAAGGGACTTGAGACAGTGTGGCACAGTGGTCCTTCAACTATTGGGATTGATACCATCTACCTTTCAGAAGGTAAGATCCCAGAGATATTTCTGCAAGGTGCTGGCGTTCCCGATTCCTTTATCATATATACCCATTCCCTTGTTGGACATCCCGTCAACTACTACTCGTGTTTCATTAGCTACTCCAGCAAAGACGAAGCTCTGGCCCGCCGTCTGCATACCAATCTCCAGGCGAAAGGCGTACGATGCTGGTTTGCCCCCGAAGATATGAAGATCGGCGACAAAATTCGTACCCAGATCGGCGAGGCTATCCATCTCCAGGACAAACTGCTGCTCTTGCTCTCAGAACACAGCATTACCAGCACCTGGGTCGAAGATGAGGTCGAAGCAGCATTGGAGAAGGAGCAGAACCAACACCGCAACGTGCTTTTTCCAGTGCGCTTAGACGAAAGTGTGATGGAGACATCTCAAGCATGGGCAGCCATGCTTCGGCGTAGCAGACACATCGGCGACTTTAGTAACTGGACAGACCTACAAGCGTACCAGATGGCTTTCAAACGCCTGCTGGAAGACTTGAAGAAAACAGATGAACAACAGGATCAGGAGACGAAGCAGTGAGCGAACAGCAAGCATCGCATCCTATCAAGCTGTTCTACAGCTATGCCCATCGTGATGAGCGGCTCCGCAAGCGCCTGGAAACCCATTTGAGTGCGTTGCGGCAGCAAGGGGTGATCACTGAGTGGCATGATCGCAAAATTGTGGCTGGCACCGACTGGAAGCAGAGCATTGACGCGCACCTCATGACGGTGACTATCATTCTCTTGCTCATCAGCCCGGATTTTCTGGCCTCCGACTATTGCTATGGGATCGAGATGCAACGCGCATTAGCGCGTCATGCAGCGGGTGATGCCTGTGTGATCCCCGTGATCCTGCGCCCAGTCGATTGGCAAGGGACACCCTTTGCGCATCTGCACTGTGTGCCAACGGATGCAAAACCGGTGACAACGTGGACTAATCGCGACGAGGCATTTCGGGATGTGGCGACAGCTATTCGGACGGCTATTGAACAACTGCATCCACATCCCTCTCGGTCACCCGTTACTCAACAAACCATCTTTGCTCCTGCGCCGGTTCCAACGCCCGCTCAGCCACAGAACCTACCCTCTGACTATCACTCCTGTGTTTTGAGTTATGCTACCGAAGACCAGGCATTTGCAGAGAAACTCCATGCAGATCTGCAAAGCCAGGGTGTCTCCTGCTGGTTTGCTCCGCATGATCTCAAGATCGGCGACAAGACGCGCGAGAAGATCTACGAGGCTATTCAGAAGAAGGACAAGTTGCTGTTGATCCTCTCTGAACACGCCGTCACAAGCGATTGGGTGGAACGAGAAGTGGAACTGGCTTTCGAGCGGGAACGTCAGCTACCAGAAACCCTGCTCCTCTTTCCCATTCGGCTCGATGATGCTGTGATGCAGACGAATACGGCGTGGGCAGGGGATATTCGCAGGATACGCTTGATTGGTGACTTTCGACAGTGGCAGGAGGATGAAACAGCCTATCGATTCGCCTTACAACGACTGTTTCGTGATTTGCATACGTGAGGTAAAAGGAGGCACAGCAATGGCAAACCCGGAGCAGCTTGAACGACTCAAGCAAGGTGTAGGAGATTGGAATGTTTGGAGAAAAGAGAACCCTCACGAGCGGGTGGATCTGAGCAAGGCTAACCTGAGTCATACCCTCCTGGCCTTCGTCGACCTGAGCAGGGCTGATCTGAGCAGGGTCAATCTAGGTGGGGCTATGCTGATCGAGGCCAACCTAAGCGGGGCCAACTTGGCCGGGGCTGACCTGAGTGAAGCCGACCTGAGCATGGCCAACCTGAGCGGAGCCAATCTGGATGGGGCTGAACTGAGAGTAACCGATCTGAGTGGGGCCGACCTGAGCGAGGCCAACCTGAGCGGAGCCTACCTGTCCAGGGTGATCCTAAGCGACCTCGATCTCCGAACCACAAAAGGTCTCGCGATGGTCCTGCATGGGGGACCATCGCGAGACCTTTTGTGGTTCGGCTTCCCCAGGATGGCAGCGCGCTGCACTTCCTCCGTGGTGCTGGCGTGCCCGATGAGTGGATTGACTTCTGGCGGACCACCATGGTACATCCCATCCAGTACCACTCCTGCTTCATCTCCTACTCCAGCAAAGATGAGACCCTGGTCCGTCGTCTCCACACCGACCTCCAAGCGCATGGTGTACGCTGTTGGTTCGCCCCCCATGATATGAAAATTGGCGACAAGGTCCGTACCCGCATTGATGAGGCAATCCACCTGCAAGAAAAGTTGCTCCTTCTGCTTTCTGAGAACGCTGTCGTTAGCAATTGGGTAGAAGTTGAAGTGGAGGCCGCGCTGGACAAAGAGCAACGCCAGCAGCGTGAGGTGCTTTTTCCAGTGCGCTTGGATGACGCGGTAATGCACACATCTCAAGCATGGGCTAAACAATTGCTTCGCACCCGCTACATTGGTGACTTCACCAACTGGACAAATCCACAGGCGTATCAAACCGCGTTTGATCGACTCCTTCGTGACTTGAAGAAAACGAGTTAACTTGTAACAGAAAAGAGGCACTCGGTTGGGAAAACAGTGTTGGCCTATCCTATCGTTCATTACGCTCGCTGCCAAACGCCATCTTTTCGTTGCCAATCATCCTGTGGTGTCCCATAGCCGTTTTTCGTCAACCAGATCCGAGAGATCCCCAGCACCTGCTTGAGCGTCTCAATCCGTCGTCGCGCCTGATCGATGGGACAGGCAGCAGCAAAGACCTGGTGGATCGGACATCGCTATTCATGTCCCTGTGTGTACGAAAAATGCTGATTAAATCGTACACACAAAAAATGGGCTGTCGAGTTCAGGAGAATTGATCACGATGCCATTGTAAAAAAGAGGGTATTAAGAGGGTTGACTTCCTCAAGATCATCCTACATAATGTCCTGCCCTCATACCCGTCTCGAACATGATGGCAAGCAGGAACTTATCCCTGATATGCACGCACGCGTTCAGGAGCTGCTGTACCTGCTCATGGGTCAGCGTCTTTGGTTGCCGCTGTTCTCGCTTGAGGGCGACGACACGGGTGGCTTCTGGTTTCGTCTTGGCAATGCCATGCAGAAACGGCTTGTAGCGACCACGATGCGGCATGGAAAGCTGGTACAAAGGCAGCTCAGAGATGGTTTTCAAACGGATATGATAGATGTAAAATCCATGAACCGCGCTGAGTATCTGGTCGATGGTGGCATTGGTGCGTCTGGCTGGTCTGGACTCAATAGAGATCGTCGAGGAGTCGAGCCTCCGCAGCCAGGTGATGAATGCGGCAAGTTGTGCCACATCCATTTCGGACCAGGAAAGGTGCTCATCGCAGAGATACTCCCAGAACAATTTCAACCGATGAGCAGTAGCTCGAATCGTGTTCGGACTCCGATCCAGGTCATGTAAAAACTTGAGGTAGGAGAGAATCGGCAACACTGGCGCATAGTCATCGTCAAGCACCATCCAGCTTACAAGATCTGTATTGGGAAGACGTACCCGCTGCACTTTCATTGTTTACATCCCTTTCGTTCTGAAAATGGTCTCTCTGTTCCATTCTACACAGAACAACCAAGGGATGTTTTTCTACCTTCTCTACGTCGTGAGCAGGCTCTTTTCCAGGTCTAGATTTTTATTATAAAGTTATAGCTTGTGACTGGCTCTTGCTAGAAACTCACAGACTCAGGACCGGAAAGAGAGTGTGCAGTGATTCTCATGGGTAGCCAGGTAAGACGAGAGCGAAATTTCTGATCTGCCCGAGAGGAAATTTCGCAGGTGTCAGGCATCGCTCTCTGCCTGCCTGCACGCAAGACGGGGATCACTCTTGCTCATTGCGGAACTTTGGAGGACCGAGCCAGCGCCGGACCTCCCGATCCTGCTGGTCATCCCACATCTGCACCTCCTCTGGCCGCAGTTCCTGGTCTAGCTGCTGCTTTCCGAGCAGTTCCAGACGAATGCGTGCTTCCCGCCCATGATACAACGGAATGGACATCGGGCCAGCATCACAATACCAGCTCTCATCGGATGGCTCATAGCCGACGTGTCCTGCAATCCAGGTCGTCCCGGCAAGGATATCGAGGGGATCGCCCTCACGCAGCGGACAACCATGCAGGACGTAGCAACCTTCTCTCACATCATACACGAGCTTTCCTTCTCTCGATGCCATTGCTTTCCTCCTCTCCCCCAAAGTATACCCCTGACGCGGGGACAATGGAAGAACAGCAGGATCTGAACGTTGCGTGCTGGCTCTCACTCCCACGAGATCCTGCCTTTTTTGTCGCCCCAAGCTATGCAGTTACGAAAATAAAACTATACCTTGTCTCTCCCTCTTCGAGACCGATGGCGACGGTCTGTACTTGCTGCGGGCAGTCGCCGCCCCTGCTGGGTAATGTTCCCGATCACAGAGCGATCCGGTTCTTGTGGCTGCGCCCATTCTGACGCCTCGCCTGCCTGATCCACCGTGAAAATCTCATCACGGTTCGCATCCAGGAAGACCAGCAGATTGGCCGCCGCTTGTCTATTGAGCAGGTGCTGGCCTGTCGGCGTGGTGATCATCAAGACGTTGTCGGTCCAGCAGAAGGTCAGTCCTCCGACGGTAACACTCTCCATCTCATTTCCTCCTGATAGTAATCTCTCTGTTGGTAGAACGAACCAACCCAGAAGTATGCCTCGTTTGACGCGACCATTCTCCAGGTCCGATAATACTTTCAAGTACGCATGCATGCATGCGTGTAAGTAAGAAAGGCAGGTTTTTGTATGGCACTCAGGAGGAAAGTTAAGCTCAAACGCTTGACCCGGATATGGATCTTTCTTATAAGAAAGGGAGGTAGTGCAAAAACAACATCAGCGGTAAACTTTGCCGCTGCTCTCGCCTATCGCTTTGGTCGCAAAGTTTTGTTGGTCGATCTGGATCCACAATCGAATGCAACAACGCATGTTGGCATCAACCCGAAAACCCTTTCTTCGTCAGTGAATACACTCTTTACGACTGTTGGGGTGGATCCACACGATGTCATTGTGCCGGTGTCATTTGTTATTAGCAAACAGCGTTTCCAATTCGATGTCATGCCTGCAAATCGCGATCTAGATGAAACCGATCTGAGTATGAAGGCCACGCAGGTCGGCCTGTTCAGCCCCATCATTGATGCACTAGCAGATGACTACGAGGATATTATCATCGATACCCGTCCGACCAGAAGCTTGCTCACCCTCAGTGGCATGATTCCAGCGACCCATGCGATTATCCCTATGGAGGCTGGTATTTTTGCCCTGGATGCGTTGGAGGACTCACTGAAGGATATCAACGAAGTTCGTACTGGTCTCAATCCTGATCTCAAACTGATTGGTGTTCTCCCCACACGGGTACGTGAAACTACGAATCTTTCCAGGGAAGTGTTAGGAAGTGCAGCTAGCCAGTACGACCAATTGCTGATCCGCTACCCAGATACCAATAGTGATGGAAGGAAGATTGAACGTGTGCTCTATATCCGCGACGGCATAAAGTTAGGCGAAGCTCCAGCCTATGGTGTACCTGGTATTGTCCATGAACCAAGAGATAATGCATCTCTCGATTATTTGAAACTTGCGGAGGTGCTACATGGCCAAGCGGGATGATCTCGCAAAACGACTTGCGGAAAGGAATGTGGTGAAGGTAGAGAATCCGATTGAGGCAATTGCTGCCTCGCTTAAGCAGGAGTCTCAAGATACAGGGCAGCAAGTAGTTACGCAGGAAAGCGTACAAAAAGACATGCAGGAAAACGTACCTACGCGTACGCATGCACGCACGCATGAAGGCAAACAGGCACGAAAGCGTCTGCCAGAAGAAACCTATATCGGAAAGGGGATGAGCATCGATATGCTCTATGATCAGATTCAGCAGCGCAAACATCTCTCCAATGGCTCATTTCGTTATAGAGCCGACGAGTTGGAGAACATGGATGCTATCTTTCGAGAATTGGAGGCTCAGAAGCCGGGGCGAATCAGTAAGAATGATCTTGCGCGCATGGCCCTCGTCACGCTTTGTCACGACTACCAAGAAAATGGGGAGGAAAGCGTGCTTGCGCAAGTCTTTAAACGCATGTAAGCACGCATGCGTGCATGTATATAACACTCTGGACTAGCGAGCAGGTAGCGATCCTGCAAGGACTGCTATGATACCACCTCATAAATCAGCAGGAGGCAGAATGGCAGAGCCAGATGTTGGTGAGACCTCATCGCTGCCATAGCTACCGTCATCGGTGCCATCAGCGCAGCGCTTGCCATCTCGGACTGGATCGAACAACGGCGCAAGAAGGGGTGAAATGCGCGAGGCTGTCATCAGGTGCAAAGTAGCCTCGGACACAGCACATAACCTCACCACTGATATTCCTCTTCAAGCAGCTTCTTGCTTGCCTTGAGTAGCTTTTTGTAGTAGAATAGCTCGTACTAGAAATCTCATCATAGATACTGGGTTCTAGTACGAGACTATCCGAGAAATCGGTTTGAGCTGCATAGAAGGAGAAAGAGTACAATACATGGAAACAGAGTCATCAAAGATCCTTTCCTTTCCCAAAGACCCTGTACTTTCTTGGATCGAGGCCTACCAGCAGGGATGCTTAGAGCACCTTCCATCTAGTACCGTCGCGGTCTATGTCAGCATTCTCCGTCAGTTTCTCCGATGGGTCATAGAGCGAGCAAAGAAGGGAGAAGTATTTCAACCAGACCATCTGACCACCCCGATAATTGAACGCTATCTGTTCGACTTGTCAAATCAGGGATACAGTTTCACTCATCGCAAGCGTGTGAAGTCGGTCATTACCCACTTTTGTCAGTGGCTTGTTGATGAACAAAGAATGCTGTCCCAAAATCCTGCACGTGGTGTGAAACTTGCCCAACCTCCGGAAGTGAAGCCAGCATCTCCTCCCACATTGCCTCCGCAAGTACGAGCCATTTTGCACAACCTCGTCAAGCGAGATGATCTGCGTGGACAAGCGCTCTTTGCGCTTGGCTATTGGGCAGGCTGTCGTGTTACGGATCTTACCCACCTTCGCATGGAGCATACCCATGTTGGAGGAAAGAATGGATGGCTCCATTTGGGAGAACAATCTTCCAAGGTTCGAGACATTGATCTGGCGAATGAGGCACGACGTCCACTGCATGCATATCTCCAGAAGCGAGCGCGTGATGAACCCAGTCCTTATGTTTTCACCTCACAACGAAGCGCACGACTCTCCGAAGCCGGTTTGCATCACTGGTTTCGTTCGTTCAAACAGCAGGCAGCAGCAGACGAACAAGCAGTTATTGCGGATATTAGCTTTCATGATTTACGCGATGATTTCGCCCATCGGGCGCTTTCATCTGGATGGACACTTGAAGAGACTGCCTACTACTTGGGGCACATCACGCTCAGAGGCACCCCTGCGGTACAGACGACGGTTCGCTATGCTCAGATGACACGAGCACAAGTCAAAGAAAAGATCAAAATGCTCAAGGGATAAGCAGGGTTTCAGCCATTTCAAACAAGGGCGTATCAAGAGTGAGTGTTTTCTTAAAAAAGAGGAAGCTTGTCGAGATGTCCCTTTTTCACTTCAGATGCGTCTTCTCGGAAAATGGCTGACTCCCTGATAAGCATTTAGGTATTTGTATGGTTTTAAAGGAATCAGCTATTATAGTTCACTAACCAGTCTCAGAAAATCACTTTCTCACCAATTACCAAGTTCCCTCTAGTTTTAGATAATAGAAATGAGGATGACATCGAAACCCCCCTGTATCAGCAAGAATCACAGAATTTGCACTAGTCCAATGGAGATCTCCTATCCCATGAGCAGCGACAAATAGGCCGAGGGGCTGTACCTTATCTGATTCAATTATCTGCCAGAAAAATACTCTCCCCGGACCATCGGGGGTAAGTATCCATCTGCCATCGGGAGAAAACGATGCTCTTCCATAGCCACTTTCTAGGGTCAACAGGAGTTGCCCGCTCATTGCATCCCACAATCGTACCGTATCATCACTCGATCCAGTAAGCACCCACTGACCGTTGGGAGAGAACGATACACTGTTTATTTGATCAGTGTGACCTTCGAGGTTCATCTGCAATTGCCCATTAGTTAGATCCCACATCTGTACCATACCACCAACTGAACCGGTAAGTACTCGCTGACCATCCGGAGAGAATGCTGCACTTACTACACTTAGTGTATCGCTTTCTAACGTTATCAACATCTGCCAACTTGCGGTATCCCATATCCATATGGTGCATAACATTTGGTCATTTGCTACCGTTAGCACCTTTGTTCCATTAGGAGAGAACACTCCCACTAATCCATTGCTTTCTAATATATGCAGCGATTGTCCACTAATAGTATCCCATATTCGGGTTGTTCCATCAAAAGAGCCAGTAAGTGCCCGCCTACCATCCGGAGAGAATGCCACACCTAAGATAAAATTTGTATGACCTTCTAGTGTTGTTAGCACTTGTCCTGTAGCTGTGTCTAACACACGCCCGATTCCATCCCATGAGCCAGTCAGTATCTTTTTGCCGTCAGGAGAGAAATCCAATCTTTGTATCGCACTGGTCTGATCTTCTGATATCATACCTATCTGTTCGCTAACTATGCTCCATAATCGTGCGGTTTCATCATTTGAGCCACTGAGTGCATATCTACCATCGGGGGAGAATGCGGTACTGCAAACATAGCCATCGGTGTGGCCAGCGAAGGTCATTAACAATTGCTCACTAGCCAAATCCCATAGTTTTGCTGTTCCATCAATTGAACCAATTAATGCCTTTTTGCTATCGGGGGAGAATGCCACACAGTGTATCCCGCGTTCCCAAGTACTGTGGTCCTCTAGTGTCAACAGGAGCTGCCCACTCGTTGCATCCCATAGGCATGCTGTCCCATCCCAGGAGCCAGTAAGCACTTTCGATCCATCGGGAGAAAATGCCACGCTATTCACATGGGCAGTATGGTCTTTTAACTCTAACTGCACTTGCCCACTGGCCATGTCCCATAACCATGCCATTTTATCATCTGAGCCAGTAAGCACTTTCGATCCATCGGGAGAAAATGCCACACTATTCACCGAGCCCATGTGACCTTCTAGTACCTGCAGTAGTTGTCCACTGGCCGGGTCCCATAACCGTGCCGTTTGATCAGTAGATCCAGTGAGTATTTTCGATCCATCGGGAGAAAATACTCCACTCGTTACCCTACTGGCGCATTTTGGCAGTTCTGCTAGTACTTGACTATTCACTCTGTTCCGTAGTAGAACTGTCCCATTGGATGAACTCTCTAGCTGCACCTCTGCATGTGTATGTCCTTCTAGATCTACTAATACTTGATGAGTCACAGGGTGTGATACTATAATAGTTCCATCAGAGGTATGGTCTATATTCATAACCATGTCTCTATGCCCCTCAAGCCGTTGTAAAATCTGACCGTTCGCTGCATCCCATACTATGGCGACTCCATCGGATGCTCCGGTAAGGAGCTGTTTACCATCGGGGGAGAATGCCACACTATTCACCTTAGCAGTATGATTCTCCAGTGTCAACAGCACTTGTCCGTTGGTTGTATCCCATAACCGTGCCGTTTGATCATCTGAACCCGTCAATATTTGCTTACCATTAGGGGAAAATGCTACGCTGGTCACCCCGTCAGTATGACCAGCAAAAACTCTAACTTGAGAACTATCCTCTGCTCCGGCCTGATTAAGCTGCCGTAACCAGAATGCAGGCTCTTTTCCTACAAAAAGTGTAGAGCCTTCTTCTACAGCTCGATTGAAGAGTTGCTGATAAAACAACCCTGGCAGGATATTAGGCCACCATTTCCGATCCGCAAGTAGGTAGCTCTCTCGATCCAACCAACGTTCAACCTGCTCGATAGACCTTTCTTGATTTGTCCTGATCAGGACAGCATAAGCACGCGCTGATTGTACCTGCCTCAAGCATCCCCAGTATCCCTTCTGTAAAGCGCGTTGCTCCAACTTATTTAAATCGATAAACGTAGTTACGAGTCGTTCTCCTGCCTCTGTTAGCACATTTTTTCCTTTGTCACCTTCTTCAGAGAACAACTGTTGCCCAAACGCTCGCACCAAAGGATGCAGCCGTACTTGGTCCTCGGAGAGCACTTCTAAAAGGCTTAATTCTTGCAATTGCACACATGCTTGCCCCAATGGTTCAAAGATATCTCCTTGTTCACCCAATCCCGCTGCAAGCCCAAGTAACCAGAGCTGGATAGGAGCCGCTTCTGGAAAGTAGCAGGCCAAGTTGAACACACGACGTGCCTCATCAGAGGCTATCTTCTCCCAACTTAATCTGAAAGTTGCAAAGAGAGGTGCAGCATCCCCATATTGTTTTTTCCCCAATTCCAATGCCCCCCGTTGTGTCAGCACCACTTTCAATCGTGTCAGTGTCACTCGCACGTCCCGTACCAACCACCCTCGTAGATGTACTAGTGCCAAAGGTAGGTATCCTACACCCCGGCAAATCTCACGAGCAGCGCAAGATTCTTCGTCTGAACTACCAGCTACTACCTGAGAAAGTAACGACGGACGATGACCATTCAAGAGGAGATGCACTGCTCCCTCCTCTGATAATTGTTTAACGGAATATGTTATCACTCCCTCAGGTATAAATTGGTTTCGTGAGGTGTAAAGAATGGAACAATCTACACCTCTACCAGCCAGGATCGGCAGAACGGACAACATTAGGGAAGGGTCTTCAACGTTATCCAGAATCAGTAAGACATCATTATGGTCTGCAAGATAGCGGCAGAAATGCATAGCCCGCCGCCTTTCGCTTTCTGAACTAGATGTGTCATCATCAAGCGGTAAATATCTAGTTTTGAAGGCAAGCTCTGCAAATTGAGATTGCCAATCGAAGAGATTTTTTCCTGTAGCGGTCATCCAGAAGATGCCAGCAGCGAAGCGATGCTGATCCAGGCAGCGGTAACTGAGTTCGACGGCTAACTGAGTTTTACCGATGCCTCCCATCCCAATCAGCCCTATGTGTGTAGAACGCTGTTTCTTTTCTTCCTTAAGCAGCAGATGCTCCAATTGCCTGAACTCACCGGAGCGAGGTTGGAACAAGGAATTGCGGGGAAAGGGAATGTAGTTCCTGGGACAATCAGCAAGTTGTTTTGTCCCAGGAACAGTATCGTCCAGATAATTCATCCAGCGTTTATTCTGCTGGTGGAACTGTTGTTGCAAGGTAACAATTTCGGGAAAGACCCGAAACACGGTGGTTATGGGAATAGCTCGCCCTCCCAGATCGTTGTGCCTATCACGTGTGAGTTGAACTATGCCACAGACATGGCTTCTCCGTACATTCAGCAGGGGAGCGCCACTCAGCCCAGGTCGAACTTGCCCACTCTTGAACTTGAGTTGTTCTCCTTGCTTACCAGCAATCCCTTCCAGTGAAAAAGTAACAGGATCGCCATCAGGGTGGTCGTCTGGATAACCATAACTGTATAGAATATCAAAAGGGATGGCCTCTTCGTGCAGGTAGACACAGGAATGGTCAGAGAGGCTCACTTGCAATAACGCTAGGTCATGTTCTTGCTGAAGTTTTGTAATCTGCGCAATGTAGACTTGATCATTCCTATATACTTCAACAGCTTTCATACTCGACTGAGCAGCTTTGACCACATGAGCACAGGTCAGAACTAAGCCAGGAGCGACAAAAAAACCTGTCCCATGTCCAACTTTTCCTGATACTGATATACGCACCGTGCATTGACGCAAAAGTTCGTAGAGTTGCTGCCCCATATTTCCTCTGGTGCTACTCAGACGACGCTTCGCCCCACTCTAGGGTAATCTTCAGGTTGGAAGTACCAGAACCTTTGACTAAGAGCGCCGTCAGTTGCCCTGCTTCAAGGGCAACTTCCAAGCCGAACTCAACACTGGCCTTGTGCGGCTTTACCTTTTGTAAAGTGGTGACTATCGATCCTGCGATGCCTTCAATCGCATCGGTAACATATTTAAAAGCCCACGGGATGCGCAACGAGATGAAAACAAGCAAGCAATATAAGTATAATGAGAGAAAAGAGGGAAAACCCTTGTAAAACAGGCAAAAATGTGTCTCCTTAGAAGAAGAAAAATCCTCTATCTTACTTACTAAGGAGAA
>WNFX01008190.1_pt1 | contig 12941 bp, 8 predicted proteins | sample 5400111 | NCBI WGS metagenome assembly WNFX01 (sample SAMN13153363, study PRJNA577476) | soil metagenome | isolation source: 40 cm soil or saprolite under grassland replicate 1 | place: USA:California | collected 2016-06-15
TGTCGGCACCGACGCGGACGCGCTCCAAAAGCGCATTCTCGAGTTGGAACAAGAATTGGCCACGCTGCGCAGCCGGCTCAATCAACCGGTTCGGCATCGCATGCCAGACACGCGCAATTCTATGACCCACCGGTTCGAGATCGCCGGTCACGAGGGTTACATCACAGTCGGTCTGTATGAAGACGGACAGCCGGGCGAGCTTTTCATTACCATGTCGAAGGAAGGCAGCACCATCGGCGGGTTGATGGACACCGTCGGCACGCTCACTTCAATCGCGCTGCAGTACGGCGTGCCGCTCGAAAGTCTGGTGAAAAAATTCGCGTATCAGCGATTCGAGCCGAGCGGGTTTACAAAAAATCCCGACATTCGTCACGCGACGAGCATTACCGATTACGTGTTCCGCTGGCTCGCGTGCCAGTTCATCAAAGGCTACAAAGAAGCAACGTCGCCGAACCGTGCGCAGCCCGAGTTGCCGCTGAAGGAAATCCCCGAGATCGAAAAAAAAGCTCTCAACCGGCCAGTCACGGATTTAGCGCGCACCGGCGACAAACAAGTGATCGACGTGATCACGAGTAAGTCGTCCAATGATCCTGCCACCGCAGGAGGAAATGGAAACGGCGCCAGTAACTCGCCGGATCGCGTAACCGTAGCGCTTGGCAGCATCTTCATGGGAATCACCTGTTCGGTATGCGGCAGCGACAAAGTCATCCGCGCCGGCGCATGCGGTGTTTGCATCGAATGCGGCACCAGCCAGGGATGTAGCTGAGGCGGCGCGCTGCCAACTTGATGCGAAATCAGCGCACCAGCCATTCGGCTGGATAATCGGACTGAACTGCGCTTGATTGGACACGCGCGCGCGCATGGCTACAGTGCGCGCGCCCGCCGTGTTCGGCTAAAATCTGAATGAACAAACTCGACGCGCAGAGACAGAAAGAGATTCAACAAGCGGAGGAACTGCTTTTCGCGGGGCCGCAGGCGGTGGGGTTTGCCAAGGGACTTTTCCAGGGTCATTTCGTGGCCGATTGGGTGATGCCGTATCCTCGCATCCCGGCGGCGCAACAAATCGAGCTGGATGAAACGCTCAGGGAACTCCGCCAATTTCTCGATGAGCATCTCGATCCTGCGGAGATCGATCGCCAGGCAGACATTCCGCGCGAGGTGATCGACGGTCTGGGCTGCGTCGGTGTGCTCGGCATGACTGCGCCGAAGGAATACGGCGGACGCGGCTTCTCGCAAATGGCGAACTGCAAAGTGCTGGAAGAAATCGGGCGCCGTTGCGCATCGACATCGGTTTTCGTAAACGCGCACCATTCCATCGGGATTCGCGCGTTGCTGTTATTCGGGACACACGAGCAAAAGCAGCAATGGCTACCCAAATTATCAAGTGGCGAGCAGTTGGGTTCATTCGCTCTCACTGAGAAAGAGGCCGGATCGGATGCGGCAAATGTGCAGATGCAGGCGCGTCCCAGCGAGGACGGGTCGCACTTTATTTTGAACGGCGAAAAACGTTACATCACCAATGCCGCGATCGCGCATGAGCTCACAGTGATGGCGCGCACGCCCGTGCCGGGTTCAGACAAGACCGCCATCACGGCTTTTCTGGTCACGCCTGACATGCCGGGATTCGAAATCCTCGAAGCGCGCATGCCGAAGATGGGAATCCGCGGGACTGCCACGGGGCGGTTTGCGTTGCACGACGTCAAAGTGCCAAAGGAAAATATTCTGGGCACGATGGGCAAAGGACTAAAAGTCGCCCTGACGGTGCTCGATTTCGGGCGGACCACATTCGGCGCATGCTGTACGGGCGCAGCGAAAACCTGTTTGGAACTGGCCGTTCAGCACGCGAACACGCGCAAACAATTCAACAAAACGCTGGGTAATTTCGAACTGGTCAAAAAGAAAATCGCGCGCATCACGGCCGACGCGTACGCAATGGAAGCGATGACCACGGTCACCGCGTCGTTGATCGATCGCGGTTTGGAGGATTATATGATCGAGACCGCGATGCTGAAGGTCTTCACTACCGAGCGGCTCTGGGAGTGCATCAATGACGTGTTTCAGATTTATGGTGGTTCGGCTTATTTCGTCGATCTCCCATTGGAGCGAATGATGCGCGACGCGCGCATTAACCAGATCGGGGAAGGCGCGAATGAAGTGCTCACTTCGTTCATTGCGCTGGTCGGCATGCGTGGACCTGGCATGGAGTTCAAGGAAATTTACGACACCATGATGAAGCCATCCCGCGATCGAATGAGCAAAGCGTGGGCCGCGGGAAAGAACCGGCTTGGCGCGACGATTCGCGTTCCCGATGTGCCAGTTCAAAGCGACGAGCTTCGCGCGCATGCGCGACAACTCGGCCGATTGATCTGGCGTTTTAATGTTGCCGTCAACCGCGCGTTGATCACGTATCGCGAACCGATTCTCGACATGCAGCTTGTTCAGGAACGCATCGCGAATGCGGCAATGGATCTGTTTGCATCAACGTGTGTCCTCAGCCGCCTGGACAGCGAAATTCAGTTTGCTCGTCGAAATGGCGATGCGGCACCGCCCGATCACTCAGCTGCCGATCTGTTTTTGCGACAATCATTTCGCCGGATTCGCGGTTTCCTTGGCGCACTGACGGACAACGAGGACAAATCGGTGCTCGCAGCAGCAAAATCCAGCTTAGCTAAGCCACCCAGCTAACTCCGAAAGGTTTCGCGAGTAAAATTTGGCCGCACGCATTTATACCGACAAAGATGTCGATCTCCGCTGGCTGAAGGAGAAAACGTGCGCAGTGATCGGCTTCGGCGCGCAAGGCCGTGCGCACGCTCTCAATCTTCGGGATAGTGGGATCGGCGTAATCGTTGGGCTTTATCCCGGCAGCAAGTCGCGCGCTCGTGCCAGGCGAAGCGGGCTTCGAGTGCTCGACACGTCCGAGGCTGTGCGACGCGGCGACATTATTTTTCTGGCGCTTTCAGATACGCAGATCCCGGCCATTTACCGGAAACAGATCGCTCCGAACTTGCGTCCAGATCAGACACTGCTCTTTGCGCACGGCTTCGCGATTCATTACCGGACGATTGTTCCGCCCAAAGACATCGACGTGGTCATGGTCGCGCCCAAAGGACTGGGACCGATGGTGCGTCGAGAATTCGTGCACGGTCGCGGCGTGCCTGCGTTGATTGCAGTTCATCAGGATCGCAGCAGACACGCGAAGCAAACGGCCCTGGCGTGGGCGAAAGGAATTGGCTGCACGCGTGCCGGTGTACTCGTTTCGAATGTCTGCACGAGCTCAAGTTCATTGTCGATCTTATCCACGAGGCAGGACTCACCGGAATGCGCAGACTGATTTCGGATACCGCCAAATGGGGCGAGCTGACCGTCGGTCCAAAGATTATCGATCAAACAGTGCAAAAGCACATGAGATCTGTGCTGCGCGACATTCGTTCAGGCAAATTTGCACGCGAGTTTATTCGGGAAATGGAAACCGGCGCGCGTCGTCGCACGGATTTGTTGCGCAAAGCTGAAGCGCACCCGATTGAAAAAGTTGGCGCGCGACTGCGCGGCCTAATGAGCTGGAAATAAAAACAAAAAGCAATCGGCGCTGCCGTGTCGGGCAGCGTTATCGCTCGCCGAACTGCGGTTTTTTGGCGAAATTATTTATTCGCGCCCGATAACCAGTAGCGGGTTGGCGGTGGTCGGAAACGTACCGACCAATCGTTCGCATCGCATGGGAATGCCAGAAGCGACGGTCTTTATGTAGCAGATTTTTACGATCGCTGGACTAGCAATCTGCTGCGTTGGTCGCGCAACTGCGTTCTTGCCTGGATCTGAAGCAAATGCCGATGCGCAAAATGCGAGCGCGAGCACGATGCCTGCATATGTTTTCATGCCCTGATTGTGAGCCTGCTTCGAACTTTGCGCAAGCGAATTCATAGTGCGTAGAAGCGACAATTTCAGCCACCTCCCTTCGCCACGGACACGGCGGGGCAGCCCGCCCTTGTCTCGCAGTTGCGGCAACGACGCGACAGGAGGTCCCGGCGTGCAAGAGCGAACATCAATCTGCCCAGAGAAAGTGTTCCAAGCGCAGATGATTCAGCCGGGCCTTGGCTTCTTCGCTTCGGTTGCCACCCGCCGCGGCCAGGCGCTCATAAATCGCAGCTGCGGACTGCCATTTCGAATCTTCCTCCAGCAGCCGCGCGGCATTAAATCCGGCCTTGTAGTACCAGAAGAGTTCACGTTGTCCGTATGGGCGCGTTTCGTCCTCCAGGATTTTGTAAAACGTTTCGAGCGCGCTGGCGCGGTCGTCTTTCTTTTCTAAACAGAGGGCCTTTTTGAATAGCGCCTGGTTGCGCCAATGGCTGGGCTCGTTTTTGTCCAACGCGAGTTGGTCATAAATTTCTATGGCCTGCTGGTAATTTGCGCTGCCTCCCATCTCAAAAAAAATGTCGCCCTTGGCGCAAAGCGCTTCCCGTTTTTCAGACGGCGAAGCGTCGCTTTTCAGCACTTCATCGTACAACGCAAGAGCATCTTTGGTCTTGCCAAGTTTGCGCTCGATGAGGGCTTGTTCATTGCGTGCGGACCACCGCATCGCGCCGTTTTTCTGCACGACCTGATCGAATAGAACAATCGCCCGATCCAATGAATGCTCGCCCATACTCGACATGGCCGATTCCGCCGCGAAAAAAAGTGCTCTTTCCGCCAGAGAGTCATCCGGGTTCTGTTGCGCGATAATTTCAAACTGCGTCTGCGCGTTTGCGAAATCCTGGCGCCGGTAATAAAGTTCCGCTAATTTCATTCGAACTTCTGGAGCGAATGGTGAGAGGCCGTGTTGCTCCAGAAATCGCTTTGCGAGCTCAATGACTTTCGTCTCGTTTCCACCCGCTGATTCTTCTACCCAGATGCTGAGATAATCGGCGCGCTCCCCGGCCGCGGCGGTCGGCGCCGACTCGGCTGCGCGAGCGAGATCTTTGCGCGCATCATCCATGCGCGGCGGCGACGAGTGAAAGGCCAGCTCAGCCAGGGCAACCCATACTTCCGACACGCGCGGATTCTTGGGAAAATCGCGGATGAACTGCTGCAACGATACCTCCGCTTTTTTGTCGCCTTTTGCCGCCTGCATCAGGCCTTCCTCCAATCGTAAGTTGGCGCGAGCCTCATCGTCACCGCCCTGCTTGTCCAGCTCGCTGTAATTAACCAGGAAACGAGCGTGATTACCAAGTTGCAACCAGCCGTTGGAGGCATTAAAGAGCGCAGCTCTCGCCCAGGGCGAATTGGAATGGGCGATTTGTTCAAAAGCCGCCGTCGCGGTATCAAATCGCTTCGCCAAGTAGTGCGCTTGCGCAGATAAAAAATCGATTCGAGCCAGCGAAGCCGGTTCGGGACGCAGCAGACGCGCGTCATCCAAGATCGCAATCGCCTCATCGAAATGCCGGTCTTCCACTTCAAATTGTGCGAACTCTAGAAAAGCAGGTGCGATCGCCGGCGATTTGATGCCGGTGCGTCGCAGGTCGGAAAATAGTTGCCGGGCTCGGTCACTCCGGCCGCCGCGAATTTCCAGCCGAGCGAGATACCATCGAGCAAATGTTCGCCGCGGCTCTTCCGGCCTGCGCACCCATTTCTCCAGTTCGTTGCGCGACGGTTTGTGCTCTGCTCGATACAACTCATCTAGTTTTGCGAACAGAAGAGGCAGATCCGAGTCTGCCGGGTGAAGATCGACAAACTGCTCAATGACATCATCTCCGGCTTCCGGTGTTTTTAGTTGCAGGTGTGCTTCGGCGATGCCGAAGAGTGCCGCGATTAGCGTGGCATGAGCTGCTCCCTCCGGCCTTTTCAGAAGCGTTTGAAACATGCCGATTGCTCTCTCCGGGCGCTGCAAAATCAGCTCCAGGCGTCCGCGTAACAGCCGCCGTTCTCTCCGCTCGGCAACCGATCTTGGCTTCATTTCTTCCAAGAGACGCTGCGCATTAGCGGCGTCGGCCATTTCAATGGATAGCTCTGCCGCTCGTAACTGCGCTCGGATAGCCCATTCTTTGTCATGGAGGAGAAGGTTAAGCTTTCTCAAAGCTTCTTCCCGCTTTCCTAAGGCGCGCAGCATCTCCGCGGCCCCAAAAGTGGCTGCTTCGCGAAACGGTGAACCTTCGTGCGTAGCCAATTCCTCATACAGCGGCAGCGCATCGGCCCATCGCTTCAGGCCGGCGAAGGCTTGGGCGCGCCAGAACCTTGCCCACGGGAGTTCGCGTACTCGACCGTCTGCCAACAAGACGAGGGTATCTTCCGGCTCCCTTGCAGCCACCTGGGCTTCGGCAAGTTTCTCGGCGGCCGCGCGCCATTCGGCATCGGGCAGATTCCTGTTTAGCAACGCCTGCAACCGCACAACCGCGACTTCCGGCACGCCTTCTGGAAGCGGCGCGCTCGCTTCGGCAATCTCAGCAGAAATGTCCGCACGCGCGAATGGCGTGAGCATGCCTATGAGACAGATGAATGCAATGTGTCTTATCAGGCTCATCTTCTCTCCAGCATTGGCCGCAAATATCGGCCCGTATGGCTACTTGGAAGAGCTGCGATCTTCTCCGGCGTACCGGCTCCGACGAGATCGCCGCCACCTTCGCCACCCTCAGGTCCCAAATCGATGATCCAGTCGGCGCACTTGATCATCTCCAGATTATGTTCAATCACAATCACCGTATTACCTGCATTGCGCAGCTTCATTAACACTTGCAGCAGTTTCTCGATATCGGCGAAATGCAATCCGGTCGTCGGCTCATCAAGAATGTAAAGGGTGCGCCCGGTTGCTTTTTTCGCAAGCTCGGTGGCGAGTTTTACCCGCTGCGCTTCTCCGCCGGAAAGAGTTGTCCCGGCCTGGCCAAGTCGCAGATAACCAAGACCGACATCCAGCAGTGAGTTTAGCTTTTCTGAAATGCTGGGAACATTACGGAAAAAGCGCGCCGCCTCATCAACGGTTAGATCGAGCACGTCGGCAATATTCTTGCCTTTGTAAGTGATCTCGAGCGTCTCACGGTTGTAACGCCTGCCATGGCACACTTCGCATTCGACATACACGTCCGGTAAAAAGTGCATCTCGATTTTGATCAACCCGTCGCCTTCGCAGTTTTCGCAACGGCCGCCTTTGACGTTGAAACTGAAACGGCCCGGGTCATACCCACGCACGCGCGCGGCCGGCAATTGCGCGAACAGCTCGCGTATGGGCGTAAAGGCGCCGGTGTAAGTGACGGGATTTGACCGCGGCGTTCGGCCAATCGCGCTTTGGTCAATCACAATAGCCTTGTCGATCTGTTCCACTCCTTGAAGCGCCCGATGAGTGCCCGGTTTTTCTTTCGCGTTGTAGAAACGCCGGAACAGCGCGCGCCGCAGAATGTCATCCACCAGAGTGGATTTGCCGCTGCCGGAGACACCGGTCACACAGGCGAGACAACCAAGAGGAAAGGATACGTCGATTTTCTTGAGGTTGTTTTCAGTTGCACCGACCACCGTAAGCCAGCCATCGGATCGTGGCTGAACGCGCTGCTTTGGAATCGCGATGCGCGCGCGTCCGGAAAGATAATCGCCGGTTAACGAATTCTTCGCGCGCAGGATGTCGTTAAGTTTCCCTTGCGCCACGATTTCGCCTCCGCGCGGACCTGCGCCCGGGCCAAGATCGATAATGTGATCGGCAGCCCGGATGGTTTCTTCGTCATGTTCAACTACAATGACCGAATTGCCCAAATCACGAAGACGCCACAGTGTCCCCAGCAATCGCGCATTGTCGCGCTGATGCAACCCGATGCTTGGTTCATCCAAAATGTAAAGAACCCCGGCAAGCCCGGAGCCGATTTGTGTCGCCAATCGGATTCGCTGTGCCTCGCCGCCGGAAAGCGTCCCGCTTTGCCGATCGAGGGTGAGATAACCAAGCCCGACTTCAACAAGAAATTGCAAGCGCGATTGAATTTCGCGCACCACGTCGGTCACAATGGTTTGCTGCTGTGCAGTCAGCTCCAGGGCACCAATGAACCGGGCAGCTCCTTCGATCGTCAGCTCACTAAACTGGTGAATGTTCAGTTCGCGTGCGTGTCGGTCCTTTATGGTAACCGCAAGAACTTCCGGTTTGAGCCTTGCTCCGTTACACACCTTGCACGGTTCGCGCGTCATGAACGAGCGAATGCGATTGCGTGTGAATTCACTCTGAGTTTGCTCGTAAAGCCGCTGCATTTGCGGCACGAGTCCCTCGAATGGTTTCGCGACTTTTCGCTCGCCGCCGTCGTTGAAATTTATTTCAATCGCCGTCCCGTTCGTACCGAAGTACAGCGCTTGTTTAAATTGCTCTGGCAAATCGCTAAAAGGAACGTTTTCATCAACGTGAAAGTGTTTCACCAGCGCCTTTTGCAAATGCCGGTAGTATGCCTGCATCCGCTTTGTCCCGCGTCGCCACGGCGTGATTGCTCCTTCAGCTAGCGTTCTGCCAGGATCGGAAATCATTAGATCTGGATCGCAGACCAACTGTGTGCCAAGCCCATGGCAAGCCGGGCATGCTCCCAGATGGCTGTTGAAAGAGAAATGTTTGGGAGTGAGCTCAGCCAACGTGAATCCAGTCTGCGCATTCCCGTAATCCGTAGAGTAGCGCCGTTCTTCCCACTTTTCTGATTCGATGTTGGATGTTGGACGTTCGGCGTTCGGCGTTTTCCGCGTCGATCGCAAGGTTGACAATTTGTTCCCGCCCCATTTGAGCGCAGTCTCAATGGAATCTGTCAGACGCACACGAATCCCATCGCGCATGACCAACCGATCGACTACCGCCTCGATAGTATGCCGACTGTTCTTGTTGAGCCGGATCGGCTTGGGGCAATCCAGCTCGGTAATCTGACCGTCAATCCGCGCGCGGACGAATCCTTCGCGCTTGATCTTTTCGATCACATCCCGGAATTCGCCCGGTTGATTCTCGATCAATGGCGCTAGCACAATAATTTTGGAACCCGGCTCGTATCCCAGAATCTGATCGACAATTTGCTGAGGCGTTTTACGACTCAGCGGCTGTCCAGTCAGCGGATCGTGCGGCTGGCCAACAGCGGAAAAGAGGACCCGGAGATAATCGTAAATTTCAGTGGTGGTCGCGATTGTGGATCTCGGATTGGCGCCCGCGCTGCGCTGTTCGATGGCGATCGCAGGAGAAAGCCCCTGGATAAAATCGACATTTGGCTTTTCCATCTGATCGAGGAATTGCCGCGCATACGCGGAGAGGCTTTCGACATATCGGCGTTGCCCCTCGGCATAAAGAGTATCGAAGGCCAGCGAGGATTTCCCCGAGCCACTCAAGCCGGTGATGACCACCAACTTCTCCCGTGGAATCTCCACATGAAGGTTCTTGAGATTGTGCTGGCGGGCACCACTAATCTTGATAACTTGCGCAGGCATTCTGACGAGGAATGTCGAACCTATTAGTCAAGCACAGCCGTTTCATTTCTCCAGCGAAATTGCGTTATCGAGAGTACGACCGAGTGGCTGCCCCGGTGAAATTCCGCCTGGGTTGTAAAGATGAAAGTCTCAATCGTAATCCCCTGTTACAATGAAAAGAACACAATCGAGAAGATCATTGAGGCAGTTCGCAACGCACCGTTGAAAAGCAAGGAGATTATTGTGGTGGATGATTGCTCAGAGGATGGGACGCAGACTTTGCTCCGGGAGAGGCTTTCGTCGACGGTTGATCGGATTATTTATCATCCGGTGAATCAGGGTAAGGGAGCGGCCCTGCGCAGCGGGTTCGCGGCTGCGACTGGAGATTTCATTCTAGTGCAGGATGCAGATCTCGAATATAATCCCGAAGATTATCCTCTGCTTCTTGAGCCTCTTATGTCAGGCAAGGCGGACGCGGTTTTTGGCTCCCGTTTCATGGGCGGGCGACCACATCGCGTCCTTTTCTTTTGGCACATGGTCGGCAACAAATTTCTGACGCTGCTCTCAAACATGCTCACGAATATTAATCTCACCGATGTGGAAACAGGCTACAAAGCTTTCAAAGCACCACTTATCAAATCGATTCGAATAGAAGAAGATGGTTTCGGAGTTGAGCCGGAAATTATTGCGAAGCTCGCCCGCACGGGGTGCAGAATTTACGAAGTGGGGATTTCATACAGCGGACGCACTTACGCGGAGGGCAAGAAGATCAACTGGAAAGATGGCCTGAGGGCGATTTATGCGATCTTCAAATATAACCTTGAGCGCCGCAGAGTATGAAGGAGGCTGCTGTGCGAAACTCTGCCGCGGGTTTGCCGGCAGTCAATTCGCCATTAAATGATAGCGGCCGCGTGAACGCTCCTTCAACCCAGCGCGAACCGAATACAGAGACGTGGGGACCAGCTGCGCTCGAGGAAAGGCGCGAGCGAACACATAATCATCTGGCTAAAATTGCTGCTCGGCGCGAGAGCTGGATTAACCGCAACAAGTACTATTATGAACTGCTAAACCGTCTGTTCCGATTCCTGGTAGAACCGGAGAAAAAGGTTCTATCGGTTCGCTGCGGCACCGGCAATCTCTTGGCGGTTGTCCGGCCAAGTAATGGCAAAGGCATTGAGATCTGCCATGAGATCGTGGATATCGCACAGCAACGAAATCCATCTTTTGAATTCGCGATCGCCTTTCCAGACAAGCAGGAGTTCCAGCAGGCTTTCAAGCCAGACGAGAAATTCGATTACATCCTCTTTAACGATATCGGCGATACGGTGGATGTGCTTCAAGCTCTGCGCAATTTGACGGCGCTTTGCCAGAGACATACTCGTGTGCTGGTTACAACTTACAACCATCTTTGGGAGCCGCTCGTTACCTTTGCCGAATGGGTCGGGATGAAGGTGCCGCGCACCGAGCAGAACTGGCTTTCTACCGCTGATATCCGAAATCTGTTGAAGCTCGTCGGTTTTGAAGCTCTCGAGACACATCGAATCGTCCTTTTACCGAAATATCTGCCGTTGCTATCCGGTTTCTTTAATCGTTTTTGTGCGCGCCTGCCGTTTCTGAGCAAACTTTGCATGACGCAGGTGGTCGTGGCACGAATGATGCCACCGCCCGTTTTGCCGGAGAGGCTTTCGGTATCAGTCGTCATTCCATGCAAGAATGAGAAAGGGAATGTGGAGGACGCCGTTCGCCGCATTCCGCCTTTAGCGGGCCGGACAGAGATAATTTTCTGTGACGATCAATCGACCGATGGCACGGCTGAAGAAGTGTTGCGGATGCAGACGCTTTATCCGGAGAAAAATGTTCGTCTTGAGCATGGGCCGGGAGTTTGCAAGTCGCGAAACGTCTGGACAGGTTTCAACGCTGCCACAGGCGATATTTTGATGATCCTCGATGCCGATCTTACGACGATTCCCGAGGAGCTGCCTTACTTCATCGATGTTATCGTTTCGGGGCAAGCGGAGTTTGTCAACGGATCGCGTCTGGTCTATCCCGTGCCAAAAGGAGCAATGAACGGAGCAAACATGCTGGGCAACAAATTTTTCAGCCTCGCCTTTACCTATCTGCTCGGGCAACGAGTAAAGGACACTCTGTGTGGCACAAAAGTCCTCTGGAGAAGCGACTGGGAGCGGATTAAGCCAATGCTCGGTACCTGGGGAACCGAAGATCGTTGGGGAGACTATGAACTGTTATTTGGCGCGGCAAAATTGAACCTTAAAATCCTGGACTTGCCGGTCCATTACCAGGAACGCATTTATGGTTCGACGAAGATGACCAAGGTCTTTCGGAACGGGCTTGTGATGCTGAAGATGTGCTGGCATGGGTTTCTGAAACTAAAACTCGGCTACTAACTCGGTACCTCAAATTTTCAGGTTGGCGACTAACGCATGGGCGTTTCAAAATCGCGGTCATCGGAAAATCTTCCAATGCAAGGGCGCATTGCCAAAGAAATTCAACACGGCCGCTTCCTGGCCGAACATGGAGCGGGCGAGATTTGGAATTGGGAGAGTCCAGCTGGTAAACTGCGCTGGGCGCGCCGGGTCAAGATGCTCGGCAGCCATCTCGGGCCGGGAATGAGCGTGCTCGAGTTGGGATGTGGTACTGGCTATTTCACTCGGGAACTGGCGCGCTCCGGGGCGGACGTTGTTGCGATTGACGTCTCACCTGAGCTTCTGGAAATCGCGACGGCGAATTGTTCTGCGCCAAATATTCGTTATGAAATCCAGAACGCCTACGCACTGAGCTATCCTGATGGCGTATTTGATTCCGTTGTGGGCAGCTCCGTTTTACATCACCTCGAAATCGAAGAGGCACTACGCGAGATTTACCGGGTGTTGCAAGCTGGCGGTGCGATTTACTTTACAGAGCCAAACATGCTGAATCCACAGATCGCCATACAAAAGAATGTGCCGTGGGTGAAGCGGAGGCTGGGCGATTCACCGGATGAGACCGCATTCTTCCGGTGGCCGCTCCGGCGCCTGCTCGAACAAACAGGCTATCGTGACGTTCGAATCGATCCTTTTGATTTCCTACACCCCAAAACGCCGGCTTCTCTAGTCGATCGATTGGACGCCCTTGGCCGATTTCTCGAAAACGTGCCGGTCATCTCGGAGTTTGCTGGCTCGCTGTATATCCGTGCAATCAAATGAGCAACGCAACAACGGTCTTGGAGAGTGAACAGGCGAAAGATCGGGCCGCAACATTGTGTAACCGCGCTCGGCTCGCTGCCAACCGAAACCTTCTTTTTTGGTATCGTGAGCTTTACCGTGATCAGTTCAAGGACTTTAGTCTTGATGTTATTACGCTCACGAATGTGTTGCATCATCTGAAGAGCCCCATTGCGTTTCTCAAACGCGCAGCCAAGAAGTTGAAATCAGGCGGCAAAGTGATTGCGACTGAGCCTTTTTTTTCCGTGCTATCGACTGTCATCTTCAAGTATCTCCATCACGAACCCGTCGATTTCCAGATTTCCCAGCCTGAGTTGGGCGAAGTGCAGGGACCACTGGCATCGGCCAACA
>WNFX01017055.1_pt1 | contig 12939 bp, 10 predicted proteins | sample 5400111 | NCBI WGS metagenome assembly WNFX01 (sample SAMN13153363, study PRJNA577476) | soil metagenome | isolation source: 40 cm soil or saprolite under grassland replicate 1 | place: USA:California | collected 2016-06-15
CGAGTCCAGCATGTCCGCCACCTCGCTGGCGTGGAAGCCGAGGACGTCGCGCAGGATGAGCACGGCGAGCTGGCGAGGCGGCAGGATCTGAAGGGCGGTCACGAAGGCCAGGGAGATGGATTCGGTCTGCTCGTAGCGGGCCTCCGGGCCGAGCGGCACGCCGATCCCGCCCTCGAGCAGGGCGTCGGGAAATGGCTCGAGCCAGACGACCTCGCCGAGCCGGGTCGGCTCGGGCGGTTCCACATTGGGCACGTCCCACTCCTTGGCCGGGCGCCGGCTGGCCGACCGGCGCGCGTTGAGGCACCGGTTGGTGGCGATCCGGTAGAGCCAGGTACGCAGCGAGGCGCGCCCCTCGAACCCTCCGAAGCCTTGCCAGGCGGCCAGCAGCGTGTCTTGCAGGGCGTCCTCGGCGTCCTGGAATGATCCGAGCATCCGGTAGCAGTGCACCTGCAGCTCCCGGCGGTACGGCTCGGTCAGCTCCCGGAACGCGTCGCCGTCCCCGGCCCGCGCCCTTGAGATCAAGTCGGCTGCCACTTCCCCCACCCTCGGGGTCACCCTCTTCCCGCATCTTGTCGCACTTCCTTTGTATGGACACCGGCCAAGGGGCGAACGAGGCGGTTGGCGGGCGCCACTTTCTCGACGTCGCGGTGTCTCCATCAGTGGTAGCTGACAACACAACAAAGGGAGAACCGAGATGGGAAAGATCGTGATCACCACGAATGTCTCGCTCGACGGAGTCATCCAGGACCCGGACGGTGAGGAGGGCTTCAGGCTGGGCGGCTGGTTCGGTCAGTTTGGGGGCAAGGACCTCGAAGAGTGGGCCAAGGTCGAGACCGAGGAGGCGCTGGGTGCAGAGGCCTTGCTGCTGGGCCGGCGGAGCGACGAGTGGTTCGCTTCGCGGTGGTCATCCCGGAGCGGCGAGTGGGCGGACAAGTTGAACAGCATGCCCAAGTACGTCGTGTCCTCGACGCTCGAACATCCCCGCTGGAGCAACGCGACCGTACTGAAGGACGACGTGGTGGCCGAGGTCTCGAAGCTGAAGCAGGAGTTTGACGGGGAAATCCTGGTCTACGCGAGCTATCAGCTTGTGCGCACACTGATGGAGCACGACCTCGTCGACGAGCTGCGACTGGTCGTCTTCCCGGTCGTGCTCGGGGCTGGCGAGCGCCTCTTCGGCGAGACCAGTGACAAGAAACCCCTGCGCCTCCTTAGCGCGCGGGCTATCGGTGACGGCCTCGCCTTCCTCACCTACCAGCCCGTCCGAGCTCCTGGAGCGCCGGTCAAGTAATGGGGCGCTGGCGTGGATTTTGGTGAGCGCGGCCGGTGCCCGGCCCGTCCGGTCATCGAGTCGCGGCCCATTCATAGATGGCGGCGGCAGTTAGGGCGGTGAGGATAGGCCGCGCCGATGTTTTCTCACCATGCGAGTTTGATCTTGCTCGTATGCTGAGATTCCCCATGATCGTGGTGGATTTTTTACACATCGCGCATAAAATCCACCGCGATCATGAAACTGCGGCCCGGGCGAGGGCGGCGGACGGGCCGATCGCCAGTGCCCGGCCCCCATCCGGCCTGCGCCGCGCCGCCGTGGCCCGCAACCTCCCCGTCATCGCACCCCAGCCCGGCGACAGCCACTACCAATGGCTCCCGAGGACCAATCGACCGGCCCTCTAGCCACCGCTGCGCCGATGTCACAACACGCACAGAGGCATGAAGAGATGACAACGATATTGCAGCGACCGATGAGCCGGCGGTCGGCATCGAGCCAGGGGATGACCATCTTGCTCACTGCGGTCGCGTACTTCATGGTGACGGCTGCGGTGCTCTTATCTGCCGGCAACCGGCGATAGGGGCAGCCAGGTGAGTGGACCGTTACCGCCTACGAGGCGAGCGAAGGTCGGCCGGGAGGCCGTCCCGTGTTCTTGTGGGGCCAGCTTGCCCCGGGTAAGGGCCGTGCGTGGCGGGGCTGGCCGGGCATCACCCTTGCGGGGTGATGCCCGGCGCGGCACCGCACGACACGCTGCCCATGGGACGGCACGAGGCCGTGCCGCAGCCGCCGTGTGTGCGGCGCGCTGCTTCATCTCCCGCCTATCGCCTGCGAGGGCAGCGGGTGTAACCGGACGGAAGTGGCGTTGATGTCGGGGCTGGACTGGTTCTTCTCCTTTACTTTGGGCATCTTGTACATCGCACTGTTGTTCACCGTGTGCATCATGACCTTCCGCAAGGGTCACTGGGTCCTCGGCATCATCGGCATCTTCATCCCGATCCTGTGGCTGATCGGCGCCGTGCTACCGGCTAAACGCGGTTCGTCGTACGCGTAGGGGACGGAAGCGGGGCCGGCGGCGTCCTGCCGTCCGCGGCGGTTCCTGCGCTACGCGCCCGAGGTGCGCACGGAGCCGTTACGCGCCCGAGGTGCGCATGGAGCGCAGCACGATGCGCGCCAGCGACAGCGCGGCGACGGATCCGATCACCAGCAGCAGCGCCAGCCACGTCATGGTCGTAGCGATCGCGTGCGCCGACGGGTGCTGCCCGGCGTGTCCGGCCAGCGTGAGGAACAGGCTGCCGAACGTCGCGACGCCGATCACCTGGCCAAGTTGCAGCGTCGTGGTGAGCAGCCCGCTGGCGTCCGCCGCATCGGGCAGCGGCACGTGCAGGAGTGCGTGCGTCACAAGCGGGCTGTATCCCACGCCGAGCCCGGCGCCGAGCACGATCAGGATCACGGGCAGCTCGGCTCCACCGTGCGTGCCCGAGCGCAGGTCAAGCGCGAGGGCGAGATATGCGAGCGCCGCTACCGCGAACCCGACCGAGGTGAGGGCGTGGTGAATCCGCGCAGGCAGCCTGCGCCAGTAGAAACCGCACAATCCGAACGCGGCGGCGGCCGGTGCGAACGTGAGACCCGCGCGCATCGCGCTCTCGCCGAGACCGGCCTGCAAGTGCAGCGCCAGGCTGAACAGGAACCCGCCATAGGCGATCATCGCCATGGCCATCGCGGCGAGCGCGGAGACGATGCCAGGCGCGCGCAGGACGCGGAGGTTGAGTAGCGGGTCCCCGCCACGGGCGGCAATCCGGCGCTCGACGGTGAAGAACACCGCGGCCAGGGCGAGACCCGCGGCGATGCACGCCAGCGTCCAGGCGGGCCAGCGCTCCTGGTGCCCGAGCACGAGCGGCAGCACGACGAGGAACACGGCGGGCACAGCGACGGCAAGCCCAGCAAGGTCGAGGCGACGGGTGCCGCGAGCTTCGTCAGGGGGAACGACACGCGGCACCAACGCCGCAACAGCAAGCCCGATCGGCACGTTGACCAGGAAGACCGCCCGCCACTGGCTGCCAAGCAAATCCGCGCTCACCAGCACGCCGCCGAGCAGCTGTCCGGCGACGAAGCCGACCGCGAGAACGGCCGAATAGGCGCTGAGCGCCTTGGCCCGGGCCGGCCCGGCAAACCGCGCCTGAATGACGCTGATGATCTGCGGCATCATCATGGCGGCGGCCGCGCCTTGGACGAACCGCGCGGCGATGAGCACCGCGATGCCTGGAGCGAGGCCACAGGCGAGTGAGCTTGCGGTGAACCCGGCCACGCCAGTCAGGAACAAACGACGCCGGCCGTACAGATCGCCCAGCCGGGCACCGGTGATCAGCAGCATCGCGTAGCTGACCGTATAGCCCGACACGACGAGCTGGAGCGCCGCGCCCGACGCGTGCAGATCCCTACCGATCGTTGGCATGGCCACGTTGACGATCGTGACGTCGAGCAGGGCCATGAACTGGCCGACGAGCAGGATCACCAGCATGAACCAGCGGCCCTGCCCTTGCTGGCCCGGTGTGTGCGCCGGGCGCAGCGTGATATCGGGTGTTGTGGTCATGTCACGACCATGCGGCCGGGCGCCCGATGTTGGTGAGAGCCTGCTGATGCTGGTGTTGCCAGTACCAGGCTGACCCGCCAGCGCCCGGCGCGGCGTTGCGGCGTCCCGCCCTGGCCCGAAATTGTCACTGATTTGGCCACGAGCATGCGCCCGCACCTGCCCGCGAGGGTGATGGGCGGGCGTCTCGTCTGGGAAGGCAGCGCCGGTGAGCATCGCGGAAATCTCCAGCGGTCCAGCCAAGATCGGTCCAGCCAAGATCGGTCCAGCCAAGATCGGCCCAGCCGCCGCGCGTCGGGCCGCCGCGGGCCGGGCCGCTGCGGGCCGGGCCGTCACGGGCCGGGCCGTCACGGGCCGAGCAGCAAGCAGGGCAAACAGGGCCGAGCTTGGCAGGTTTCTCCGGGCGCGCCGGGCACGGCTGCGCCCGGAGGACGTCGACCTGCCGCCCGGCCCCCGCCGCCGGACGCCGGGCCTGCGGCGCGAGGAGGTCGCTCTGCTCGCGGGCGTCAGCATCACCTGGTACACATGGCTCGAGCAGGGCCGGCCGATCAACGCCAGCGGGCAGGTGCTCGACGCCGTGTCCGGTGTCCTCGGGCTCGACCGCGCCGAGCGCGAGCATCTCTACCGGCTTGCCGAGGCGACCCCCCTGCGATCATGGGCGGTCTCGGCCGTCGTGCCTGACGCCGTCCGCGAGGTGGTCCGCTCGCTCGACCCGCTGCCGGCGACACTGATCAACAGCAGGTTCGACATCATCGAGGCGAACGACGCCCACGAGCAAATGTTCTGGGACTGGCACTCCCTGCCGTGCGTGCACAAGAACCTGCTGTGGTGCTGTCTGACCGAGCCGCAGGCGCGCGACCGGTTCCTCAACTACGACGAGGAAATCCCGCACATGGTCGCCCGGCTTCGCGCCGCGTACGGGCAACACGTGGGCGATCAGGAATGGGAGGAAGACATCCGCCGCCTTGCCGACCTTAGCCCCGAGTTCGCCGGCCTGTGGGCACGGCACGAGGTGGCGGAGCCTGCTGCCCGCACGAGGCGGTTTCTGCACGCGGATGCTGGGCTGCTGACGCTTACGTCGACGGAGTTCGAGGTCTCGGCCAGCCGGGATCTGCGTGTTGTCGTCAACACCCCGGAAGACGACGAGACGTGGGCGCGGCTGCCGCTCACCCGTCGGCGCGGGCGGACCGTACGCGATCCCAGCGGCTGACCAGCCCGCCGCGGCCGCCCGCCAGCCGCCGGCCCGCCGTTGGCTACGGTCCTGCACCTAGACCGCTGGTGAGGCCCGGCGAAGCGAGTGTCCGCGGCTCCGTCAACCTTCGATCCCTGGCCGCTTTTCTCCCTCGCCCGGCTTGACGGGCACGCCCTTCTTGCGCTTCTTTGTGGGCTTGCGGGCCACGTCCACGCCGCCCATCATCGCGAACCCGATGACCCTCAGCCGCGGCGCCCCAGGCACTCCCGGCCCGCTCGCCCGATGGTCGAAACCACCCATGAAGCCGATGCCGGAGACATCGACCTCGATGTCGTCGGGCACCGTGATGCTGACCCCGCCCATCAGGGCGTATGCCTGGATGGTGACCTCCTGCGCGCTGAATCTGGCGTGCCGCAGGTCGAGTTCGATGCCGCCCATGAACGCCACGGCCGTGTAAACCGGCGGGACGACCCACGGACCCATTCGGCGTGCGCCGCTCATGATCGCGACGGAGAACTTGCTCCCAGGGGTTCCCCCGAGGCGGTCACTCGGGAAGGCGCCTGTGCCGGCGGGCACAGGGGCGGCGTGGCCGACGCTCGGCAGGTCGCGAGTCACGACCTCCAGATCCGCGTATGTCTTGGCCGCATAGGCCATGTCCAGGCGTTCGTCGAGCTCTTCGAGGGTAAGCCGGCCTTGTCCCGCGGCTTCCCTGAGCACCTCGGCGGCCTGGTCGCGATCAGTGTCGGAAACCCGCAGTTGGCGCGGATCGGCGGGTTCTGGGAGGTTGCTCACAACCCCAAGCCTAACGGCCGCCGGGGTCGTTTCACGGCGCGCGCCGGGGAAGTTCCCTGCCCGGTCGGGCGGGCACGGCAGCCCGGTCCGGCCCGGCGTTTCCTGCCATCGTCGCTGTCACCAACGTCCGTGGAAAGAAGACCCAGTCAGCGCAGTGGGATGACGGGGCGGCTGGGCAGAATCCGCGCGGAGATGGCGCCGAGGCGGGCGACCTCCAACCGCACCTCGTCGCCGGGCTGGAGCCAGGGATAGCGTTGGCCGCCGTGGAGCCCGGACAGCTCAAGGATGCATCCCGTGCCCACGGTTCCGCTGCCGATGACGTCGCCGGGCACGACCCGCGTCCCGCGCGACGCGTAGGAGATCATCTGTCCGAACGACCAGTAGATGTCGGCGAGATTCCCCGCGCTGTAGGGGACGCCGTTGACCGAGGCGGTCATCGCGAGATCGAAGCCGTTGCCCTTCTTATACGGTGCGAGTTCGTCGGGTGTCACGAGCGCCGGGCCCAGGCTGGTCGCCGAGTCCTTGCCCTTCGCCGGGCCGAGCCGCTGTCGCATTTCCGCGAACTGCAGGTCGCGGGCGCTCCAGTCGGCGAGCACGAGGTAACCGGCGATGTGCTCGGCGGCCTGCTGCGGGGTGAGATCACCGCCTTCCCGGCCGATCACCGCCGCGACTTCAAGCTCGTAGTCGAACTGCGCCGAGCCCGGTGAGGTCGCCACATCGTCGTCCGGGCCGTGGACCGCGGCCGGGTTGGTGAAGTAGAAGACGGGCAGCTCGTACCAGCCCGGATCGATCTCGCTGCCCCGCGCCCGCTGGATGTTGCCGATGTGGGCCTCGAACGCCAGGTAGTCGCGGATCGACGGCGGCACAGGTACCGGCGAGCGCAGCCGTGCTTCGGCGGTCGGCACAACCTCGAGCGGATTGGCCAGGGCGCTCTCGGCGGCCTGCGCGAGCCGGCTGCCGTCGTCGCCCAGCAGATCGAGCAACGCCGCGGAGCCGCGCAGGCCGTGCACCCCCGCATCATTCAGCAGCCCGGGACGCTCCTGGCCAAGAGCAGGAGAAACATAAGTCACCCAGCGCATCATCTCTCCCTCGGCTCGTGCGGGTTTTGCTCCATAACGGCCGCGCGAGGTGGCACCCACCCGCCTGCGCTGCGCCGTGCGCCGTGCTCAGGTCCGCTGCCGCCGGTGCTCACGCGTAGCAGGCGGGCATCACGCCGCCGTTGTACTCGGCCATCTCAAGAAAGACCGAGACCACGTCGAGCGCTGTGCCACGGGGCGCGCCGCGCTCCTCAGCGTAGGCCCGGTGCAGGTTGCCGACGATCCGCTCGGGGTCGAGCAGGCCGGCGAAATCGCTGAGATCGGCCTGGCGGGCCGCGTCGAGAGGCGACAGCCCGGCGTCGGCCGCGAACCGGGCGGTTTCCTGTATCCAGCGCAAGTACGCGGCGTTGGCGTCGAACACCTCGGGCCCGGCGACCGCGCCATGCCCGCTGACAACCGTGTCGGCACCGAACCCGCGCACCGTCTCGATGGCTTCCAGGCTGCCCGCGATCGATCCCATCAGGCAGAACGGGGTTCCCCCGTTGAATACGAGATCACCGGCGAAGAGCACGCCGCGTTCGGGGATCCACGCCACCACATCGTTGGTCGTGTGCGCCGGGCCGACGTAAATGAGCTGCACCTCCAGATTTCCCGCATACACCGTGAGCCGGTCGCTGAACGTCACCGACGGCGGGACGATCTCAATTTCACCCCATGCCACGTCCGGCCAGATGAGCCCGAGCTGGAGACCGGCCGCGAGGATTTCACTGCGGGCCAGCTCGTGCGCCACGATCGTCGCCTCGGGGAAGACGCAGTTCCCGTAGGTGTGATCGCCATGGTGGTGCGTGTTGACGAGCGTTCGCGTCGGCAGTGACGTCAGCGTGGCGATCGCGTCCTTGAGCGCGCACGCCCGCGACCGCGTCGACGCCGTGTCGATAGTCAGCACGGAACGATCACCTATCAGCACACCCGAATTGCTCAGGCACCAGCTCCCGTCCAGCTGGATGTACGCATGGATTCCGTCCGCCACCTCCTGCAGGCGCGGCGGCGGCATTCGCCGGCCCGCGAGTACTGGAGCTCCCATCGCGGCCTCCCGCAGTCTTCACATCGCCAGCGCAACCATCACGCTGCCACAGTGACGCTACGCCGCGCCTGTCACGTCGTGGCAATGACGAAGCCCGGCGGTTAGCGTTTGCGAGGTGGCGCCACTGCTGGAGATCACCGCACGCGTGATGGTGCAGGCCGAGCCCGCGCAGGTATGGCGGGCCGCTGCCCGTCGCCACGCCGGCCGCCGGCTGCCAGACTCGGGGGTATGACCAGCACGCCTACGGCCGACGTATTGGCGCGCGCACGGGAGTTCCTCACCGCGCATCCGCTGATCGACGGCCACAACGACCTGGCCTGGGAACTGCGCGAACGCGCGGGCTACGACATGGACCGGATCGACATCGCCAAACCGCAGCCGGCCCTGCACACCGACATTCCGCGGCTGCGTGCCGGTGGTGTCGGCGGGCAGTTCTGGTCGGTGTACGTTCCGTCATCGCTGCCGGGCGGCGCGGCGGTGACCGCGACGCTGGAGCAGATCGATTTCGTGCACGCCATGATCGGCCGCTATCCGGAAACGTTCGCGCTCGCCCGCTCCGCGGCTGAGGCCGAGCAGGCCGCCGCTGGCGGCAAGATCGCCTCCCTCCTCGGCGCCGAGGGCGGCCACAGCATCGACTGCTCCCTCGGCGTGCTCCGGATGCTCTACGCGCTCGGCGTCCGCTACCTGACGCTCACCCACAACGACAACGTGCCATGGGCCGACTCAGCGACCGACGAACCGCGCTCCGGCGGCCTGACCCGCTTCGGCGAGGAGGTCGTGCGCGAGATGAACCGGCTCGGCATGCTGGTCGACATCAGCCACGTCGCGCCCGCCACCATGCGGGACGTGCTGCGCAGCACGGCGGCGCCGATCATATTCTCGCATTCCTCGGCGCGGGCGCTGTGCGACGTTCCCCGCAACGTGCCCGATGACGTGCTCGCGAGCCTCGCGGGTAACGGTGGCGTGTGCATGGTCACCTTCGTGCCTGAGTTCCTGTCGCTGGCCCGCGCGCAGTGGGAACAGGAGGCGTTCGAGCAGGCCAGACGGACGGGCGTCGACTCACGTGACTACGCCGCCGCCGTCGCTTTCCTGCGAGTCTGGGCGCCAGAGCACCCTCCGCCGACCGTGACGGTCACCGACGTGGCCGACCACGTCGACCACATCCGCGAGGTTGCGGGCGCCGCGCACGTCGGCATCGGCGGCGACTACGACGGCACCTTGGACCAGCCGGAGGGCATGGCCGACGTCGCGGGATACCCGCGCCTTGTCGCGGAACTGCTCGGCCGCGGCTGGGCCGAGACCGAGCTCACCGGCCTGGCCCGTGACAACATCCTGCGGGTGATGCGGGAGGCCGAAGCGGTCAGCCGCGACATGTCGGCCCGCCGCGGCCCGTCCTTCGCGCGCGCCGCACAGGACCCGGGGGTCTGAAGTAGCATCCCGATCGTGAGCAGGCGGCTGGTGGCAGGGGCGGACAGCTCAACCCAGTCGGCGAAGGTCCTTGTGGTCGACGCCGACGACGGGACCGTGCTGGCGAGCGGGTCGGCACCGCACGTTGTGTCGGGGACGGACGGCGCGAGGGAGAGCGACCCGCAGCAGTGGTGGGATGCGTTCGCCACGGCCCTGGCGGCGACCGGCCTGGCGGGCGACATCGCCGCGATCGCTGTCGCGGCTCAGCAGCATGGGCTGGTGACCCTGGACTCCCGCGGCCAACCGGTGCGGCCCGCGATGCTGTGGAACGACGTGCGCGCGGCACCGGAGGCCGCGCAGCTCACCGAGGCGCTCGGCGCGGCGGGCTGGGCGCAGCGGACCGGCACGGTCCCTGTCGCCAGCATCACCGCGGCCAAATGGGCGTGGCTGCGCCGCCACGAGCCCGCGTCGGCCCGCCGCACCGCCGCGATCCGGCTGCCGCATGACTATTTGACCCAGCGGCTGTGCGGCGAGGCGGTCACCGACCGGGGCGACGCGTCAGGCACCGGCTGGTTTTCCACTGCCACCGACGCCTACGACGCCGAGATACTCGCGCTGCCAATGCTGGACCTCGACCCGGCACCGCTGCCCGAGGTGCGCAGGCCGGACGAGATCGCCGGCGCGGTCGCCGCGGATGCCGCCCTGGATCTCGGCCTGAAGCCAGGCACCGTGGTGGGCATCGGCACCGGGGACAACATGGGGGCCGCGCTCGGCATGGGCCTGGGCGCCGGGGAGCCTGTCATCAGCCTCGGCACCTCGGGAACCGCATACGCCGTCTCCAGGCGCCGGGCCGTCGAAGCGGGCGGCACCGTCGTCGTGCTGCCGTACTTCGACGGCGAGCGCACCCCCAATCTCCCGAACGCCACCGGGCTAATCACCGGCCTGCGCCATGACACCACCGCCGGGCAGCTGCTGCAAGCCGCCTACGACGGCGCGGCGTGCTCCCTGCTGACGGCGCTTGACCAGGTCTCCGCGTCAGGCGAGGCCATCGCGGCGCAGGCGCCGCTCATCCTCATCGGCGGCGGCGCGAAGGGCGCCGCGTGGCGGGACACGATCCGCCGGCTGTCCGGCCGCGCGCTGCTGGTGCCCGACGCCGCCGAGCTTGTCGCGCTCGGCGCGGCCGCGCAGGCGGCGGCCGCCCTCACCGGCGAACGCGCCCCCGACGTGGCTCGCCGCTGGAACACCAAGCGCGGGACCGGCTATGACCCGCTCCCGGCCGACACTGAGGCTCTCGCGAGGATCACCGTGACCCTCCAGCGCGCCCGCGAGCTCCTAACGGCCGCCGGTTCATGATCGTGGTTGTTTCGTCGAAACAGTTTCGACGAAACAACCACGATCATGAAAGCCGAGGGTGCGCCGGGCGCGGAAACGTCTCCGCGATCATGAAACAAACCGTCAGGGAACGGCGACACCACTGATCACGACCGGCCCTAGGGTCGGGTCCAGTTCGGTCGCCTGGCTGACCCCGGTCGGGGTGATCACGTCCATCGCCTTCGGCACCGCCCCAGGGTCGACCGCGCAGATGGGGCTCGTGCCGCCCGGCGCGCAGACACCGAACTGGAACGGCTGCGCCGTCGCCGCGAAACCGCGCGCCTGGTCCGGGCTAAAGCCGTCCTGGCCGGTCAGCACCACAGCGAAGGACCAGCCGGACGCGGGGGTGCCGAACGCGGACAAGGGCAGGGCGACCGTGATAGTGCGGGCAACCTGCGACGCGGTCACCGCGGCGGTGCCCACCGTGTTGCCTGCCGCGTCGACCCACACCGGTGCGGCGAAGCCCTGCACCTCGAGCCGCTGGCTCCACGCGTCGGCCGGGGCGATCGTGTAGTTACGCTGCGGGAATGCGGCGGCGGTCGACGTGGTGGCGGTGCCGGGGGTGTGGACGGAGATGTCCAGCATTTGCGCGCCGATCAGGTTGCCGAACGTCGGTGTGAGGGTCCGCAGAGTGGTCCGCAGGTACACCTGCGAGCCCGCCGTGATCACCTCGAAGCGGGTGATGTCGAAGGAGCCAGAAATGAAGTCGGGCGAGGTCGGGTACTGATAGGTGCCGGGGCCGTTGTCGTCACCTGTTGGATCGGTCATGTCCAGGACCGTGGTGCCGCCCACAATGCCACCGACCACTGTGACTTGTGCGTACCCGGTACCGCCGTCGGCGGCGGCGGTCACGGTCAGCACGTTGGTGCCGAACCCGATGGGCACCGCGGCGGAGAACGAGCCGTCGGCGGCGGCAGTTGCGGTGACCGTGGTAGCTGGCGGGCCGGTGTCGGTATCCGCGGCCTCGATGACGAGGTTCGCGCCAGGGGTGGTCGTCCCGGTGACGGTGGCCGACGACGCATCTATCGTGCTCCCCTGGGCCGGCGCGGTCAGCGTGACGGGGACCGCCGCGGGCGGCGTGTTCCGCACGTACCGGTCGGCGGTGATCGTCGGCTGCTCGAGGGCGCGCCCCGCGCCGAGGTCAAGGATCAGGCGCAGCTCCTGCGCCTGCGCCCACGACAAGGGCGCCGCCGACCCGGCCGGGCCGCCGTCGGTGAATCCGATCGACGCCGTGGTCGGGTCGCTCCCGTAGGGCGAGGCGGCCAGGTCCGGATTCTCCCAGTCCTGCTCGGGCACCAGGCCGACCCCGGATGAGAAGCTCATCATCGCGCTGAGCAACCCAGCAGCGCCGTTAAGGTCCCCTGAGGAGATGTCCGACTCCGAGCGTTCACCGGACAGCACCGGCCACAGGTGCCCGGTGCCCGTGTTCGTGGTGGGCCACGGCTCGCCCGGCGTCACGCATGAGGTCTGGCTCGGCGGATAGCAGTCGCCGTAGCCGTCGGCGCTGCCGAGGTCCGCCGAGTCCCCGTACCGGTAGTAGCCGGTGCCGCTCGGCGTGGTCACGGCGATCTGCTTGTCCCAGACCGCGAGCGACGCCTGCACGTCAGGGTCGCTGATGGGCAGCTCACCGAGCCGGACGAGTTCCTGGAAGCCGCCGTCGAGAACCGACCGCTGGTCGAGTGTGGGCCCGCCGTTGCCGAGGCCGTAGGAGATCGCCGCGTTGGGATCGCCGGTCTTGGACAGCCGGATGAAGTAACCGGGCGCGTCCGGGCCGGTCGTTGTGACCGTCCAGGACTTGATCTCACGCTGGAATTCGTCCGCGGTGGCCTGGTACACCTGCGCCCGTGCGCCGTCGGCCTGCTGGCCCGCGATCGCCGCGGCCGCGGTGAGGCCGGCGATCTCGGCGGCGATCGTCGAGGGGGAGTAGCCGGACTGTTCCTCCCAGCGCTCCACGCCGAAGGACGGCCCGTGCGCGACGAGGAAGTCGGCCGCCGGGATGATGTGATCGCGCCACAGGGCGGCATCGCCGCCCAGCCCGGCCTGGTAGGCCATCAGGATCGGGTAGGAGGTCTCGTCGAGCTGGTCGCCACCGGTGTCAGGGGCCGCCTTGCCGTTCAGCAGCGAGTTGCGCGGGATCTCGCCCGTGGGCAGCTGCTGGCGTTCGAGCAGGAACCGCGCCGCCGCGCGCGCCGTGGCCAGGTC
>WNFX01011902.1_pt1 | contig 12935 bp, 13 predicted proteins | sample 5400111 | NCBI WGS metagenome assembly WNFX01 (sample SAMN13153363, study PRJNA577476) | soil metagenome | isolation source: 40 cm soil or saprolite under grassland replicate 1 | place: USA:California | collected 2016-06-15
GCGGCATTGAGTCCACGAGCCTCAGTGGACCGCATAGCTGAAATCTCCACCATGCACCAGACTAACCAAAAGTGAGACCTGGCGCCTGTCAACATAAATCTAAGAAATTAGGAGAAAGGCAATGGAATCATCGAGTCCGCGAGCTCGGGCGCAGGTCTCGTGGCGAGTGGCTCGGAACTGCGACGGCGGAGCATGCGTACGCCCCGTGGCCGCAGAGATCAACTGGCGGCGCAGCACATCCTGCGATGGCGGCACGTGCCTTGAGGTCGCGTCGTTAGGCGATATGATCGCCATACGCGATTCCAGCAAGCCCGATGGACCGATCATTACCTACGCGTTCAGCAGGTGGTGTGAGTTCGTCCAAATGATAAAGGACGGTGCTTTCGACGAACTTATTTGATCTGATCGGCACCAGGTCGTGGCCTCAGGCGACGTGGCGAGTGTCGTGCTCGCGTATCGCTGGGACCACGGAGGTCAGCGCGGCGGCTTGATCGCGCTTCCTCTGCTCAAGTTCCAGCCGTTTCTCGGTCTCCCGCATGACCGCTTGCAACCGTTCCTCCGCGACGCGGCGGCGGTGACGGACCACGACGTTTCTGCGGACGCGTTCGGCGACGTACGCCAGCCCGGTGAGCAGAACGGCGGCCATAACGGCGAGAACAAGCATGATCCCCCTCATCCGTGGGTGCGATGGACGCATCGCGCCTCTCCAGTATCGCAGGTCACGGGCCTCGCTCGGCCGCGGGGAGCGCCGGCCGGCGTCCCGCTCATCTTCGGTAGGGCATACCAGGCACGAAGGCATGGCAGAATGCCAGGGCCGGATGAATATAGGGAGGGGGCTCGCCCCGAATGAGGATGTCCAGCATGTTCGGCATGACGCTGCGGGCCGCACCGGGCCGCGTTGAGGCCGAAGGGCACCAGATGCTGCGTCGCGCCTCGTTCGTCCGCCAGCTTGGTCAGGGCATCTTTTCCTACCTCCCGCTCGGCTGGCGCTCACTGCGCAAGATCGAGAACATCATCCGCGAGGAGATGGACGCGGTCGGCGGCCAGGAACTGCTGATGCCGGTCGTCCATCCAGGCGAGATATGGAAGGCTACCGGCCGCTACTACACGGTCGGTCCCGAGCTGGCACGGTTCACCGACCGCAAGGGCCGCGACATGGTGCTCGCGATGACCCACGAGGAAGTCGTCGCGGACCTGTGCAAGAGCGAGATCAACTCCTACCGTGACCTGCCGCGGCTGGTGTACCAGATCCAAGTCAAGTTCCGTGACGACCCGAGGCCGCGGGCCGGCCTGATCCGGGTGCGCGAGTTCACCATGAAGGACGCCTACAGCCTCGACATCGACGAAGCAGGCCTCGACATCCAGTACCGCCGCCAGTACCAGGCCTATTTCAACATCTTCAACCGGTGCGCGCTTCCGGTGATCGCGGTCGGCTCCGACGTCGGCATGATGGGCGGCAGCCTCGCCCACGAGTACATGTACCTGACGCCGATCGGCGAGGACACCCTCGTCCTTTGCGACAACTGCGGCTACGCGGCGAACCGCCAGATCGCGTCCTTCGTCAAGCCGCGGCCGGCCGAGCAGCAGCGCAAGCCACTGGAGCGAGTCGCCACCCCGGACACAGCGACCATCGACGACCTCGCCGCCCTCTTGCAGATTCCAGCCAGCCAGACCGCCAAGGCGATGTTCATGGCGACAGAACGGGAACGCAGCGACGGCTCAACCACCACCGAACCGATCCTCGCGATCATCCGCGGCGACCACGAACTGAACGAGACCAAGCTGGCAAATGCCGTCGGGGCCGCTGACCTGCGGCCGATGACGGAGGAGGAGATAGCCAAGATCGGGGCCGTGGCGGGCTATGGCTCGGCGATCGGAGTCAGCGGCGCGACCGTGGTCGCCGATGATCTCGTCGCCGCCACGCCGAACCTCGTCGCCGGGGCCAACGAGGAGGGCTACCACTTTCTCAACTCAAACCACGGCCGCGACTTCACCGCTGACGTGGTCGCCGACATTACCGCGGCGCGCGACGGCGACCCGTGCGTCATATGCGGATCCGCGCTGCGGACCACCCGCGGCGTCGAGGTGGGCAACATCTTCAAGCTCGGGACGCGCTACTCCGCGGCGGCGGGCGCGACGTTCCTGGGCCCCGACGGCCAGGAGCACCCGATCATCATGGGATCGTACGGGATCGGGACCGGCCGACTTCTCGCGTGCGCGGCCGAGGAGCACCGCGACGATCACGGTCTGTGCCTGCCCATCACGATCGCGCCCGCTCACGTGCACCTGTGCCGGCTCGGTGACGCGGAATCCGAGGTTGGCCAGATCGCCGAGCGGTTGTACGAGGAACTGCGCACGCGCGGCGTCGAGGTCCTGTACGACGACCGGGACGAGCGCCCGGGCGTTCAATTCGCCGACGCCGACCTGATCGGTCTGCCGCTGCGGGTGACCGTGGGCGAAAGGGCTTTGGCGAAGGGCGGCGTGGAGGTTAAGCGCCGTAGTGCCGGCGCCGCCGAGGTCGTATCTCCCGATCAGGCGCCTGAACGCCTGACGGTGGCGATACGCGAGATGTTCGACGAGATCACCGCCCGGGTGGTTCCTGCCGACATTCCTGAGACGATGGCCAGCGGCCGAGATTCCTGACAACCGCGATCGGTTCAGCGCTACGGCATGGTTCGCGCACGGGCACGGGAGCGCGCGCGTTATGGGCGGAGATGCGTGGCGTAGGCGCGTCACGCCGCGTGAGCCGTTAAGGATCTAGTTAGTGCCCTTTCTCAGTTAAGGGCCGCCGGAACGGCCTGGAGCGCCTTCCCGCGCATCGGCCGCGGTAATCACGGCACCATGTCACTTTCGGCCGTTGGCTCAGCTGTTTGGCGACCCTTCTTCTGCGTTGATTTCGCGGCAGAGGGCGAGGCATTGGTTGCAGATGCGGGCACCGGGCCCGGCGACCAGCCAGTCGGGGGCTGTCGGCTTCCTGCCGCAGAAGCTGCAGGCTGTGTCCTCCTGGCTGGGAGAAACGGCGGTCAGCGGGGCGTGGGCCGACTCGGTCCGCGGGCGCGCGGCAACAACGGTCGCCTCGGCGACACAGCGTTCGCAGATCTGGACGCCTGGCCCGGAGATGAGCTGGGCCACCTCGGCGCCGACGCGCCCGCAGAACGAGCAGGCCAGGCTGGCCTGGCCGAGCCGCCGACGGAGACGGTCGTGGTCGGCGCCGAGCTGGGTGAGGATCTGGGCACCGACGCCATTGCCCTCGCGCAGGAGGCCGAGCAAGATGTGCTCGCTAGACACGTGTGTGCAGCGGTCGTGTTTAGCTTGCTTGCGCGCGAACTCCAGGACCTTCTTGGACCGAGGGGTGAGCCGCAGCGGGCCGATTGGCTGTTCGCCCTTTCCGCGCCCGATGATCCGCACGATGGCGTCGCGGGTTTGCCGCTCGGTGGCGCCGGCACGGGTGAGGACCTGCGCCGTGACCCCGTGCTGTGCGCAAAGCAGTCCGAGCAGGATGTGTTCGGTGCCGATGTAGTGGTGGCCGAGGGAGCGGGCCTGATCTTGGGCGAGGGTCATGGCTTCGCGGGCCTCACCGGACATCCGGTCGAACATCTGCCGGACGGGCCGGTCCTCAGGAGTTGCCTCGCATCTTTGGGCCGTGCTTCCAGCGATGCGCTGGAGCAGGGTCTTCTTCTTCGCGTTCTTGGCGTTCTTGGCGGCGCGGTCGGCGTCTGCTTCGTCGATGATCTGATGAACTCGCTGGTGGCTGATGCCGAGTTCGTGTGCGATCTCGCGCATGGATCCGCCAGAGGCGTGCAGCCGCCTGATCGCGTAGTGGTACTCCGCGCGGGCCTGGTCGGAGCCGTGCTGCGCTTCGATGAACCGACCACGCGCGGCGACCGCCTCGTCCAGGAGGCTCTCGTCCATGTCCGTCTACGCTAGTAGACAAAGGGTTATGCGTCAAGGAGACTAGACAATGTGCTGGGCAGCATGGATCGTCGACCCAGGAAAGAACGCGCTGGGCATCCTCCAAATCAACAAGGAGTAGGGGCTCTCAGCGCGGCTTCCCGGCCGTGTTGGTGGCCGTCGTGATCGGCGTCACCGTGCCCGACTCGAATTGGCGACGTAAACGGTCTTCCCATCTGGCGTGACGGCTGCCGTCAAGGGGCAGCGGGCAGCGCACTCGTGTCGGGCCTTGTCCCGGCGCCAGCGCCTAGAAACATAGATCGGGCGCGATCCTCGAGGTCAGGAGCGGACGGAGTCGGCTCACCACTCCATGAGACTGTGGGCGCATCGACCAACAGCCGCCAATGATCTTCTGCCAACCGTCTTCCCTCCCATGTCACAGACGGCCGGGGCTGTCTCGTCTCGGGTATCAGAGACAGGCTCTGGAATCAGGAAAGTGATCGTCATGCGGGTGTTCGTGGCAGGCGGGACCGGGGCCATCGGGCGGCGGCTGGTGCCGCAGCTCGTGGCCCGTGGCCACCAGGTGACGGCTACGACGACGAACGCGGCCAAGCTGGGCTTGCTGGCGCAGCTGGGCGCAGACGGCGTCGTGATGGACGGGCTGGATGCGGCGTCGGTCGGTGAGGCGGTGGCCGCGGCCCGGGCGGACGCGATCGTGCACCAGATGACCGCACTTTCCGTGGCGCACGCCGGCAAGCCCGATTTCAAGCACTTTGACCGGTTTGCCGCCACCACCAACCGGCTGCGCACCGAGGGGACGGATCACCTACTGGCCGCGGCCGAGGCGACCGGCGTATCCCACATAGTCGCGCAGAGCATCGCGCAGAGCTTCAAGGGCGGACGGGTGATGACCGAGGAGGACCCGCTGGACCCGGGGACGGGGACGATGGCGCGCAAGTTGGCGGAGGGGGTCCTCCACGTCGAGGACGTGGTCGTCAAGGCCGGCGGCGCGGCCCTGCGATATGGCCCGCTCTACGGGCCGGGCGCCACCGACGACCAGGTCGAGCTCGTGCGCAAGCGGCAGTTCCCGCTCGTCGGGCGCGGCACCGGCTACTTCTCGTGGGTGCATCTCGACGACGCGGCGAGCGCTACTGTCCTGGCCGTGGAGCAGCAGGCGAAAGGCGTGTTCAACATCGTCGACGACGAACCGGCCCCGGTCAGCGAGTGGCTGCCTTATCTGGCTGCGTGCGCGGGCGCAAAGCCACCGATGCGGGTCCCCAAGTGGCTGGCCCGGCTGCTCGCCGGGGAATTTGCGGTGAAGATGATGACCGAGGGGCGCGGCTTCTCCAACGCCAAGGCCAAGCGGGAGCTCGGCTGGGAGCTGCGCCGGGCCGAGGAGTTCGAGCAGCTGCGACCGCTACTGTTCTCGATCGCCTACCGGATCCTCGGCAGCGTGAGCGAGGCCGAGGACGCGATCCAGGAAAGCTGGCTGCGCTACGAGTCCTACCCGACGCAACCCAGATCGACCAAGGCCTTCCTCTCGGCCGCGGTGACCCGGATCTCGATCGACGTGCTGCGCTCGGCCCGCGTCCGGCGGGAGAAGTACGTCGGGCAGTGGTTCCCCGAGCCGCTGCTCACCGACCCCTACGAGGACCCGGCGCGCTCGGCGGAGCTGGCCGACTCGGTGTCGATGGCGGCCCTGTTGCTGCTGGAGCGGCTCAGCCCGCTCGAGCGCGCGGTCTTCGTGCTGCGGGAGGTGTTCGGGTTCGGCTTCCCGGAGGTCGCGTCGGCGGTCGGGCGGTCGGAGGCGGCGTGCCGCCAGCTCGCGGTGCGGGCGCGGCGCCACATAGACGCAGGGCGCCCTCGGTTCGAGGCGGACCGCCGGGAGCGAGAGAAACTGGCGGCGCGGTTCTTCGCCGCGCTCCGGGAAGGCGACGTCGAGGGCCTGCAGGAGCTGCTCGCCGCTGACGTCCAGCTGGTCGGGGACGGCGGCGGCAAGGCTCCGCAGTTCGCCAGGGCTATCGTCGGCGCCGACAATGTGGCCCGGGTGCTTGCCTCGAACTTCCCCTTGCTCGTCCGGATCGACGTGACGCTGGAGCCGCACGAGGTGAACGGCCAGCCGGGCGCGATCCTCCGCGATCGGGACGACAAGGTGCTCATCACCTTGGCCCTCGACGTACTCGACGGGCGGATCCAGACGATCCGCTCGGTGATCAACCCCGACAAGCTCGGGCACGTGGGCCCGGTGGCGGACGCCTGGGCGGTCAGCCGCGAGGTGAACCAGGCTCGCCGGCCCACGGATTGACCGCCACGCGGCCCGCGGCGGCTGCCCCGGCACATCCCGGACGAGAAGTTCAACGAGCGGGCCGGGTGTTCCTGGGCGCCGGGGTAGGCACGGTCAATGACCGGGAGCTGGTATGGCGTGACCCGGATCACGTGCCGGAGCTCGTGCCGCCGCCGCGCTTCGAGCGGGTGCCGCTGACAGCCGCCAACATCCGCAAAATCCGCGCCTGTATGAGGCGGCTAAGCAGGTCGTCCCCTCGGGGGGTTGCTCCGTAGATCCAGAGAGGTCCATCCACAGGCCACATGACCGGGGCATACGTCGCTGTGGATCTTCCTCCTCCAACATCAACGTCAGGTTTCCACGGCCGCGCGGCGGGACGGGTCCGGTCGGGTCGGGGCGGCCAGTAGCCAGGATAAGAGCCGGACCCGCAAACGCGCCAAGTCCCGGCGCGCGCCCCGCCGCGGGTTGCCAAAGGGCGCTAAAAAATGGACCGGGGAAATCCATTGACGATGCGCCGGGCGTGGGTGGACGCTATACCCGCGCGAAACCGTCCGCGGTCTCAGTGGCGCTTCTGAAGGGGGCGTGATATGCGCCGTTTGCCCGGAATTGTCTGCTCTGCCGCCGTAATCTTAACCGTGCTGGCGCTGCCGGCTGGCGCCAATACAGCCACGAGAGCGGGGTCGGCCGCCACCACCTTCGCGAATTGGCCCGCCTACCTGCTTGGACCTACTCATCCGTCTTTTAATTCTGCGGCCGGCGCGATCACCCCGGCCAAAGTCGCGACCCTCACCCGAGTCTGGCGCTGGACGCCTGCCGCCCCAACCATGGCCGGTCAGCCGGGCACATCGCTATTCGCCAGCCCCACCGTTTTCAATGGCCGCATCTATATCGGCGCGAACACGGGGGTCTTCTACGCCCTGGACGAGGCGACCGGCCAGGTCCTGTGGCATCGGTTCATGGGCTTCGTGACAGCAAAGACCTGCGCCGCGCGGGGCTTCAACTCAACAGCGACCGTGGCGCGCGACCCGGTGTCCGGCGCGCTCACCGTCTACGTGACCGCCGCGGACGGGTACCTGTACGCGCTCAACGCCGCCGACGGCGCCCTCAAATGGCGCAGCGTGGTCGCCATTCCCTCGACGACAGTGAACGACTACTACAACTGGGGGTCGCCGACGGTTGTGAACGGACGCATCTACATGGGCGTGTCCTCCGAATGCGACTCGCCCTTGGTAATGGGCGGTCTCAAGGCATACGACCAGGCCACTGGGAAACTGCTCGCCTTTTACCAGACCAACCCCGGCGGCTCGACCGGGCCGAGCATCTGGAGCAGCGCAGCGGCACGGCCTACTTCGCCGTATGTGTACGTGACGACGGGAAACGGGGCGGGCTCAGACGCAATCTCCGTCGTACAGTTGGACACGGCCACGCTGAAGAAGCTGTCCTCCTGGCAGGTGCCAAGCAGCGAGCACGGCGGGGACTCAGATTTCGGTGGCTCACCAACTTTCTTCCCGGCAACCCTCGCCGGCGTTTACACCCCGCTCATGGGGGCGTGCAACAAGAACGGTGTGTACTACGCGCTGCGCCGCGGCAACGTTGCCGCCGGCCCGGTGTGGCGGTTCAAGGTCGGGGGTCCGCCATCGGTCGGCGGCCAATGCGACGCAGCGGCGGTGTGGAACGGCGCTCACCTGTTCGTCGCCGGGAATGCGACCGTGATCGGCGGAATCACCTACAAAGGTTCGGTCAGAATGCTGAATCCGGCTACCGGCAGTCCACTCTGGCAGCGTGGCCTGGCCGGCACGGTGATCGGGTCGCCAACCCTGAGCGGCGGCGGCGTGCTCGCCGCGCCCACGTACAGCGCCGCCGGCTTGTACCTTATCAACGCGGCAACAGGCGGGGTCCTGAGGCACATCTTCTCCGGCTACGAATTTGGCCAGCCGGTGTTCGCCGACAACATGCTGCTCGTTCCGACAAAGGACAACGGTCTGTGGGCGTACCGGTAGGCCGCTTGCTGGCTCGGCGGGCCGCTGTGGCGGTCGGCCAGGCAGGCTTGACGCACGATGCGGCAGCCGTTCTGGACAATTTGTCTTAACGGCTGCGCGGGGCGGACCGCCACCGGAGCTTCGAGGGGATCCCCGGGATCGTCGCTCCGCAGGCCGAAGACAGACTTGGTGTTCACGACCAGGACTGGGCACGCGATCGAGCCGCGCAATATCAACAGGTCGTTTGATGCCCGCTGCGCGAAGGCCGGTGTGCGGCGCATCCGCGTGCACGACACGCGCCGCACCTGCGGTTCGCTGCTGGCCGCGCTCGACGTGCACCCCGAGGGTGGCGATGCAAGTTCGCCGCCACGCGCAGATATCGATCACGATGGAGATCTACACTCAGGTACCCGACAAGGCGGCCCGGGCGGCCCTCAAGCGGCTAAGTGACCTGTTCAGCAGCAACGGCAAGCGCGACGAGCGGCACTCCTGAGTTGGCCTGCTGCTGTACTTCGCTGCTGTACGAGGCCAACTGAAGGCTCTGGAGAGCCTCGCATGTGGCCGCTGACCTGGGCGCGCTCGACAGGGCGCGCTCGACAGTGTCCAGTTCCAGGACATCCAGGACAGGTGTCTCAAGATATCAAGGACAGTCCTGAGCATGACTGAGACCCGGCCAGGGGCGGCGGCGTGCCGCAGGACATAGAGGACAGCCCGGGCTGGAGCCTGCCGGGATGTCGAAAGCCCGGCTTGTCATCACTGCTGTCACGGTCGAGAAGCGTTCCGTCAGCGAGGTCGCCCGCACCTACAGGGTTGCCCGGTCCTGCGTCTACGCTCTGCTGGCCCGCTACCGAGCCGAGGGTGAGGCGGCATTCGAGCCGCGGTCGGGGCGGCCGAAGGCCTCACCGGCCGCGATCAGCGACGCCACCCTCGAGCTGATCGTCCGGCTGCGCGAGGAACTAGCGGGGCAGGGCCTGGACGCCGGGCCGCACACGATCGGCGCCACCGGCGCCGTCACCCTCCGCCACGCCGGCAAGCTCCACCACACCGGCGCCGGCCGGACCCACACCGGAACCCACGCCCTGCTGCTGGTGCGCGATCTTGACGTCCGCATCATCGACGCCGCCACCGCAGAACTCCTCCGCCAGCTCACCCTCGATCCCAACCGCAACTACCAGCCCACCGGCCGGCCACCGGACCCACGCCCGCAACCCCACCCAAACGCAAGCACCCCAGACCCTGACGTGGGTCCGGGGTGTCCTCAATGTCTTGCGACATCACAAGGCGCGCTCGACAGGATTCGAACCTGCAACCTTCTGATCCGTAGTCAGATGCTCTATCCGTTGAGCTACGAGCGCGGGTGCCCCGATAGTTTACGGCACGCCGTGCCCGCCTGTGCAGCGCCGACGTCATCGCCCGTAACGAGTTGCGAGGAGGATCCGACCCGCACGAGAAGTGACGGGACATTATCGAAGGAAGCACAGCGGTGCAAGCGCTCCGATCCGCTGGTCGCGACATGTTACCGCCGTCGGACGAGGTTGTCCGGGGAGCCGGCCGCCGGCGCGGGCGTGGACATGGACTCAGATGCCATTGCTTTCTCTGTAATGTAGACGTACAATTTCTTGTACGTCTAGGAGGTATCGTGAAGACTATGACTTACTCTGAGTCGCGGGCGAAGTACGCCGAGACCCTTAACGCGGTCGTGGACGACCGCGAGGAGGTCATCATCACCCGGGCTGGCCACGAGCCGGTGGTTATAGTCGCGCTCGACGATTACGAGTCTCTCAAAGAGACCGCCTACCTGCTCAAGAGCCCCGAGAACGCCCGTCGGCTCCTGGCCTCGATCGACCGGCTCGAGCACGGTGGAGGGACCGAGCGGGATCTTGCTGAATGAAGCTTGTCTGGGACGAGAGCGCCTGGGATGACTACGTCTGGTGGCAAAGCCAGGACCGCAAGGTTCTCAAGCGGATCAATACGCTGATCAAGGATGTAGAGCGCAACGGCAACGAGGGGATCGGTAAGCCCGAGCCCCTTAAGCACGGATTTCACGGCTACTGGTCACGCCGCATCACCGACGAGCACCGGCTCGTCTACAAGATCAGTGAGAATGAGATCCGCATCGCCGCATGCCGCTACCACTACGGAAGCTGAGGACGCGTCCTGGCGCAGATGCCATACCCCGTGCTGAGATGCCGCGTCCCCCATTTGCGGTGCTAGGCATAACTCCACGATCTTTTCCCGGAGTGTGGACACTGGGGGCATGGAGGGACATGCTATCGATCCCGCAGTCACCGCGCCCTTGGTCCGGTCGAGTGAGCTGCTGGGCTTCCCTCCCGACGCCCGGGTGCTCATCATCAACCTCGATGACTTCGGGATGTACCACGCGATCAACGCCGCGGCCCTCCACTCGATCAAGGAAGGAATCGCGAGCTCGTGCAGCCTGATGGTGCCGTGCCCGTGGGCGCTGCACGCCATGCACCTGCTCCGTCAGCATCCAGAGATCCCGTTCGGGATCCACCTCACGCTGTTTTGCGATACGACCCACTACCGGTGGGGGCTACTGACCGCGAAGGAGGAGGTGCCCTCGCTGCTCAACGAGACCGGCCAGCTGTTCACGCCTGCCCAGGTTCCCGAGCTGCTCGCCCAGGCTCGTCTCGACGAGGTGGAGCTCGAGTTCCGCGCGCAGGTCGACGCCGTGATCGACGCGGGACTGACGCCGACCCACCTGGACTGGCACTGCCTGGCAGACGGCGGACGCGACGACATCTTCGACCTGACGCTGGCGCTGGCCGAGGAGTACGGCCTAATGATGCGGGCCTGGCTCGATCCTGGACGCCGGAAGTTGCGGCGGCGGGGCATCCCGGTCATCGATCACGAGTTCCTGGACAGCTTCCGTCTCGACATCGACAGCAAGCCAGCCCGGTATGCGGAGATGCTGCGCGACTTGCCGGCTGGTCTGAGTGAGTGGGCGGTGCATCCCGGCCTCGGCAACGAGGAGTCGCAGGCAATCGATCCTGGCGGCTGGTTGGTACGCCGGACCGACTACGAGTTCCTGACATCGCTGGCCGCCCGCGAACTTCTCCAGCACGAAGGAATCGTCCTCATCGACTACCGGACTATCAAACAGGCTTGGTCCAAGACCAGCTCACGTCGTTGATCAAGCCGCCGACGATGCGCTCAAAGGCTGGGATTTAGAGCGTCTGATTTGATGCACACCGGTCGGACATTACGTTGGTTTTCGCAGGTCAGCACAGCGAAGAAGCGCCAACGATCCGTAGTCAGATGCTCTGTCCGTTGAGCTACGAGCGCTCGTTTTCAGTTGTCGGACCAGCGGTTTCGCTGGTCAAGTGTCGCGCTAGCACAGCGGTGCAAGCACATCTGATTCGGTGTTCGGAACTTTGTCTACTCAGTGTTCAAGGATAGGGCACACCGGGTACGGTCGCGCGCTCGGGGGAAGGAACCATCATTCCCGGCAGCAAGCCTCGCAGAGCGGCGGGGACCTACGTCGCTCACGTCCGAGCTGACCGGTCCGCCGCTCTCGGCGTTCATCACGTCGTGGCAGCTCGCGTTCGAAGCTGCGAGGCAAAGCCGCAAGACGGTCCGCTCCTACATCGATTCGGTCAAGGCCATGCACGCGTTCTTGATCGCCCACAGCACGCCTGCGGAGGTGGAAGGATGGACGCTGAGCATCTCCGCGCGTTCTTGCTTGCGAAGGAACGCCGAACCCCGACGTCTCGGCGGCGACTTGCGCAACCTTCTGGCTTGCCCGCGGGGACGAGCGCTCAGCGCCGAACGCGATGGAGCACGTAGACAAGCCGAAGGTGAGCAAAAGGCCAAGCCGTCTTCACCCGACGACGAGCTTATGAGCCTGCTGAAGGCCTGCAGCAGACCAACTTTCCAGGACCGCCGCGACACGGCGTTGGTCCGCATACTGATCGATACTGGCATCCGCGTGTCCGGCCGCGTCATGCTCAAACGGCGCGGTCAGCGGGCCGGTATTCAAAACGTCAATCCGCTTCCGCCCATTCTTCGCGGACAAGTGGGTGGAGGTCGTCAGCTCAGTTGACCACCTCATGCACATAACTGGCAGGAAGACCCACGACATGGTGCGCGAGTACACCGAGGCTCGCGGTATCGCCCGCGGGCACGAGTGGATCCAGAACGTTTCCTGCTACCCGACGAACGTCGCCGCCGGACCGACACGCACTACGCGCCTACCTGCCCGGCTTCGGTCCGCAGGCACCAGCACGGCTCCGCAGTTCGCCGTTCGTCATTCCCAACCAGCTGATGCCGCCGGCAGTCTCAAAGTTCAGGCGGGCGCGCAAGCCGTACCTGTCGCTCGCGAGTGCACCTGGAGCGTGAGGCATGGTGAAACTCTGGGGGCAGAACAAGGGAGCGTACGCGCTGGCCACCGTCCTGCTGGCGGCTGGCTGCGGCACCCTGCCCGCGAGCGGCCAGTCAGCCGCCCAGCCGCCGGCAGCGTCCGGGTCGCAGGCCGCGGCCGCGATCTGGCTGGACTCGCTGCAGATGACCTCGGCCAGTACCGGCTGGGCGCTGCGCTGGACGCAGAGTCCTGCCGTAGCAGATGACGGTTACCTGGCGCCCGCTCGCACTACCGATGGCGCGCGCACCTGGACCTCCGTCACGCTGTCGGCGGCACGCGCGCTGCTGGCGGCGCCCGGCGCGGCGGTCGTGCTGCAAGCACTCGATGGTGAGCGCGCCTGGCTGGCGGTGACCGCTGCGACCACGGGCAGCTCGTCGCCGTATCTGACCGTGGTGTTCGG